>ERZ1645187.1777-NODE-1777-length-19494-cov-123.798601_pt1 | contig 19494 bp, 15 predicted proteins | sample MGYA00575352_ERZ1645187 | MGnify/ENA primary metagenome ERZ1645187 (study PRJEB40837, sample SAMN11349314) | freshwater sediment metagenome | isolation source: river sediment | host: Sediment | place: India: Wazaribad , New Delhi | collected 2017-02-21 ... | reverse complement strand
GTTCCTTGCGATATTCGCCCTTGCGGCCGCGCACCACCGGCGCCAGCAGGAAGAGCCGGGTGCCGGCCGGAAGCGCCAGCACCTTGTCGACCATCTGGCTGACGGTCTGGCTCTCGATCGGCAGCCCGGTCGCCGGCGAATAGGGCACGCCGACCCGGGCGAACAGGAGGCGCATGTAGTCGTAGATCTCGGTGACCGTGCCGACGGTCGACCGCGGGTTCTTCGACGTCGTCTTCTGCTCGATCGAGATCGCCGGCGACAGACCGTCGATCTGGTCGACATCGGGCTTCTGCATCATCTCCAGGAACTGGCGCGCGTAGGCCGACAGCGATTCGACGTAGCGGCGTTGACCCTCGGCATAGATGGTGTCGAAGGCGAGCGACGACTTGCCCGAGCCGGACAGGCCGGTCATCACCACCAGACTGTCGCGCGGCAGATCGAGGTCGACGTTCTTCAGATTGTGCTCGCGCGCGCCCCGAATCGAGATCGTCTTCTGGGCGTGTTCGAACAGCCGCTTGGCGGCGATCGCCGCCGCTTCGCGTTCGCTCGCGCTCGGCGCGGCCTTCTCGGAGCGATCCGTCATCTCGTCGTCCTCGTCGCCTCTGTCGGCCCTTCTCGCGGCACCCGGCCGTCGATGCCCGTCCACGCGGCCCGTTCCGGCGCCGCCGCCTCGTCGAAAACCGCTTGCGCCCGAGGCATTCCTTCGTTAGAACAGAAAGAGAACGAACGCAAGCCCCGTTTCGGGGCGCCCGAAATCCCAGTCTAGCCGATGCCGACGGTGGAGCGGGGGACGAGGACGCATCGACGGCGGGGTTGTGGACGGGCTTGTGGATAAGCCACCCCGCGTCCGCCGTCGAGCCGCGTGGAGGTCGCCGGAAGGGCCCCGAAGGTCTAGAGGGAAGGTCGGGGTTCCGCCCGCGGGGTGGAACGGGTCGATCGCGCGGATCGCGGCGGCGGCCGGCACCGGAAGGTGTCGGCGTGGTGGGGTCCGTCAGGCGGGACGAGTGGGACGGCGTGCGGGGCGCCGACCGGGAGGATTGAGATGTCCGGAAGCGTCAACAAGGTCATTCTCGTCGGCAATCTCGGGGCCGACCCGGAGATTCGTCGCACCCAGGACGGTCGTCCGATCGTCAACCTGCGGCTGGCGACCTCCGAGAGCTGGCGCGACCGCAACACCGGCGAGCGCCGCGAAAAGACCGAATGGCACCGGGTGGTGATCTTCAACGAAGGTCTCGCCAAGGTGTGCGAGCAGTACCTGAAGAAGGGCATGAAGGTCTATCTCGAGGGGCAGTTGCAGACCCGCGAATGGGAAGATCAACAGGGTCAGAAGCGCTACTCGACCGAAGTGGTGCTCCAGGGCTTCAATTCGACGCTGACCATGCTCGACGGCCCCGGCGGACGCGGCGGCTCGGCCGGCGGTGGTGGCGACGACTTCGGCGGTGGCGACGATTTCGGCGGCCCCTCGGGCGGCTACGGTGGGCGCAGTGGCGGCGGCCGGGGTTCGTACGGTGGCGGCGCGCCGGCGCGGTCCGGCGGCGGCGGCCAGCGGTCCGGCGGCATGTCGAGCCCGCCGCCCTCCTCCGACATGGACGACGAGATCCCGTTCTGAGATGGGGCCGTCCCGAGACCGCGCGTACGAGGTTTCGGGCGACTCGAGATCGCGGGTTCGAAGGCGAGCCCGGCCGGGCGTCGGGCCGACCAGGGTGACCGTTGCCGTCTCGCCGTGCGGGCCTGCCGTGCGGACCTGTCGGGACGTCGGGTTCGAAGGCGAGCCCGTCAGGGCCTCGGCCGGTCAGGTCAGGCCGTGAGGCCCGATGAAGAGCGGCCGAGCCCGAACGCCGTCGGCCCGGCAGGAGAAGCCCGCGGGTCGCGGGGAGGGGGCGGTTTCGCCCGGCGCCGCGGCGCGGCGCGGGTTCTCGTGCGGTGCAGCGGGGAGGGCGGTTCCACCGTCGCTTCGCGCTCTGCGTCAGCCGACCAGGATCGCCCGGACGCCGTCGGCGACGAATTGGACGGCGAGAGCGGCCAACAGCAGGCCGAGCAGTCGGCCGATGACCACGCGACCGGTCTCGCCGATGCGCTTGTCGATCGGATCGGCGAGCAGGAAGACCACCATGCACAGTCCGAGCACCACGGCGACCAGGCCGAGGAAGCCGCCGAGGTGGATCCAGCTCGGCGCCTTGGTCGCGGCCAGAATGGTGGCGGAGATCGCCCCGGGTCCGGCGAGCAGCGGGATCGCCAGCGGGAAGGCGGCGATGTCGCGGATGTGATCGAGGGTCACGGCGCGGTCGGCGTCGGACTTGTCGCGCGGTTCCTTCTGCGAGAACACCATCTGGAAGGCGGTGTGGAAGAGCAGGAGGCCACCGGCGATGCGGAAGGCCGCCAGCGAGATCCCCATCAGCGACAGGAGCCGGCCGCCGGCGAAGGCGAAGAACAACAACACCACCGCGGCGATCGCCGTCGCCCGGACCGCGACCCGTCGCCGATCCGAGGCGCCCATACCGGCGGTCAGGCCGATGAACAGCGGCGCCAACCCGAGCGGGTCGACGGTGACGAAGAGGGTGACGAAGGCTTCCAGGAGATAGTCGAGCATGGTGTCCGCCGTGGGCCGTGAGGCGACACACTGCCCGGCGGCGTGACCGAACGCCACCCCCCGCGACGCCGATCCGACGTGCCGGCGTCGCCGGGCTCGCCGCGCGCCTTCCCCGCCGCGGTTCCGATGGCCGCGCAGCACCGAAAAGAAACCCCGGTTCCTGGGTGGAACCGGGGTGAGGGTCTCGATCGGGGGATGAGGAACCGACCACCGAAACCAGTGGTCCGATCCCGAGGAGCCGCCGTTCACCCGGAGCCCGGCCGATCGCGTCTCACGGGGGAGAAAGACGCGAACGGAGGGGGGGACTCGCGTGCCGGATCGCGGGTGACGCGGCGGTCCGCGGCGGAATGATCCGCCGATGAGGAACATCTGGGGCGCCGCCGTCGCCGATCAAGTGGTGGCATACGTATTCTCGCGATGATCACGCAGTCGCGATCACGCGAGAGCCCGCGCGAGCGCGGCGGCGAGATCCTCGCGGCGGAAGGGTTTGCGCAGGACAGGCACGTCGATCGTCGCCGGGCCGACGTAGCCGGTCGCCAGCAGCACCGGCAGGTCGGGGCGGACGGCCCGGAGCGCCGCGACGAGATCGAGCCCGTCCATGCCACCCGGCAGCGCGAGGTCGGTCAGGACGAGGTCGAAGGCGGGGTCGGCGTCGAATCGCGCCAGCGCCTCCGGTCCCGAGCCGACCGCGACCGCCCGATGGCCGAGCGTGGTGAGGAGATCGAGGAGGGAATTGCGCACGCCTGCTTCGTCCTCAACCACCAGGATACGCAGCGCACCGGTGGCGAGCGGCGCCGGCTCGGCCGGGGCGGAACACTCGCCGGCCGCGGTCGCTGCCGCGGGCAGATCGATGGTGACGGTGGTGCCGGCCCCCGGGGCCGAGGCGACGTCGATGCGGCCGCCCGATTGCCGCACGAAGCCGTAGACCATCGACAGGCCCAGCCCCGAGCCGGCCCCGGCGGCCTTGGTGGTGAAGAACGGTTCGAAGACGCGGGCGAGGGTGGCGGCTTCCATGCCGGCGCCGTCGTCGATCACCCGCAGCCGGACGAAGCCGTCGGGCGCCCGGCCGGTGGTGATCACGATGGCGCCGCGCGGTCCGACCGCGTCGCGGGCGTTGAAGACGAGGTTGATCAGGGCCGTCTCGAGCTGGCCGGGATCGACGAGCGCGACGAGCGGTCCCTCCGCGTCGCTCTCGCGCCGGGTCTCGAGCGAGATGCCGGCGCCCAGGCTCGCCTCGACCAGATCGATCAGCGAGGCGGCGAGCACTTCGACGTCGGTCGCCACCGGCGCCAACATCTGCCGTCGCCCGAAGGCGAGCAGGTGATCGACCATCGCGGCGCCGTTCTCCGCCGCCGCCAGCGCCCTGAGTGCCCGCGCCCGAGTCGGCGAGCCGAGATCGGCGGCGTCGTGGATCAGCTGGACGTTGGTGGCGACGGCGGTCAGCAGGTTGTTGAAGTCGTGGGCGATGCCGCCGGTCAGCCGGCCGATCGCCTCCAGCCGCTCGGCGTGGCGCAGCCGGCTCTCGATCGCCTCGCGCTCGCGCGCCTGGATCTTGAACACCTCGAAGGCGCGGGCGAGGGCGCCGATCTCGTCCGGCCGGCCGGCGCCGGGGGCATCGACGGAGGTGTCGCCGCCCGCGAGCCGCCGCATCGCCTCGGCGATGCCGAGGAGGTCGGCGACGACCCCGCGCAGGAAGGCGTTGGCGAAGCCGAGCGCGGCGACGAGCGACAGCGCTCCCAGCAGCCCGGCGGCGATCTTGCCGAGGCGCAGATTGGCGGCCATCGCCTCGACCCGCGCCTTGTCGGAGCGTTCGACCAGCGAGGCGTAATCCTTGACGAGCCCGCTCATCTGGGTGGCGGCGACGGCGGTGGCGGCGAGCAGATAGCGCTGCCGCGGATCGGCGAAGGAGCTTCCGGGCGGCACCCGGGCATGCCCTTCCTCGGCGGCGATCGCCTCGCCGGTGACGGCGAAGAGATGGCGCAGGATGCCGTCGAGCCGATCGGCGAGGCGGACGATCGTCGGTTCGAGCGTCGGCAGCGCCGGCCTTTCGATCGGTTCCGGCAGGGCGGCGGCGAGCGCGGCGAAATCCTCGAGCCGCCCCTCGAGCGCCCGCTCGGCGACGTCGAAGGCCTCGCGATCCCGGATCTCGGTGACGCGGTGGGCGAAGGCGGAGAGGCCGGAGGCGTTCTCGGCGAGGGTCAACACCCGGCGCACGTCGGCGAGCATCGCCACCTGCACCTCGCCGAGCGAGCGTTCGAGCCGACCGAGCCCGAGCCAAGCCAGCCCCTCGGCGGTGAGGATCACCCCGATCACCCCGGCCGCCATCAGCATCAGCCGACGACGCAATCCGTGTCTCGCCATCATGGCCTCGTCGCCTCGTCGGTCGCGCCGATGCGATCTGATCGAAGATCGCTCTATTCGCCGCGCGGCACCAGCGCCACGCCGTCCTCGCGGAACGAGGCGAAGGTCGACGTGCCCGGCGCCACCGGTGCCGCGAGGCTCGGATCGACGACGAACAGTTCCCCGGCCGGCCCGTCCAGCACGTATTCGAGATGCGAACCGAGATAGGTCGCCTTGCGCACCGTCACCGGCACGCTCGTCGGCCCTCTCTCCGGTCCGATCCGGATCGCCTGCGGCCGGACCGCGACGGTGATCTCGTCGATCGCCAGCGCCGGAGCCGGCAGGTCGAGCAGCGCCTCGCCGAACCGCACCTTCGCCCGGCCGTCGGCGCGGGCGACGATGGTGGCGTCGATCAGGTTGGAGATGCCCATGAAGTCGGCGACGAACTTCGAGTTCGGTCGCTGGTAGAGGTCGGACGGCGAGCCTTCCTGGGCGATGACGGCGCGGTTCATCACGATGATCCGGTCGGAGACGGCGAGCGCCTCCTCCTGGTCGTGGGTGACGTAGACCGAGGTCAGCCCGAGTTTCAGCTGCAGCTCGCGGATGTCGTCGCGCATCTTGCGGCGGAGCTTGGCGTCGAGGTTGGAGAGCGGCTCGTCGAAGAGCAGCACCTCCGGCTCCAGCACCAGCGCGCGCGCCACCGCGACGCGCTGCTGTTGGCCGCCGGAGAGTTCGCTCGGCAGCCGGTTCTCGAAGCCGGCGAGACCGACCATGGCGAGCCCGTCCATCGCCTGCGCCTCGCGCTGCGCCTTGCCGACGCCCGAGACTTCGAGGCCGAAGGCGACGTTGTCGAGCACGTTCATGTGCGGAAACAGCGCGTAGCTCTGGAACACCATGGTCACGTCGCGGTCGGTGGCCGGCAGCAGCGTCACGTCGCGCCCGCCGATCAGGATGGTGCCGTCGCTCGGCGCCTCGAGCCCGGCGATCATCCGGAGCGTCGTCGTCTTGCCGCAGCCCGAGGGGCCGAGGAGGGTGACGAGCGTGCCCGGCTCCACCTTGAACGAGATGCGGTCGACCGCCGTCACCTTGCCGTAGCGGCGGCTCACCGAACGGAACTCGACGCCGCCGATCTTGTTGCCGGATCTGGTCATGCGGCGACCTCCCTGGGTCGAACGTTGGGAACGAGGGTGGTCGGCCGCGTGATGCGGCGTTCGCCGACCACCCACTGGATGACGAGGATGGAGAGGCCCATCAACACGATGAGCGCCGAGGAATAGGCGATGGCGAGGCCGAATTCACCGATCTCGACCCGGCCGACGATGTAGCTCGTCGCCATGTCGTGCCGCGCCGAGACGAGGAAGATGACCGCGCTGACCGAGGTGATCGCCCGGACGAAGGAATAGACCAGCGCCGCGACGATCGCCGGACGCAGGAGCGGCATGATCACCCGACGGATGGTCTGGGCGCTGGTCGCCCCCAGCGTCAGGGCGCATTCGTCGAGGTTCTTGTCGAGCTGGCTCATCGCCGCCACACCGGCGCGGATGGCGACCGGCATGTTGCGGAAGACGAAGCAGACGACCAGGATCGCCGCGGTTCCCGTGAGTTCGACCGGCGGCTGGTTGAAGGCCAGGATGTAGCTGACGCCGATCACCGTACCGGGGATGGCGAAGCTCAGCATGGTCATGAACTCGAAGGTGGTCTGCCCGGCGAAGCGTTGGCGCACCAGGAGATAGGCGGTGACGAGGCCCATCGCCGCGGTGATCGGCGCCGAGACGCCCGCCACCTCGAGCGTGGTGAAGAGCGAATTCCAAGCCCGCCCGGTCCATAGGATGCCGTTCGCGCCCCAGTCGAGCCCGAAGGCGGTGACGTAGTGGCGCAGCGTGAAGGCGTTGTTGCGGCCCCAGTTCTCGACGAACCCGCCGTAGAGGATCAGGCCGTAGAGCAGGAAGGTGAAGGCGGCCCAGGGCAGGGCGGTGCCGTAGAGCGTCCAGCGCAGCGCCTTCGGCAACTCCGCCGGCGTGCCCGAGAAGCCCTTCCCGCCGACCGTGGTGTAGGAGCCCGTGCCGACCCAGTGCCGCTGCACCAGGAAGGCGGCGACGCACAGCGCCAAGAGCACGATGCCCAGCGCCGCGGCGCGGCCCGGATCGTTCTGGGCGCCGACCACGGCGTAGAAGATCTTGGTGGAGAGCACCTCGTAACCGCCGCCCATCACCAGCGGATTGCCGAAGTCGGCGAGGCTCTCGATGAACCCGACCAGGAAGGCGTTGGCGAGACCGGGCCGCATCAGGGGCCAGGTCACCCGCCGGAAGGTCTGCCAGCGGCCGGCACGCAGCGTCTGCGCCGCTTCTTCCATCGAAGGGGCGATGCCCTGGACGACGCCGATCAAGACCAGGAAGGCGATCGGCGTGAAGGCCAGCGCCTGGGTGAGCAGGATCCCCGGCAGGCCGTAGATCCAGCGCGTCGCGGTGAGCCCGAAGTTCTCGGCGAGGAACAGCGTGATCGTGCCGTTGCGGCCGAACAGCAGGATGACCGCGAGGCCGATGACGAAGGGCGGCGTGATGATCGGCAGGATGGTGAGGAGCCGCAGCATGCGCTGGAACGGGAAGCTCGTGCGCGCCGCCACCAGGGCGAAGGCGAGACCGAGCACCGTGGTCAGGAGCCCGCACAGCGTGCCGAGCAGCATCGAGTTCCAGATGACGCCGCAACGGGTTTCGCCGCCGATGCAGCCGAGCGACCAGATGTCCTTGGCGGTCAGGCGATGGAGGAGCGCCATCGGCCCGGACAGGCCGTCGTCGGGCAGCATCGCCTGCGAGAACACCGTCGACACCGGCCAGAAGACGAAGACCGCGATCGAGGCGACGAGGAAGCCGATCGCCCCGGTGGTGAAGCGGTCGCCCTTCATGGCGCCGCGGGCGGCGAGCCCGAGCGTCAGGAAGAACAGGAAGGCGAGGGCGGTCGCCAGCGCCCCGAAGCCCATCCCCACCTGTCCGACGGGGAGCGGGCCGAAGGCCTCGCCGAGTGAGCTCCACGCCCAGCCCCGGAGGCCGATCGCCGATCCTTCCGCGATCATCCAGCCGAGCCCGCCGGCGCCGGCCGCGATCAGGGCCCAACCGACGTGACGCGAGCGCATCAGCACGAACGGCACCGGCAGGGCGAGGAAGACGGCGAGCGGCAACAGCCACGGCGCTCCGTCGAGACCGGCGAGGAGACCGGAGGGCGGCCACAGGCCGGTCACCGGCTTGCGGGAAGAGGCGAAGCCGTACCACGGCAGGATCGTCCAACCGATCCAGCCGACGACGAGCCAGAGGACGTGAGAGCGGAACATGGCGCCGTCTCCGAGCCGAGGGCCAGGGGAGAGGGGCCTCCCGCGCGGGGAGGCCCGACGGTGTCGTCCGCGTCGATCAGCGCAGGCTGCCGATCTCGCTGTCCCAACGGCCGAGCAGCCGCTTGCGCTCCGCCGCCGCGCCGAACTTCTTGAAGTCGTAGTCGATCAGCTTGACCTTCTCGAGCCGCGGCGCGAACTCGGAGATCGGCGTGGCGACGTTCGACTGCACCTGATAGCTGCGGGCCGCCGCGGCGGTCTCCTGCGCCTTCGGCGTCAGCGCGAACTCGTAGAACTTCTTCGCGCCCTCCGGGTTCGGTGCGCCCTTGATGATCGCCATCGAGCCGATCTCGTAGCCGGTGCCCTCGCACGGCGCGATGGTCTTCACCGGGAAGCCGTTGATCGTCTGCACGACCGCGTCGTGCATGAAGACGACGCCGATCGAGGCCTCGCCGCGGCCGACCGCCACCGCCGGAGCGGCGCCCGACTTGGTATACTGGCCGACGTTGGTGTGCAGTTGCTTCAGGTAGTCGTAGGCCGGGTTCTCACCGAAGAGCTGGATCAGCGTGGCGATCGCCGCATAGGCGGTGCCGGAGGAGTTCGGGTTGGCGATCTGGATCTCGCCCTTGTACTCCGGTTTCACGAGGTCGGCCCAGCAGGCCGGCTCCTTGGCCTTCTTCTTGGCCAGCATCTCGGTGTTGATGGCGAAGCCGAGTCCGCCGGCATAGATGCCGACCGCCTTGTAGCCCGAATCGGCCGCCTGCCGCTGCGCCCAGGGGTGCAGCTCGGGGAGCTTCGCCGACTTGTATTCGACGAGCAGCCCGTCCTCGGCCGCCTGCAGGAAGGCGTCGCCGGTCCCGCCCCACCACACGTCGCCCTTCGGGTTGGCGCTCTCGGCCTTGACCTGGGCATAGGTCTCGCCGGCGCTCTTGCGCGTCATGGCGACCTTGATGCCGGTCTCCTTGGTGAAGGCGTTCATCATCGCCTGGCACCACTCCTCCTGGACGCCGCAGTAGACGACCAGCTCCTCGGCGCGGGACGCGGCGGCGGAGAGAGTGAGGGCCATGAGGGCGGTGGCGGCGAGAAGCGAGCTGCGGGTGGCGAGCGACATCGGTTCCTCCATCGACCCGCCCCCGTTCGTTGCGGCCGTCTGGCGGCCGGATCGGCGGTCGGGTCACGCATGACTTCGATCGGCCCGTCCGAGCATGGCCGGACGGGGTCGCGGACACGATCGACCCCGCGTGTGAACCCCGAATTTCGTCCCGTGAACCGTCGTCGTAACATTGTTCACACGAAGTTCGGCCGGCGACGGGTTCCCCGAGGGGCATCGGCTTGCGTCGGGCGCTCTTCGCGATCACAACGAGGCGCCGGTGGGCCGAGGCGGGGAGGGCGGCGAGATCATGACTTCGGGCATCGAACGCCCCTTCCGCATCGCCGTCGTCGACGACGATCCCGGCGTGCGCGCCGCCGTCTGCGATCTGGTCGCCTCGGAGGGGTACGAGCCCAGCGCCTGCGCCGACGCGGCGTCGCTGTTCGAGGCGCTGGGCCGCGAACGGGTCGATCTGGTGGTGCTCGATCTGCGGCTCCCCGACCGCGACGGTTTCGCCGTCGCCGCCACCATCCGCGCCACCTCGACGGTGCCGATCATCATGTTGACCGGCCGCGCCGGCGACCTCGACCGCATCATGGGTCTCGAGATCGGCGCCGACGACTACGTGGTGAAGCCCTTCAACGGCCGCGAGCTCTTGGCGCGCATCAAGGCGGTGCTGCGCCGCATCGGTCGCGAGACGGCTCCGCCGGCGCCCGCTCCGATCCGCAACGGCTGGCGATTCGCCGGCTACGAGATCGACCTCGACCGCCGCCGCCTCACCGCACCCGGCGGCGCCGCGGTCGCCCTGACGGTGGCGGAGTTCGACCTCCTGGCGGCACTGGTCGGCGCCCACGGCCGGGTGCTCTGCCGCGAACACCTGATCGAACTCACCCATCGCATCGCCGACGGCGTCTTCGATCGCACCATCGACGTGCTGATCCTGCGCCTGAGGCGCAAGATCGAGCCGGACCCGACCAATCCCCGCTTCATCCGCACCGAACGCGGCCACGGCTACGTCTTCGACGCCCCGGTCGAGGCGCTGGTCGCCACCCGGCCGTGATCTCCCGGCGCCCTCAGGCGGCGAGCTGGTCCTCGACCAGCGCCGTGTACCAGCCGACGCCGACCCCGATCAGATCGTCGACGAAGTCGTAGGCCGGATGGTGCAGCGGCGCGCCGTTCGCTCCGCCGCCCTGGCCGAGCCACAGATAGGCGCCGGGCCGCGCCTGGAGCATGTAGGCGAAGTCCTCGGAGGTGAAGGCGGGTTCCGCCGCCCTTTCCGCCGCCCGGCAGGCGCGCCGCGCCGCGGCGAGGGCGATCTCGGCGGACAGGGGATCGTTGATGGTGGCGGGATAGTAGCGCAGGTAGTCGACCTCGATCGTCGTCTCGGTCTCGGCGGCGACGCCGGCCGCGACGGTGCGCATCGCCGCCTCGATCCGCTCCTGGGCGGTGGGAGTGAAGCTGCGGACCGTGCCGACGATCGTCGCCTCGGAGGGCAGGACGTTGTGGGCGGTGCCACCCGACATCTTGGTGACCGACAACACCGCCTTTTCGGTCGGCGGCAGCCGCCGCGACGGGATGGCGTCGAAGGCCAGCACGATGCGGCTCGCCGCCGAGAGCACCTGCGAGGCGAGATGCGGCTCGGCCGCATGGCCGCCGCGGCCCGAGATCTTCACCTCGAAGCGGTCCGCCGCCGCCATGATCGGCCCCGGCCGGGTGGCGGCATGGCCGAAGGGCAGACCCGGCCAGTTGTGCAGGGCGAAGACCCGATCGACGGGGAAACGCTCGAAGAGCCCGTCCTCGACCATCGCCTTGGCGCCCGCCTGCCCCTCTTCGGCCGGCTGGAAGACGAAGACGACGGAGCCGTCGAACCGTCGGGTGCGGGCGAGATGGCGCGCCGCGCCGATCAGCATGGTGGTGTGGCCGTCGTGGCCGCAGCCGTGGAAGACGCCGACGTTGCGGCTGCGGTACTCGAGGCCCGTCGACTCGTGCATCGGCAGCGCGTCCATGTCGGCGCGCAGGCCGATGCTTCGGTCGGACGAGCCGTTGCGCAACACGCCGACGACGCCGGTGCCGCCGATCCCGGTCGCCACCTCGCAGCCGATCTCGCGCAGCGCGTCGGCGACGATGCCGGCGGTGCGGTGCTCGTCGTAGGCGAGCTCCGGGTGGGCGTGGAGATCGTGGCGGCAGGCGACGAGGGCGGGCAGGAGATCGGCGATCTCGGCGACGAATCGGGTCACGATGGACGTCCCTCCGGAACGGTTGGGGCCGGTTGGGGCTCGAGGATCAGGCCTTCGACACCGGACGTTCGAAGGCGGTCGCCTTCGATTGCGGGATCAGACGGATTTCGAGCCGGCGGAAGGCGCGGGTCAGCGCGAAGTTCATCACCAGGTAGATCAGCCCGGCGATCGACAAGACCTCGAAGGCGCGGAAGGTCTCCGAGACGATCGAATGGGCGATGCCGGTGATCTCGAAGAGCGTGATGATCGAGGCGAGCGAGGTCGCCTTGACCATGATCACCACCTCGCTGGTGTAGGCCGGCAGCGCCTGACGCACGGCGATCGGCAGGACGATGCGGCGGAAGGTCATCAGCCGCCCCATGCCGCACACCCGCGCCGCCTCGATCGCCCCCTTGGGCACGGCGTTGAGCCCGCCGCGCAGCACCTCGGCCTGATAGGCGGCGGTGTTGAGCGCCAGCGCCGTGATCGCGCACCACCACGGCTCGCGCAGGAACGGCCACAGGAAGGACGTGCGGATCCACTCGAACTGCCCGAGCCCGTAGTAGATCAGGAAGATCTGGACGAGCAGCGGCGAGCCGCGCAGCGCGAAGACATAGGCCGAGACCGCCCATTCGCCCGGCCGCGAGGTGCGGCGGATACCGGTCAGCGCCAGCGCCAGCACGCCGCCGAGCAACACCGAGACGGTCACCAGCGACACCGTCACCGGCACGCCGGAGAGGAGTTGCAGGAAGGTCTCCCAGAGGAATTCGAGCCGCTTCACGACTTCACCCTCCCGCCCATGCCGCGCATCGCCCAGGCCTCGGCGCGGCGGAAGACGGCGCCGGACATGGTGGTGATGACGAGGAAGAGGATCGCGCCGGTGATGTAGAAGGAGAAGGCCGCGCCGGTGCGCCCGACCGCGAGCCGCGTCTGGTTCATGATCTCGATCAGCCCCACCACCGAGATCAGCGCCGATTCCTTCAGGATCAGCTGCCAGACGTTGCCCATGCCCGGCAGCGCGAAGCGCAGGGTCTGCGGCGCGACGATGCGCCGGAGCATCAAGAGGCGCCCCATCCCGGCGACCCGTGCCGCCTCGAGTTCGCCCTTCGGGATCGCCAGATAGGCGCCGCGCAGCACCTCGGTCTGGTAGGCGCCGGAGATGATGCCCACCGCCATCATGCCGACGACGAAGCCGTTGAGGCCGAAGAAGCCCTGATGGCCGAGCAACCGGGCGATCATGCCGATCGCCTGGGAGCCGCCGAAATAGAGCAGATAGATCACCAGGAGGTCGGGAATGCCCCGCAGAACCGTGGTGTAGACCGTCGCCACCCCCTGCGCGACGACCGAGCGCGACAGTTTCGCCCAGCAGCCGAAGATGCCGAAGACGATCCCGACCCCGAAGGCCGACAGCGACACCGCGACCGTCATCGAGGCGGCGCGCAGCAGCGGCAGCCCCCAACCGGTCGGGCCGAAGCCGACTTGCGTGAAATAGGCGAGGAGACCGTCCATGGAGTGTCCGAGGTCGCTGTCCCGGAGCTTCGTCACGCGATGAGGTCGTGAGACGAGGATCCGAGCGATTGACGTTCCCTCCCCCCTGGAGGGGGAGGGACAGGGAGAGGGGGCGCGGAGGTTCCCCGCGCCTCGGCGCTCGAGGAGAGGCCGAGGCCCCCCCTCTCTGTCTCTCCCCCTCCTGGGGGGAGAGGACCGGATGCGAGGACCTCGGTCACGCGGACGCCGCGTCGAGAGGAGCCGCTTTCACCGTCACCCCGTCACTGACGCGGCGTGGTGTCGACGTGGAACCACTTCTCGGCGAGCTTCTTGATGGTGCCGTCGTCGATGCAGCTCTTGATCGCCGCGTCGAGCTTGGCCTTGAGCTCCGGCTGGTCCTTCTGGATGCCGAAGGCCGAACCGAGACCGAAGAGGCCGCCGTAGTACTTCGGGCCGGCGAGCACGATCTCGCCCTTCGACTGCTCGAGCGTGGCGACCAGCGACGAGGCCGAGGCGAAGATCGCGTCGACGCGGCCGGCCTTGAGGTCGAGGTCTTCCTCTTGGGTGGTCTCGTAGACGCGGGTCTTCACGTCCGGCAGATAGGTCTTGGCGAAGTCGGCCTGGATGGTGGCGGTCTGGATCGCCAGCACCTTGCCGGCGAGCGCTTTGGTGTCCGCCGCCGCCGAAGCCTTGGCACCGGCGTCGTCGGTCAGCATCACCTTCTTGTCCTCGCCCAGCGCCTTGAGCAGCGGGCTCGTTTTCAGCACGGCGTAGGTCGAGGGCGAATTGGTGTAGGGGATCGAGAAGTCGATCACTTCCAGCCGCTTCGGGGTGACGGACATGCCCGACATGATGGCGTCGTACTTGCCGGCGAGCAGGCCCGGAATGATGCCCTTCCATTCCTGGATGACGGTCTCGCACTTCAGCTTGGCGCGCTCGCAGATGACGTCGAACAGTTCGGGCTCGAAGCCCACGACCTTGCCGTCCGGGGTGACGCTGTTGAAGGGCGGGTAGGCGCCCTCGGTGGCGATCTTCAGCGTCGTCCATTCCTTGGCGAGCGCCGGCGCGGCGGCGAGCGGCAGAACGGCGACGACGGCGAATGCGAGGCGAGCGAGCTTCGACATGACTTCCTCCAGACGGATGAGACCGGGAGCGGCGCGAGGTGGCGTGGAAGAGGGGCGGGGAGGCGGAAACCCGCCCGAACCCGGCGACCGCCCCCCGACCCACGCCGGCCGGAGGGCGATCGTGTTCACTTGGCCTTGGCCGACTTCGACATCAGGATCGGCGGCTTCGCCTCCGGCGGCAACGGCGACACCCAGGCGTCGCCGATGCGTTCGCGCAGCTCCTGCCCGGCCCGGGCGCGCAGCACGTCGTCTTCGAACGCCCGCTGCGCCGTCCCCGCCATGATCTTGGCGGCGTGGGTCATGCCCTTGTGCGCCGCCGGCGCTTTGCCCTGCGCCACCAATTGCCAGGAATGCCCCGGCGTGCCGACGGCATAGCAGGCGACCCGGCACTGGACGGTCGGCGCCACCCAAGACACCGAGCCGACGTCGGTCGAGCCGACGAAGTCCGGCGACCAGCGATCCGGCGGGATGATGGTGTCGGAGAGCGCCTTCTCGCGATCCGGCGGCAGCCCGGCGCGCTTGTAGGAGGCGACGACGTCCTCGTCGGAGAGGGTGGCGCGGAACTTGGCGGCGAAGGCCTGATCGGCCTCGTCGAACGGCACCGGTCCGAGGCGCTCGATCACCTCGTGCATCGCGGTTTCCAACGGCACGTTGGCGATGAGGTTGGCGTCCGCCGAGAGCACGTTGTCCCTCACCGTCGTCTCGGTCATCATCGCCGCGCCGGCGGCGACCTTGCGCACCCGCTCGACCAGCTTGTGCATCTCCGGCAGCTCGCGGGCGCGGATCAGATAGCGCACGGTGGCCTTGGCCTGCACCACGTTGGCGGCGATGCCGCCGCCGTCGATCAGCGCGTAGTGGATGCGCGCCGACGACGGCATGTGCTCGCGCATGTAGTTGACGCCGACGTTCATCAGCTCGACCGCGTCGAGCGCCGAGCGGCCGAGTTCCGGCGAGGCGGCGGCGTGGGAGGCACGGCCGGTGAAGTGGAAGTCCATCTCGGTGCAGGCCAGCGACACCGGCATGTTGACCCCGGTGAAGGCGGCCGGATGCCAGCAGATGGCGATGTCGACGTCGGCGAAGACGCCGTCGCGGGACATGAAGGTCTTGGCCGAGCCGCCCTCTTCCGCCGGGCAGCCGTAGTAGCGCACCCGTCCCTTGCGGCCGGTCTCGGCGAGCCAGTCCTTGACCGCGGTGGCGGCGAGCAGCGAGGCGGCGCCGAGCAGATGGTGGCCGCAGCCGTGGCCGTGCCCGCCCGCCTCGATCGGCGAGGGCTCGGCGACGCCGGCCTCCTGGGAGAGGCCGGGCAGCGCATCGTATTCGCCGAGGATGGCGATCACCGGGCCACCCTCGCCCGCCTCGCCGAGGATGGCGGTGGGCAGGCCGGCGACCTCCTCGGTGACGCGGAAGCCTTCGCGCCGGAGGAAGGCGAGATGGCCGTTCATCGCGGTGACTTCGGTGTAGTTCAGCTCCGGCGCGTCCCAGACGGCGTCGGCGAGCGCGGCGTGTTCGGCGCTCTTGGCGTCGACGAGGTCCCAGATGCGGTCTGCGTTCCTGGTCACGAAGGAGTTCTCCGATCGGTTCGGTGGCGTCCCCGTGGGCGGGGGACGGAGTGCGGCCGTGGGCGGGCCGCGGCAAAGATCAATTGCGGCGATCGAGGTGGCTCGTCAGGAACTGGCGGCAGCGCTCCGAGATCGGGTCGTTGAACACCTGCTCCGGCGATCCCTCTTCCTCGATGCGGCCCTGATGCAGGAAGACCGCGCGATTGGAGACGTCGCGGGCGAAGTTCATCTCGTGGGTGACGATCAGCATCGTCCGGCCTTCTTCGGCCAGTGCCCGGATGACCCGCAGCACCTCGCCGACCAGCTCCGGGTCGAGCGCCGAGGTCGGCTCGTCGAAGAGCAGCGCCTTCGGTCGGGTGGCGAGCGCCCGGGCGATCGCCGCCCGCTGCTGCTGGCCGCCGGAGAGCTCGGCCGGATAGGCGTGGCGCTTCTCCCAGATGCCGACCTTCTGCAGCATCGCCTCGCCCTCGGCGATGCACTCCGCCTTCACCCGCTTGTGGACGTGGATCGGCGCCTCGACGACGTTCTCGAGGATGGTCATGTGGGACCACAGATTGAAGCTCTGGAAGACGAAGCCCAGCGACCCGCGCACCCGGTTGACCTGATGCTCGTCGGCCGCCGCCGGGCCGTGGCGGGTCCGCTTCATGCGGATCACCTCGCCGGCGACCGAGACCTCGCCCGCGTCCGGCACCTCGAGCAGCGGGATGCAGCGCAGCATCGTGCTCTTGCCCGATCCCGAGGAGCCGATGATCGACACCACGTCGCCGTCACCGGCCGAAAGGGTGACGCCCTTGAGGACGTCGATGCCGCCGAAACTCTTGTGAAGGTCCTTGAGACCGATGACGGACGCCACGCTGCTCGTCTCCCGGCGAACGGCTCCCATCCACGATCGGCCGCGCCCACGGCGTGCGAGATTAGAGGGCTCCTTTACGACCGTCAAAAGCCGATGCGGAGAATCCGCCGAAAAATCCGCCACTTCGGATTCGTCCCGATGGGTCGACGGCGAAACATCGAAACCGCCCGCAACCGCTGCGAGCGGTGCGGCTCGGTGGTTTCGGCGAGGTTCGCGTGCGTCGTCGAGGCCGGTCACTCGACCGGGCGGGCGACGGCGGCGAAGGGCAGGGCGGCCGCGGCGTCGCGCCGCGCCGTGCGGGCCGGTGAGGTTCCGGCGAAACGGATCGCCCGGGCGAGGACGAGATCGGCGATCGCCTCGACGTCGCCGAGGTCGAGCAGCGGCACGCCGAGGCCGTCGAGCGGCTCGTCGGAGGCGACGGCGACGATGTCGGAGCCCGGCGCCCACATCAGCGCGTGGCCTTCGCTCGGCCGATGCACCTCGAGCGCCGGATGGCCGTGGGTGTGGAAGCCCTCGATCAGCACCAGATCGACCGGCGACATGCGCGCGATCAACTGCTCGAGCGGCGGCTCGACGTCGTCGCGGATCTCGTGCAGCAGCGCCCAACGGGTGCCCGAGACCAGCATGACCTCCTCGGCGCCGGCTTCGCGGTGACGCCACGAATCCTTGCCCGGCCGGTCGATGTCGAAACCGTGGTGGGCGTGCTTGAGCGTCGACACGGTCAGACCGCGACGGCGCAGCGCCGGAACGAGTTCCACCATCAGCGTCGTCTTGCCCGAACCGCTGCGGCCGACCAGACCGAAGATGCGCATGGCGGGATCTCTCGTGTTCGACGGGACCACGGAGGAGGCGGACGGGAATCCGCCTCCTCCGGGCGGGGATTCGGCCGAGGGGGGCGAGCCCCTCGGCCGGCTGTTCGGTCAGGCGGCGCCCTTCGGGGCGACGAAGGCACCGGTCGAGACGGCGGGGCCGGAGTACTTCTCCACCTCGCCGACCGCGGTGTGGCCGCAGTTGCCCTGACCGAGTTTCGACGTGCCCATGTCGACCGTCAACACGTTGGCGTCGCCCCAACGGCACAGAGTGCCCGGCTTGCCGCCCTCGGCCGGGTCGTACCAGCCGCCTTCGTTGACCCGCACCACGCCCGGACGGATCGCGTCGGTCACCTTGGCGCCGGCGAGGATCTGGCCGCGATCGTTGAAGACGCGGACGACGTCGCCGTCCTTGATGCCGCGCGCGGCGGCGTCCTTGGTGTTGATCAGGCAGGGCTCGCGGCCGTTGATCGCATAGGTTTCGCGCAGGCTCGTCCCGCAGAGCTGCGAATGCAGGCGGCTCTTGGGATGAGCGGTGTCGATGTGGAGCTTGTACTTGGTCGTCGGACCGCCGAGGCGTTCCACCGGCTCCATCCACATCGGATGCGGACCGCAGTCGTCGTAACCCATCTTCTCGATGTTCTTCGAGTAGATCTCGATCTTGCCCGAGGGCGTGCCGAGCGGGTTGAGCAGCGGGTCTTCACGGAACTTGCCGTGACGGACGAAGCTCTTGCCCTCGGTGATCGCGAACTCGACGACGCCGGTGCCCTTCCAGAAGGTGTCGAAGTCGGGCATCGGGTATTTCTTCGCCTTGGCCTGGGTCAGCGCCGCCTCGTAGAACGACTTGATCCAGTCCATCTCGCTCTTGCCTTCGGTGAACTCCTTGCCCTTGCCGAGCTTCTCGGCGATCGCGGCGAAGATGTCGTAGTCGGTCTTGGATTCGAAGACCGGGTCGATGACCTTCTTCATCGCCAGAATGGCCGAGCCGGCATAGTCGCCGACGCTCTCGATGTCGTTGCGCTCATAGGAGGTGGTCGCCGGCAGGACGATGTCGGCGAAGCGGGCGGTCGGCGTCCACTGGAAGTCTTGGACGATGAAGGTCTCGAGCTTCTTCCAGGCCGCCACCATGCGGTTGCGGTCCTGATGGTGGACGAAGGGATTGCCGCCGACCCAGTAGGCCATCTTGACGTCCGGATACTTCTCCTTCTTGCCGTTGAAGTCGAACTCCTTGCCCGGGTTCATCAGCATGTCGACGACGCGGGCGCAGGGGATGGTGGCGGCGCCCGCCTCGGTCATCCAGGCGGCGCCTTCCTTGGCCTTGCCGCCGTCGGTGATGCCGGTGAGCACCGGCGCGTCGGCCGCCGGCGTGCCGCCGTTGGCGTAGTGGTAGGAGAAGCCGAAGCCGCCGCCCGGCAGGCCGATCTGGCCGAGCATCGAGGCGAGCGTCACCAGCATCCAATGGCGCTGTTCGCCGTGGTGCTGGCGCTGCAGCGCGAAGCCGCCGGCGAGCATGGTGCGGTTCTTGGCGAAGAGGCGCGCCAGTTCCTTGATCTTGTCGGCCGGGATCTCGCAGATCTCCGAGGCCCATTCGGCCGATTTCGGCGTCTTGTCGGTCTCGCCCATCAGATAGGGCAGGAACTTGTCGAAGCCGGTGGTGTAGTCCTTGAGGAACTTCACGTCGTGGAGCTTCTCGACGACCAGCGTGTGGGCGATGCCGAGCATCAGGGCGACGTCGGTCTGCGGCCGCGGCGCGATCCATTCGGCGCCGAAGAAGTCGGCGGTCTCAGTCTTGACCGGGTCGATGCAGATGACCTTGGTGCCCTTGGCCTTGAGCGCCGCCATGCCGGCGTAGCCGCCGTGATCGCCGATGACCCAGCTGATCTGGTTGGTGACGACCGGATCGGCGCCCCAGAACACCATCAGTTCGGTCTTGTCGACGATGATCGGCCACACCGTCTGCTGCTCGTACATCTCGAGCGTGCCGGTGACGTGGGGCATGATCACCTGTCCGGCGCCGGTCGAGTAGTCGCCCGAGGCGTTCACGAAGCTGCCCTTCAGATTCATCATCCGGCGCAGCAGGTTCTGGCAGTTGTGGAGACGGCC
>ERZ1645187.1775-NODE-1775-length-19500-cov-11.566264_pt1 | contig 19500 bp, 20 predicted proteins | sample MGYA00575352_ERZ1645187 | MGnify/ENA primary metagenome ERZ1645187 (study PRJEB40837, sample SAMN11349314) | freshwater sediment metagenome | isolation source: river sediment | host: Sediment | place: India: Wazaribad , New Delhi | collected 2017-02-21 ... | reverse complement strand
GCCACGACGGCGGCGGACAAGGCGATCGTCACCACGGTGCAGCAGTTGGGGGCCGCCGTTCGCGCCATCGAGGGCATGTCCCAGCCGATGACCGTGACGTCGATGCAGGAGTATCACCGGAGGATGGCATGAACCTCGGAGCGCGCCTCGCGGACGCCATGGCCGACCGGGGGCCGCTGTGCGTCGGCATCGACCCCCACCCGGGCCTGCTCGGCGCCTGGGGCCTGGCGGACTCGGCGGCCGGGGTGCGGGAGTTCTCGCTGCGCGTGGTCGAGGAACTCGCCGGCACGGCGGCGGCGCTGAAACCCCAGTCGGCGTTCTTCGAACGTCACGGGGCGGCGGGCATCGCGGCTCTCGAGGAGGTCCTCGCCGCCTGCCGCGACGCCGGGGTCCTCTCGATCCTCGACGTCAAGCGAGGCGACATCGGCTCCACCATGACCGCCTACGCCGAGGCCTACCTGCGGCCCGGGGCGCCGCTCGAGGCGGACGCCATCACCGCCAGCCCCTACCTCGGCGTCGGGTCCCTCACCCCTGCGATCGACCTCGCCCTCACGCACGGCAAGGGCGTCTTCGTCCTCGCGCTCACCTCAAACCCCGAGGGAGCCACGGTGCAGCACGCGCGGGCAGGGGACACCTCCGTGGCCGGGTCCGTCTGCGCCCACGCGGCCGCCGTGAACGCCCCGTTCGGGGGCGTCGGCCCCGTGGGCCTGGTGGTCGGGGCCACCGTGGGCGACGCCGTCGCCCGCCTCGGCCTGGACCTCGCGGCCACGGGCTCGATCCTCCTCGCCCCCGGCGTGGGTGCGCAGGGCGGCACGGTCACGACGCTCCGGGACGTCTTCGGGCTCGCGTTCGACCGGGTGCTCGCCTCGGTGTCCCGCTCGGTGCTCGCCGCAGGCCCCGGTGCCCTCGCAGGAGCGGCACGCGCCGAGATCACGGGGCTGCGGGGCCCGGCCTGAGCCCGAAACGGCCACCAAGTCCGCGGGATGGGGCTATTTTTCAGGCAAGACTCCCTCGTCCTCCAGGAGCTCCACGTGGCACTACCCGCACTGACCCCAGAACAACGCGCTGCTGCCCTCGAGAAGGCGGCCGAGGCGCGGGCGCAGCGCGCGCAGATGAAGGGCCGGCTGAAGAGCGGCGAGGTCGCCCTCTCCGCCGTCCTCGTCCAGGCGGAGACGGACGAGGCCCTCGCCAAGATGAAGGTCGTCTCCCTGCTCGAATCCCTCCCGGGCGTCGGCCACGCGACCGCGCGGTCCCTGATGGAGCGCATCGGGATCTCCGAGGCTCGGCGCGTGCGGGGCCTCGGACCACACCAGCGAGCCGCCCTCGTGGAGCGATTCGGCTGATCACCCAGGCCGCTGCGACAATGGGGACATGAATCGTCCCCCCGCCCGGCTAGCCGTGGTCGCCGGCCCGTCCGGCGTCGGCAAGGGCACCGTCATCCGGGAGCTGCGTGACCGCCACCCCGAGGTCTGGTTGTCGGTGTCCGCGACGACCCGCCGCCCCCGGCCCGGGGAACGCGACGGCGAGCACTACCACTTCGTCGACGACGCCACCTTCGACTCCCTCGTGGCCCAGGGCGACATGCTCGAGTGGGCGCAGGTCTTCGGCCTGGACAGGTACGGCACCGTGCGCCACGCCGTCCTGGACCGGCTCGCAGCCGGGCATCCCGTCATCCTGGAGCTGGACCTGGAGGGAGCACGCCAGGTGCGCCGCGCGATGCCGGAGGCCGTCCAGGTGTTCATCGCGCCCCCGTCGTTCGAGGATCTCGCCCGGCGGCTCGAGGGCCGGGGCACGGAGGACGAGACGGTGCGCGAGCGCCGCCTCGCGACCGCGCGCGTGGAACTCGCGGCGCGGGAGGAGTTCGACCACGTCATCGTGAACGACGACGTCGATCGGGCAGTGAGCGAGCTCGCCGAGGTCATGGGGCTGGCATCCCGTAGAATGGACCACAGCAGGCCGGCGACCGCCGGCCGCAGGGAAGGTTGATCATTGTCCGGTACCGTTGCGCAGCCCACGGGGATCACGAACCCCCCGATCGATGAACTGCTGAAGAACGTCGACTCCAAGTACGCCCTCGTGATCTACGCCTCCAAGCGCGCCCGCCAGATCAACTCCTACAACTCCCAGCTCCAGGAGGGGCTGCTCGAGTTCGTGGGGCCGCTGGTCCCCGCGACGCAGGAGGACAAGCCGCTGTCCATCGCGATGCGTGAGATCGACGAGGGCATGCTCCGCATGGACGCCACCACCGGCGACTGATGGCCCGCGTCGTCCTCGGCGTCACCGGGGGGATCGCGGCCTACAAGGCCGCCCTGCTGCTGCGGCTCCTCACCGCCGACGGGCACGAGGTCCAGGTGGTCCCCACCGCGAACGCGCTGCGGATGGTGGGCGAGGCCACGTGGCGCGCCCTCTCCGGCCGCCCGGTCCACACCACCGTGTGGGAGGATCCCACCGAGCACGTCGAACTCGGGAAGTGGGCGGACCTCGTGGTGGTCGCGCCCGCGACCGCGAACCTCCTCGCGAAGGCGGCGCACGGCCTGGCCGACGACCTCCTGAGCACCACGCTCCTCATGGCGACGTGCCCGGTGCTCGTGGTGCCGGCGATGCACACCGAGATGTGGCGGAACGCCGCCACCCGCGCGAACGTCGAGACGTTGCGGGGAAGGGGCGTCGTCGTGATGGAGCCCGCAGTGGGCCGGCTCACCGGGCCGGATTCCGGGCCGGGGCGCCTCCCCGAACCGGAGGAGATCCACGCCGCCGCGACTGAGCTGCTGCATCCCCTCGCGGACGGCCCCCTGACCGGTGCACGCGTGCTCGTGACGGCCGGTGGCACGCGCGAGTCGCTCGACCCGGTCCGGTTCCTCGGGAACCGGTCCTCCGGTCGCCAGGGCATCGAGATCGCCCGGGCCGCCGCCGCCGCGGGTGGCGAGGTGACCCTCGTCGCGGCCAACGTCGATCCGGCCCTCCTCGCCGGCCTCGCGGCGTCCGTGGCCACGGTCTCGACGACGGCGGAACTCGAGGCGGCCGTGGCCGGCAGTGACGCGGACGTCATCGTGATGGCGGCCGCCGTGGCGGACTACCGGCCCGCCGCCGTCGCCGGGCACAAGCTGAAGAAGGCCCCCGACGGGGGCCTGACCCTCCGGCTCGAGCAGACGCCGGACATCCTCGCCGGCCTCGTCGCACGGCGCCGCCCCGGGCAGGTGATCGTCGGGTTCGCCGCCGAGACGGGCGACGACGCCGCCTCCGCCCGGCAGCACGCCGAGGCCAAGGCCCGTCGGAAGGGCGCGGATCTCCTGGTGTTCAACGAGGTGTCCGAGACGCGCGGCTTCGGCGACGTGCCCAACGAGGTCGTCATGCTGGATGCGGCCGGAACCGAGGTCGGACGTGCCGCGGGCACCAAGGCCGAGGTCGCCCGCAGGGTGGTCGAGACGCTGGCGGGGCTGCGCACGCGGCTAGGATGACGCGGTGACCGAGCTGCGCCTCTTCTCCTCCGAGTCCGTGACCGAGGGCCATCCCGACAAGGTCTGCGACCGCATCTCCGACGCGATCCTCGACGCCCTCCTCGAACAGGACCGGGCCGCCCGGGTCGCGGTGGAGACGATGGTCACCACGGGCCTCGTGCACGTGGCCGGGGAGGTCACCACCACCGGTTACGCCGAGATCCCCCAGATCATCCGCTCCGAGGTCCGGGACATCGGGTACACCTCCTCCGACATCGGCTTCGACGGCGACTCCTGCGGGGTCTCCGTCTCGATCGGGCAGCAGTCGCCCGACATCGCGGGAGGGGTGGACAAGTCGTGGGAGGTGCGGGCCGGCGAGGTGCAGGACCCCTATGACTTCCAGGGCGCGGGGGACCAGGGCCTCATGGTGGGCTACGCCTGCACCGAGACGCCCGTCCTCATGCCCCTGCCCATCCACCTGTCGCACCGTCTCACCGAGCAGCTCGCGCACGTGCGGCGTGAGAACGTCGTCGAGGGGCTGCGCCCGGACGGCAAGGCCCAGGTCACCATCGGGTACGACGGGGAGACGCCCCGCAGCGTCGAGACGGTGGTGCTCTCCACCCAGCACGCCGCGGACCTCACCTGGGGTGAACTGGACGAGATGATCCGGCTGTCCGTCATCGACCCAGTCCTCGGGGAGCACGCCGCCGGCCTCGACACCTCGCGCCTGCAGGTGTTCGTGAACCCGGCGGGGCCGTTCGTCGTCGGGGGCCCCATGGGGGACGCCGGCCTGACGGGACGCAAGATCATCGTGGACACCTACGGCGGGATGGCACGCCACGGCGGTGGCGCATTCTCGGGCAAGGATCCCTCGAAGGTGGACCGGTCCGCCGCCTACGCGATGCGCTGGGTGGCCAAGAACGTGGTGGCCGCCGGGCTCGCCACGCGGTGCGAGGTGCAGGTGGCCTATGGCATCGGGATCGCCCACCCGGTTGGACTGCATGTCGAGACGTTCGGCACCGAGACCGTGGACCCGGCCCGCATCCGTCAGGCGATCCGCGAGGTGTTCGACCTGCGGCCCGCCGCGATCATTGACGCCCTCGACCTGCTGCGCCCCATCTACCGCGCCACCTCGGCGTACGGCCACTTCGGGCGCGAGCTGCCCGAGTTCACGTGGGAGTCCACCGGCCGCGCCCAGGCACTGCGGGATGTCTGCGGAGCGTGATTCGATAACCGGGTGAGCGACCAGCTGCCCATCCCCGAGCTCTCCGGACGTCCCGGACGGCCGGCGCGCGTGGCGGCAGTGGCGCTCGACACCCCCGTCCCCCACCTGGACCAGGAGTTCGACTACTCGATCCCCGAGGAACTCGTCGGCGTCGCGCCGGGAGTCCGCGTGACCGTGCCCCTCGCGGGGCGCCTCGTGGGCGGGTGGGTCACCGAGGTGCGCACCTCGACGACCCATCCCGGGCGCCTCAGCCCGATCCGGCGCCTGGTCTCGCCGGTGCCCGTCCTCACCCCCGAGGTCCTCCAGCTCTGCCGCGACGTCGCCCGGGCGAACGCCGGCACCCTGCCGGACGTCCTCCGGCTGGCGGTGCCCGCCCGGCAGGCCCGCATCGAGACGGCCGCCGACCTCACCCCGCGGCCGGTCGCGCCGATCCCCGCACCCGTCTCCGGTTGGGAGGAGTACACCGGCGGTCCGGCCCTCCTCCGCCACCTCCGGGAGGGTTCCTCGCCCCGGGCCGTCTGGACGGCGCTGCCGGGCGTGGCCGGCGGCCTGCCGGCGTGGATCGCCGAGCTGCGCACCGCCGTCGCCGCGACGCTCGCCTCGGGACGGCGCGCCCTGGTGGTCGTGCCCACGACGCGCGAGGTGGATCAGGTGCACGGGGAACTCGCCACCGTGGCCCCGGCCGTCCGGTACCACGGTGACCTCACGCCGGCAGCCCGCTACCGGGCCTTCCTGGCGATCCTCGCGGGCCACGTCGACATCGTCGTCGGCACGCGGTCCGCGGCGTTCGCCCCCGTGCCGGATCTCGGCCTCGTCGCCCTGTGGGACCCGGACGACGACAACCTGCGGGAGCAGCACGCGCCGTACCCCACCGCCCTGGGAGTCGTCAGCCATCGCCGCTCGTGCGCGCTCCTGGTGGGGTCGTACTCCAGGAGTGTGATCACCCAACAGCTCATCGTCGACGGCTGGGCGCAGCCCCTGGGGGCGGCGCGCGCCGTCGTGCGGGAGCGGGCCCCACGGGTGGAGGCGCCGGACACCGGCGACCTGCGCGGGGAGGCACTCCGGCTGCCGTCCGCGGCCTTCCAGCTCGTGCGACAGGCCCTCGAGTCCGGGCCCGTGCTCATCCACGTGCCGCTCGCGGGCTACCTTCGCTCCATCCGGTGCGCCAACTGCCAGGGCCAGGTGCGGTGCCGGCACTGCGGGGGGCCCCTCGCGCTGGGTCACGCCGGTGCCGTGTCGTGCGGGTGGTGCGGGCGGCACCAGGTGGTGACCTGCCCGGCCTGCGGGTCGGGGAGGCTGTCGGCCTTCTCCGTGGGCTCGGAACGCACGAGCGAGGAGATCGCCCGTGCCTTCCCGGGAGTCCGCGTCGTCCTGTCCACCGCACGCACGGGGATCACGGCGTCCGTCGACTCCCGGCCGGCCCTGGTGATCGCCACCCCCGGCAGCGAACCCGTGCCGGAGGGCGGCTACGCCGCCGCGCTCATCCTCGACGCAGCCGTCGCCACCGCCCGAACGGCGCTGGACACGGGGTCCGTCGCCCTCGACCGCTGGCTCACCGCGCTCGCGCTGGTCAGGGGCGCGGCTGCCGGCGGGCGGGCGATGATCCTCGGCAACCCGGACCCGGCCGTCGCCCAGGCGTGCGTCCGCTGGGACCCCGCCGGGTTCGCCCAGCGGGAGCTCGACGAGCGCGGCGAGCTCCACTTCCCGCCGGTCTGGCGCCTCGCCAAGCTCGACGGCGCCACGGCCGCCCTCACCGCCGTCGCGCGCGAGCTCGCCGGCACGCCGCACCTCGAGCTGCTCGGCCCCGTCGACGGGCACCTGATCGCGCGGGTGCCCCGGGCGGCCGGGCGTGACCTGCTCGGCCGGCTGCGGGCGATCCAGGTGGAGCGCAGCGCGCGGAAGGAGGAGGTGGTGCGCGTCCATGTCGACCCGTCCGACCTCTGACCCCACCGCGGTGGTGTGGGACTTCGGCAACGTCCTGGTGCGCTGGGACCCGTGGCTGGCGGTCCGTGACCGGTACACCAGCGGGGAGTGGGAGGATTTCCTGTCCCGCTCCGGTTTCGACGCCCTCAACCGCCGGTGCGACGCCGGCACCACGCGAGCGGCGGGGGTCGCGGAGCTGGCCCGGGCCGATCCGTGGCTCGCGGAGGTCTACGCCCACTACGCCCGCCGGATGGGGCACTCGCTCGCCGGCCCGGTCGCGGGAACCTGGGAACTGGTCCGCACCCTCGCCCGGCGCGGCGTCCCGCAGTACGGGCTCACCAACTGGCCCGCGGAGGACTACCACCACGCGGAGCGCGCGATCGGCGTCCTGCCCCTCCTCGATGGGGTGGTGGTGTCCGGTCGGGTGGGAGTCGCGAAGCCCGACCCGGCCATCTTCCGGATCCTCCTCGACCGTTTCGCTCTCCAGCCGGAGCGCACCGTGTTCGTCGACGACGGCGCCGCGAACGTCGCGGCGGCGCGCCGCCTCGGCTTCCGGGCGGTGCTCTTCCACGACGCCGGGCAGCTCGCGCGGGTGCTCGTGGGCAATGGGCTCCTCCCCTCGTAGGATGTCCTGTTGTGCGACTGATCTTCGCCGGGACCCCGGACACCGCCGTTCCCGCCCTCGAGGCGCTCCTGGCCTCGCGGCACGAGCTGGTCGGCGTCCTGACGCGGGCCGACGCCCCGCGGGGGAGGGGACGCCGACTGGAGGAGTCACCCGTCTCCGTCCGCGCCGCGCAGGAGGGCCTGCCGGTCCTGAAGCCGCACACCCTCCGCGACCCCGGGGTGCAGGCGCAGATCGCCGCACTCGGGGCCGAGGCCGCCGCGGTCGTCGCCTACGGCCTCCTCGTGCCACCACCCCTGCTCGCCCTGTACCCGTGGGTGAACCTCCACTTCTCCCTGCTGCCCCGTTGGCGGGGTGCCGCCCCCGTCCAGCGTGCGATCCTCGCCGGAGACACGGAGACCGGCGCGTGCGCGTTCCTCCTCGAGGAGGGCCTCGACACCGGGCCCGTCCTCGCCTCCCTGACGCGGCCGATCGGCCCCCGCGAGACGGCCTCCGAGGTGCTCGCCGATCTCGCGCGCACCGGCGCAGACCTCCTGGTCGGCGCCTTCGACGCCCTCGAGGACGGCAGCGCAGTGCCGCTCCCACAACCCGCGACCGGCGTGACGCTCGCCCCTCGCCTCACGACGGGTGAGGCGCGCGTGCGGTGGGCAGCCGGCCCGGACGCCGTCGGCCGCCATGTCCGCGCCTTCCACCCCGGAGCCTGGAGCGCCCTCGCAACCGGACAGCGCGTCAAGATCGGCCCCATCGAGCCCGGCGACGTCGCGCTGGAGTCCGGCGAGGTCGCCGTCGACGGGGACGTGCTCGTGGGGACGGGGACGGGCTCCGTGCGGCTCGGCACGGTGGCCCCGGCGGGGAAGTCGTGGATGGAGGCGCGGGCGTGGGCCCGTGGCCTGCGTGGCACCGTGCGGTTCGAGGACGCATGAACCGCCCGCCGACCGCCGACCCCGTCCGCCTCCTCGCCCACCGGGTCCTGTCAGCCGTCGAGACCGACGACGCCTACGCCAACCTCGTGCTGCCCGGCGCCCTGCGGGACGCCGGCCTGGAGGGACGCGACGCGGCGTTCGCCACCGAGCTGGTGTACGGCACGTCGCGCCTCCAGGGCCGGTACGACGCCATGATCGAGGCCACCATCCAGGGGCGCGGCGTCGACCGCCTCCAACCGGCGATGCGCATCGCCCTGCGGATGGGCGCCCACCAGATCCACGCGATGCGCGTCCCCAGCCGGGCGGCCGTCTACGAGACCGTGAACCTGGTGAAGGTGGTCGCCGGGCCTGCTCCCGTCGCCATGGCCAACGCCGTGCTCCGCCGCATCGCCGATCGGACCCTGGAGGACTGGGAGGAGCAGATCCTCGCCGGGCCGGACGGGCTCGCCACCTGGGAGTCCCACCCGCGCTGGATCGTCAGCGCCTTCCGGCAGGCCCTCACCCTCGACGGACGGGGGGACGAACTGCGGGACCTCCTGCGGGCGGACAACGTCCCGGCCGCCGTCACCCTCGTCGCACGGCCGGGCCTGGCCGACCGCGACCGCCTGCTCGGCGAGATCCCGGGTGCGGAACCCACGCGGTACTCGCCGTGGGGCATCCGGATCCCGGGGGGCGCGCCCGGAGAGCTGCGGGGCGTGACGAGCGCCCGGGTCGGCGTCCAGGACGAGGGTTCGCAGCTCATGGCCGCACTCGCCGTGGACGCCCCCCTCGAGGGGCCGGACGACCGGTGGCTCGACATGTGCGCGGGCCCCGGTGGCAAGGCGGCCCTGCTCGCGGCGTTCGCGCGTGAGCGCGGCGCCCACCTGATCGCCAACGAGGTGCTCGACCACCGCGCCGGCCTCGTCGAGCGCGCGGTCCGCCCCAACGCCGACGTCGTCGACGTGGTGGTGGGGGACGGGCGGTACATCGGCGAGGACAACCCCGAGTACTTCGACCGGATCCTGCTCGACGCCCCCTGTTCGGGCCTCGGGTCGCTCCGCCGTCGCCCCGAGTCGCGGTGGCGCCGCACGACGGCGGACCTCGCCGACCTCACCCGCCTCCAACGCGAACTCATCGACTCCGCCGTCGCGGCGCTCCGGCCGGGCGGGGTGCTCGCCTACGTCACGTGCTCGCCGCACCCGGCGGAGACCGTCACCCAGGTGTCCGCCGCGATCCGCCGCCACCAGCTCACCCTCCTCGACGGCGCCGCCCTCCTCGAGCGCCGTGGTCTCGCGCTCGCCCCGGGGCCGGACTGGCCCCTGCCGGGGGCCGTGCAGCTCTGGCCGCACCTCCACGGCACCGATGCGATGTTCGGCGCCCTCCTGAGGAGGAACGACTAGGCTCGATCGGGTGGGAATCGTCATCTCTCCGTCAATCCTGAACGCCGACTACCTGAACCTCGGGGGTGAGGTAGAGCGGATCTCCAACGCCGACTTCGTGCACGTCGACGTCATGGACAATCACTTCGTCCCCAACCTGAGCATGGGGGCGCCCACCGTGGAGGCCCTCGTGACCAGGGCGACGCTGCCCGTCGACGCGCACCTGATGATCGAGGAGGCCGACCGCTGGGCGCCGGTGTTCGCCGACCTCGGCTGCCACTCCGTGAGCTTCCACGCCGAGGCGACGGCCGCGCCCGTCCGGCTCGCCCGCGAGATCCACCGCCTCGGCGCGCGGTCGTGCCTCGCCCTGCGTCCCGCCACCGACATCGCCCCGTACGTGGACCTCCTCCCGGAGTTCGACATGATCCTGATCATGACGGTCGAGCCGGGCTTCGGGGGCCAGAAGTTCCTCGACGTCATGCTTCCCAAGATCGAGCGGACGCGGGAGGCCATCCGCCGGACGGGCCTCGACGTGTGGATCCAGGTGGACGGCGGCGTCTCGCGGGAGACCATCGAACGTGCCGCCGCCGCGGGAGCAAACAACTTCGTGGCGGGGTCGGCGGTCTACCGGGCCGAGGATGCGGCCGCGGAGGTCCAGACCCTGCGTGACCTGGCGAGCACCGCCTTCCACCACTGAGACGCGTGCCACCACCGGGACGAGCACCGCGGTGCCGGGGTGGCGCGTATACTGGGGGCGTCTTCGGGGTCGGTGAAATTCCGAACCGGCGGTGAGAGCCCGCGACCCGCACCCAGGTGCGGTTGACCCGGTGGAAGTCCGGGGCCGACGGTCAGAGTCCGGATGGGAGAAGACGGGTGCGCGCACACCTGCGCGCCCATCGCCGCACCCCCGGAGCGGGAAGGGGCACGGTGCATCCCACGACCGGTCGTGGCGTCCTCCCGCTCGGCGTCGGCCTCCTCGCGCTGCTGGCTTGGGAATTGACGGGCAGGCTCGCGCTCGTGAACCCGGTGTTCCTGCCCGCGCCGTCCGCCATCCTCGCGCGGCTCGTGGCCGACGTGCGTGGCGCGACCCTCCTGCCCGCCGCCCTCACCACGCTCGGCGAGGCGCTCACCGGTGCAGCGGTGGCGGCCGCGGTGGCGGTCCCCCTCGGCTACCTCGTGGCGAAGTCCGTGGTCGCCCGGCGGATCATCGAGCCGTACGCCGCCGCCTCCCAGGCGATTCCCGCGATCGCGCTGGCACCCCTGCTGCTGCTGTGGATCGGCCCCGGCTTCGTCCCCATCGTGGTGCTGTGCGCGATCATGGTGTTCTTCCCGATCATGCTCAACACAGCCCTCGGCATCTCCCAGATCCCGCGGGACATCGTGAACGCGGCGCGCCTCGACGGCGCCGGCTCCCGCGTGTTGCTGTGGCACGTGGAGCTCCCCCTCGCGATGCCCCACATCCTCACCGGGCTGCGCAACGGCTTCACCCTGTCGGTGACGGGCGCCGTGGTCGGTGAGTTCACGATGGGTGGGCACGGGCTCGGGATGCTCCTGACCGCCCACTCCCACTCGGTGGACACGACCGGGATGTTCGCCACCCTGGTCCTGCTCTCAACCATGGCCATCCTCCTCTACGTCCTCATCGGAGCTCTCGAAAGACAGGTGGAATCCAGAAATGACATGGGCACCCAAGGTCCTGCCCGCGGCACTCCTCGCCCTCTCGTTGGCGGCGTGCTCGGGCGGCGGCGAGACGGCGACGACGATCACGGCACCGGAGCCGAGCGAGACGCAGGCGATGGAACCGGTGGAGCTGACGGTGGGGTTGACCTACATCCCGAACATCCAGTTCGCCCCGTTCTACGTCGCGGCTGAGCTCGGCTATTTCTCCGACGAGGGCCTCGCCGTCACCCTGCGCCACCACGGCGCCTCCGAGTCCCTGTTCGGCGCGCTGGCCAGCGGGGAGGAGGACGTGGTCAACGCAGGGGCCGACGAGATGCTCCAGGCGTACGCGGCCGACGTCCCCGTGGTGACCACCGGCGTGATGTACCAGGAGTACCCGGTCGTGCTCATCGTGCCGGAGGACTCCCCGATCGAGTCACTGGCCGACATGGAGGGCCAGAGCATCGGACTTCCCGGGCCCTACGGCGAGAACTGGTTCTGGCTGCTCGCGGCCATCGACGAGGCCGGCCTCGCCGAGGAGGACGTGGCGATCGAGTTCATCGGGTACACGCAGCAGGCCGCACTGATGGGTGGCACCGTCGACGGCGTCGTCGGGTTCGCGAACAACGACGTGCTGAACTTCGGACGCAGCGGGGTCGAGGTGCGCTCCCTCACCGCGGACGTCCCGCTCGTCGGCATCTCGGTGGGGGCCCTGGAGGAGACCGTCGAGACCCGGGGGGAGGACCTCGCCGCCCTCAACCGGGCGCTCGCCAGGGCGATGGAGTTCATCCTCGCCGACCCCGCGGCGGCCGTGGACGCCAGCTTCGACTACATCCCGGAACTCACCGGCGCGGGCGCCTACGAGGCCACGCTCGAGACCCTCGAGGCGACGATGGCCCTGTACGGGGACACCCCTCTCGCTGTTGAGGCGGAGCTGTGGCCCACCATGTACGAGTTCATGGTGTCCCGCGGACTCGCCGAGCCCGGCACCGACCCCTCCCGGGCGGTGACCACGGCGCTGGTGCCCTGAGCGCACCGCATAGACTTGCGAGGTGAAGACTTTCGACGACCTCTTCGAGGAGCTCAGCCGGAAGGTCGCCGCGGGCGATCCGGACTCCGGCACCGTCCGGGCCGTCGAGGCCGGCATCCACGCCATCGGCAAGAAGGTGGTCGAGGAGGCGGCCGAGGTGTGGATGGCCGCCGAGTACCAGGATGACGAGGCCGCTGCCGAGGAGATCAGCCAGCTGCTCTACCACCTGCAGGTCATGATGCTCGCCCGCGGCCTCACCCTCACCGACGTCTACAGGTACCTCTGATGCTCCGAATCGCCGTCCCCAACAAGGGCTCCCTCTCCGATCCCGCCGTCTCGATGCTCCGCGAGGCCGGCTACCGCGCACGGCGTGACGGGGGACGAGAGCTCGTCATCCGCGACGAGGAGCACGGCATCGAGTTCTTCTACCTGCGGCCCCGCGACATCGCGGTGTACGTGGGGGCGGGCACCGTCGACGCCGGCATCACCGGGCGCGACCTCCTCCTGGACTCCGGGGCGGCCGCCGTCGAGCGCATGGCACTCGGCTTCGGCGAGTCGACCTTCCGGTTCGCGGCCCCCGTGGGCACCGCCGCCACCCTGCAGGACATCGCCGGCAAGCGGGTGGCGACGAGCTATGACGTGCTCGTCGGGGACCACCTCGCGGCCCAGGGGGTGCCCGCGAGCGTCGTCCACCTCGACGGCGCCGTGGAGTCCTCCGTGGAACTCGGGGTCGCGGACCTCGTGGCGGACGTCGTGGAGACCGGCTCGACGCTCCGTGCCGCCGGCCTCGCCGTGTTCGGCCCGCCGATCCTGGTCTCCGAGGCGGTCCTCATCGCACCCCGCGACCGGGAGGTGGCGCCGGGCCTCGACGTCCTCGAACGGCGCCTGCAGGGCGTGCTCGTGGCCCGGAGGTACGTGCTCATGGACTTCGACATCCCCGCGGACAAGGTGGCCGACGCCGTCGCCGTGGCACCGGGGTTCGAGTCACCCACGATCTCGCCGCTGCACGACCGGGACTGGGCGGCGGTGCGCGTCATGGTGCCCCGGGAGCGGACCAACACCGTGATGGACCGCCTCTACGACATCGGGGCCCGCGCGATCCTCGTGACCTCCATCCACGCCTGCCGGATCTGACGTGGAACCCCCGTTCCGGCCCCGTACCGCCCGGCGGGTGGCGTGGGGGCTCCTCGCCCTGGTGGGGGTGGGCGTCGCGGGGCTCATGGTGGCCTCCTTCACGACCCTGGCCGAGTTCGGGTGGATGGACCGCGTCCTCACCGTGCTGTTCGCCGGCGCGGGCAGCGTCATCATCCACCGGCAGGCGACGGTGGCGGCATTCCCCGGTCCCACGGGCCTGCGGATCCGCAACCTGTTCGTCACCACCGATCTCGAGTGGGCCCAGATCGTGCGGGTCAACTTCATGGCGGGCCACCCCTGGGTGACGCTCGACCTGTCCGACGGGGACACGGTCGCCGTCATGGCGATCCAGGCAGCCGACGGCGAACGGGGCCTCGCGGAGGCCCGGCGGCTGGCCGCCCTCGTGGCAGCCCACGAGGCGCCCGACTCCTGACAGCCCTACTCCGTCGTCCGGAGGAGGCGCGCCGCCACCCGGCCGGCCGCGGCCACGGCGAGGAAGGACGCCGGGTCCTCCGCGAGGCCACGACCCATCGTCGAGAGCCGGACGGGAACGTCTGCGAGTGCCCGGTCCAGGCCCTCCACCCGCTCGTACACGAGGTCGTGGTGCGCGAGCTCGGGGAGTTGGGCGGCGACGACGTCGTCGAGTCCCCGCAGCGCCGGGACGTCGTCGTCGAACACCGGGACCACGACGGTCGTGCGGGCCATCGCGACGCGGCCGATCGCGGTGAGCGAGTGATGGGAGATCCCGCGGTGGCGGGGCCGCGCGTCGGCGCCCGAGATGCGCAGGGCCGCGACAGGCGCGCCGCCGAGCACGGCCGCTGCGTTCAGGGCCTCCCCGCAGGCGACCCCGGTGAAGCCCCACGGGGTCCCGGTCCCCAGGTTGCCGGGCCCCTGGGCCACCACGGCGAGGTCGGCGCCCACCACGTGCCGGGCCGCCAGGAGCGCGGAGTGCACGGTGACCGCCTCGAGGTCACCGCCGAACGACTGCCCCGCGGTGATGGTGGCGGCGAGCCAGCCCTCCTGGCGCAGCGTCGCGGCCGTGCGGGAGAACCAGGCAGGAAGTGCGCCGCCGTCGGTGTGCACGTACGCCACCGTGAGGCCGGGATCGACTGCCCGGATGCCCGCCACGATCGCCGGAAGCGCCGAGTGCAGGTCCGCGACCACCACGGGCATGCCTGAGACCGTCTGGGCTCTGGCCATCCGGGTGTGGTGGGAGGACTCCTGCTCGTCGACCCCAAGGGTGAGGTACTGGAGCGGGGTGTACCGCGCCTTCACGATGTGGCCTGGTGCGGGCTCCGGGTCGGCCGGCAGGGCGTCAGGGAACGCCGCCACCATGGCATAGCCCCCCGTACCGAGTCCCCGGGCGAGCGCCGAGGCGGTGAGGAGCACCCGCTGGCCGACGGCGTCCTCCGGGTCACCCACGAGTTCCGGGTAGGCGAGCGCCCGCACCCGCGTGCCCGCCGCGAGCGGTTCGGCCCCGTCCGTGACCTCGACCTCGAACTCCCGGGCGCCCGCCCACGACCCCCGCCTGGACACGACCACGCCGTTGCGCCAGATCATCATGCGCCTGACCCTACCGGGTAGCGTGGTGCCCGTGGAGGAGAAGGTGGAGGCGGCTGAACGGGTCATGGACCTGCTCATCGCCCTGCTCAACACCCGCACCCGGATGTCGAAGGCGCAGATCCGCCGGGCCGTGCGTGGCTACCACGGGGACGCGCGCGCCTTCGAACGCACCTTCGAACGGGACAAGGACCTGCTGCGCACCATCGGGGTTCCCATCGTCACGGAGCGTGACCTCGTCCACGAGGACGACGTGGGTTACCGGATCGACCTCGAGTCCTACGCCCATCCGGCACAGGAGTTCACCCCGGAGGAGATCGGGGTGCTCTCGCTGGCCGCGAGCGTGTTCAGTGACGCCCAGTGGCGGTCGGTGGCGGGTCGTGGCGTGACCAAGGTGAGGGGCTTCGGACCCGGGGTCCCGCACGACGCGCCGCCGGTTCGGCTGGCGATCCGCCCCCCGGAAGCCGCCTTCGAGGCGATCACGGAGGCGATGGCCCGCCGCCGCGCGGTGCAGTTCTCCTACACACCGCTCGGCGCACCACGCCGGCGGCGTCGCGTGCAACCGTGGCGGGTGCTCGCCCGCAACCGTGCCTGGTACCTCGTCGGGTTCGACCTCGACCGGGAGGCCACCCGGGCGTTCCGGCTCTCCCGCATCCACGGCCCCGTGGTGGCGGTGGGGGAGGAGGGCGCCTACGAGATCCCCGATCACGTGGACGTGGGCGAACTCCTCACCCGGCAGCGCGCCGAGCCGGTGACCTTTCGGCTCGCGGTGGCCCCCGGCCGCGCCGACCTCCTGCGCGCCCGGGCGGCCACGGCCGGGACGCTCGCTGAGCGCGACGTCCTCTCCGTGACGACGACGGAGGTGCTGCCCTTCCTCGACGAGGTCGCCGGATACGGGCCCGACGTGGTCCTGCTGGAGCCGGCCGAGTACCGGGAGCACCTGGTGGAGGCGTTCGAGGCGCTGGCGGAGGTGGACCGTGCCGACTGAGTCCACACTCGATCGCATCACGCGGATGCTCGCCATGATGGGGTACCTCGCGGACCACGACAGGGTGCCCGTGGGCGAGTTGGCCGAGCACTTCGGCGTGACCGAGAGCCAGGTCCTCAAGGACATCGACCTGCTGTGGGTCACCGGTACCCCCGGGTACTATCCCGACGACCTCGTCGACTTCTCGGTGGACGACTGGGAGGAGAGCCTCATCAGCCTCCGCGACGCCCGCGGGCTCGGACGGCGGGTGCCCCTGGCCCCTCGTGAGGCACTCGCGCTGGCGGCCGCCGTCGAGTGGCTGCGAGGTCTCGCAGAACCCGACGTCCGCCCGGTCCTCGCCTCGGTGGCGCGCAAGCTGCACGCCACGGCGGACCTCGAGGTGCCCGACGGCGTCGATCACGCCGTCCGATCCCGGCTCCTCGAGGCCGTGACCGGGCACACCGCCGTCGAGATCGAGTACGTGTCCGCCGAGGACCGCCGCACCACCCGGGTCATCGAGCCCCGCGGCCTCTACACCGACGGCGCCGCCTGGTACGTGGAGGCGTGGTGCCACCACGCCCGGGAGGAGCGGACGTTCCGCCTGGACCGCATCCTCGGAATCCGGCCGGCCACGGCGCCGGCCACCGCGGACCGTCCGCCGGCCGAACGGGAGACGGGACCGACCGACGTCGTCCTCCTCCTGGATCCGGAGGCGCGCTGGCTCGCCGAGGAGATTCCCGGGACGAACATGCGGGAGGTGGGCGACTCGCTCGAGGTGCGCCTCACGGTGACCCGGACCGACTGGCTCGTGCGGCGCCTCCTGCCACTCGGTCGGGCCGTACGGGACGTCGAGCCCGCCAGCCTGCGGAGTGACCTCGCCGGGCGCGCGCGGGCCGCCCTGGACGCGTACCGCAGGACCTAGGTCACTGAACTGCCCATTGCGCGGGAAATTGTCTGGCAACTTCCGGTACACGCGTCTCAAGGGCGCCGTCACGGGCGGCGGGCGCCGATAGCCTCCGGGTGTCACGCTTCCAGGAGGTCTCCCCATGTCATCGGCTGTCAACGAGCTCACCGCTGTCGCGCACACCGAGGTGAGCCGCAGGTCCTTCCTCAAGTGGAGCGGCGCCGTCGCCGGCACGGGTGCCCTCGTCGCCGCGTCCGGGCGACCGGCCGGTGCGCCCGCCGCAGCGGCGGAGGGCATGGCGGATGTCGACCGCACGGTCTGGAGCGCCTGCGTCGTCAACTGTGGTTCACGCTGTCCGTTGCGACTGCAGGTGAAGGATGGCGCTGTCGTTCGGGTCCTGCCGGACAACACGGGGGATGACACGCTGATGAATCGGCAGATCCGCGCGTGCGTTCGGGGAAGGAACATGCGGCAACGGATCTACAACCCGGACAGGATCCAGGCACCCATGAGGCGTCGCGAGGGCACGCCCCGCGGGGGAGGCGAGTGGGACGTGATCAGCTGGGACGAAGCGCTCGACCTGTTCGCGGAGAAGCTGAAGTACACGATCGACACGTACGGCAACGAGGCGGTCTTCAAGGTCTACGGCTCGGGTGTCTGGAACGCCCATCTGGGGACCTCAGGCGGATGGGGACGGCTCTTCAATCTCCTCGGCGGACGCCTCAACTACTACGGCAACTACTCGTATTCCCAGATCGGGACGATCACGCGCTTCCACTACGGCAACCCTGACGAACAGATCTCGAACAGTTTCGAGGACTCCATCCAGAATGGGAGGATGCTCGTCCTGTGGGGCAACAACCCCCAGGAGACCCGCATGTCGGGTGGCGGTCTCGTGTACACCTCACTCGAGGCGGCGAAGACTGCCGGCCTGCGCATCGTGGCCATCGATCCGCGTTACTCGGAGTCCGTATCGCTTCTCGCTGACGACTGGATCGCGCCTCGACCAGGAACTGACGCGGCACTGGTTGCGGGCATCGTGCACCATCTGATCGAGAACGACCTCCACGACCAGGAATTCCTCGATCGCTTCTGCGTCGGGTTCGACGAGGACCATATGCCTGAGGGGATTCCCGGAGGCAACTCCTACCGGAGTTACGTCGAGGGAACGGGACCGGACGGCGTCGAGAAGACGCCGGAATGGGCTGCACGGATCACCGGCGTTCCGTCCACGCGAATCAAGGAGTTCGCGATCGAACTCGCCTCGAACCGGCCCGTCAACATCGCCCAGGGATGGGGCCCACAACGGCATGCCAACGGGGAGAACCAGGCGCGCGCGATCTACACCCTGTCCAACGTCCTCGGCCAGCTGGGAGTACCAGGTGCGGGCACCGGCGGGCGCGAAGGATACTACTGGCCGCTCACTGCGTGGATGCCGGAGGGGCAGAACCCCGTCACTGCCGCCGTCTCAAACTTCAACTGGACGGACGCGATCGACCACGGTTCGGAGATGACGGCGACGAAGGACGGGATCCGCGGTGCCGATCGTCTCACGGTGGGCATCAAGTTCCTCCTCGAATACGGCGGAAACATGCTGGCCAGCCAGCACGCCGACAACAACAGAACTCGCGAGATCCTCGTGGATGAGTCGAAGTGCGAATTCATCTGCGTCGTTGACAACCAGTTCACGGGCTCAGCAGCGCTGGCGGACCTCGTGCTGCCCGACACCACGACAGCCGAACGGTGGGATCTCGCGCCGAGCGAGTACACCGGCGACATGGCCTACCTCATCATGTGCGAGAAGGCGATAGACCCGTTGTTCGATTCGCGTCCCGCCTGGGAGATGTGCACTGAGTTGGCAAAGAGGTTCGGCGTGGAGGAGGAGTTCACCGAGGGTCGTGATCTCGAGGGGTGGGCACGCCACCTGCACGAGGAGTTCAACATGCCCGCCGTGCCGGGCATGCCGTCGTTCGACGAGATGAAGGAGGTCGGCGTCCACCGTTACTACAACCCGGATGGTCTGACCGTTCCCCTCAAGGACTTCCGTTCGGACCCCGCTGCCAACCCGCTGGCGACCCCCAGCGGGAAGATCGAGATCTTCTCGTCCGAACTCTGGGAGATGGCGAAGACCTGGGAGTTTCCGGATGGCAGGAAGGGCGACCGGGTCACCGCGCTTCCTGAGTATGTGGCGACCTGGGAGGGAGCGGAGGAAGCACTCGACCCCGATGCCCCCTATCCGATTCAGTTGATCGGACATCATTACAAGCAGCGGACCCACTCGACGTATGGCAACAACAGCAACCTCCGCGAGGCTCACCCTCAGATGGTGTGGGTCAATCCAAGTGACGCGGACCGCCGTGGCATCGGCGATGGCGACCTGGTGGAGATCTTCAACGACCGCGGCCGGGTGAAGATTCCCGCGAAGGTGACGCCGCGCATCATGCCGGGCGTCGCGTCACTCCCACAGGGCGCGTGGATGGAACTTGATGCTGAAGGGGTGGACCGCGGTGGTTCCAACAATGTCCTCACCAGTCTGAGGCCGACACCTGTGGCGAAGGGCAACTGCCAGCACACCACCCTGGTCGAGATCAAGAAGGCGTGAGGTAGCGGATCATGAGCGAGAACTTCGGCTTCTACTTCGACCAGAGTCGCTGCAATGGCTGCAAGGCCTGCCAGATCGCCTGCAAGGACAAGCACGACCTTCCGATCGGGGTGAACTGGCGCCGCGTGGTGGAGTACTCCGGAGGGTCATGGCAGC
>ERZ1645187.1774-NODE-1774-length-19505-cov-18.422879_pt1 | contig 19505 bp, 24 predicted proteins | sample MGYA00575352_ERZ1645187 | MGnify/ENA primary metagenome ERZ1645187 (study PRJEB40837, sample SAMN11349314) | freshwater sediment metagenome | isolation source: river sediment | host: Sediment | place: India: Wazaribad , New Delhi | collected 2017-02-21 ... | reverse complement strand
GCCAAGAAGCTGATGCTGGAGGACAAGGACAATCCGGGCGACCTGATCGACGTCGGTCAGGTCGGCGAAATCACCCAAATTGACCCGTCGCTGATCGATCACCTTGACAAGGGCGCGTTCATCCCGGTCATCGCGCCTATTGGCGTCGGCAAGGATGGCGAAACCTACAACATCAACGCCGACGTGGTTGCTGGCAAGATCGCCGAAGTCCTCAAGGCTGAAAAGCTGGTGCTACTCACCAATACGCCGGGCGTCCTCGACCAGAAAGGGGAGCTGATCACCGGCATCACCCCGAAACAGATCGATGACATGGTTGCTGACGGCACCCTTTCGGGTGGCATGCTTCCAAAAATTGGCTCGGCACTGGACGCCGCCCGCAATGGTGTCAAGGGTGTGCACATCATTGACGGACGCGTCGAACACGCCCTGCTCCTTGAGATCCTGACTGACCACGGAGTCGGCACGATGATCAAGTCGCACTGAAGCGACGTCAAAACATGACTGCTGCGGTGAACCGGGAATTTGCAGCAATTTCGCCATTTGATCCGCTGGCGATGACCGGGGAGCGCCGCTGATGCCGCGCTCTGTCTGGCTATTCGACCTCGACAACACCCTGCACAACGCCACGCCGCACATCTTCCCCCACATCAACCGGTCGATGCGCCAATACATTGAGCAGCACCTGAGGGTTGATAGTCGCGAGGCCAACCGCATCCGACAGGGCTACTGGGAGCGTTACGGGGCGACCTTGCTCGGCATGATCCGCCATCACGCAATCGACCCCCACCACTTTCTTCGGGAAACGCACCAATTTGCCGATCTGTCTCGGATGATCGTCTTCGAAAAGCCGCTGCTACATGCACTGAAACAGCTACCCGGTCGCAAGATTCTCTTTTCGAACGCCCCCCGTGATTACACTGCCGCCGTACTTGCCCTTACCGGCCTTGAGCGGCATTTCAACGCCATCTACACCGTCGAATCCCTGCGCTTTCGCCCCAAGCCAATGCCAGAGGGATTTCGGGCACTGCTGCGAGCCGAAGGTTTGCATGCCCGCGACTGCATCATGGTCGAAGATAGCCTGGCCAATTTGGTCACGGCCAAAAAATTAGGCATGAAGACCGTCTGGATCAACCCCGGGCGCCGCCAATCACCTTTCGTCGACGTGCACATCAATTCAGTGCTGCAACTTCCAAGGCACTGCGGTCGACTATAATTTTCTGCCAAAATCAGAATACGAAGGGGGAGACTCATGGCGAACAAACCGGGCGAGCGTCGCCTGCAGATCCTGCAAACGCTGGCTGGCATGCTCGAAATGCCAAAGGGAGAAAAAATCACCACCGCCGCGCTGGCGGCCCGACTGGAATGCTCCGAAGCAGCGCTATACCGTCATTTTGCAAGCAAGGCACAGATGTACGATGCGCTGATCGAATTCATCGAGCAGAGTCTGTTCAGCGTCATCAACCAGATTACCGCTGACGAAAGCCAGGGACTACGGCAGGTCGAGTCCATCATCGCGCTGCTGCTGCGCTTTGCCCAGAGAAACCGCGGCATGACGCGGGTACTGATCGGTGACGCGCTGGTCAATGAAAACGAACGCCTTCAAACCCGCATCAACACACTGCTCGACCGGCTTGAGGCGGCTCTGAAGCAATCCCTGCGTATCGCAGCGACACAGGAAAACCTCAAGCCCGATGCCGATTTCGGCGCCCTTGCCAACCTGCTGCGCTGCTACGTCATTGGTCGCTGGGAACAATACGCGCGCAGCGGATTCTCCCGCGAGCCCCTGGCACAGTGGCCGCAGCAATGGCCCATGCTCTACTTCGCCTGCCTATCCCAATCCGGCACACCTGGCGCCTGAGCATCCGCTGAAATTCCGGCACAAAAAAGGCGGCCGAAACCGCCCTTTTTTCAAATCTCGGCAGCAAAGTTATCTCTGCTTGAGATACTCAGCGGCATCCAGCGCAAAGTAGGTCAGGATGCCATCAGCACCGGCACGCTTGAAGGCGAGCAGACTCTCCAGCACACATGCCTCCTCGTTCAGCCAGCCATTCTGTGCGGCAGCCTTCAGCATCGCATACTCACCGCTAACCTGATAGGCATAGGTTGGCACCTTGAATTCGTCCTTGACGCGACGAACGATATCCAGATACGGCATCCCCGGCTTGACCATCACCATGTCCGCGCCCTCTTCGATATCCATCGCCACCTCGCGGAGCGCCTCATCGGTATTGGCCGGATCCATCTGGTAGGTGTACTTGTTGCCCTTGCCCAGATTGCCGGCCGAGCCGACAGCGTCACGGAACGGTCCGTAGAAGCTGGAGGCATATTTCGCGGAATACGCCAGGATGCGGGTATAAATTTCCCCGTTGGCCTCCAGCGCCTCACGGATGCGCCCGATACGGCCGTCCATCATGTCCGACGGCGCAACCACGTCTGCACCCGCCTGGGCATGGCAAAGCGCCTGCTTCACCAGGACATCGAGCGTCTCGTCGTTCAACACATAACCAGTACCATCGATCAGACCATCCTGACCGTGGCTGGTGTACGGATCGAGCGCCACATCGGTGATCACACCCAAATCCGGAAACTCGCGCTTCAGCGCCTGAACAACGCGCGGCACCAGGCCGTCCGGGTTGTACGCCTCCTCGGCGTCAAGCGACTTCAATGACGCATCGACCACCGGAAACAGCGCCAGCGCCGGGATTCCCAGCCCGACAGCCCGCTCCGCTGTCTTGAGCAGATTATCCAGCGACTGTCGCTCGACACCAGGCATCGACGCCACACGTTCGACGCGCCCCGCACCGTCGAGAACGAATACCGGGTAAATGAAATCGTCCGCCGTCAACACCGATTCCCGCATCAGGCGGCGGGAGAAATCATCGCGACGCATTCGGCGCATCCGCGACATCGGGAAGGATCCTTGAGTGGTCATCCAACAACCTCGAGAAAAAGAAAAGATTTTCGTGTTTTACGGAACTTTCCGCGTTGACCGTAATCAGAGCCAGCAGATGGCACGCGCTGTCTCCCGCTTCACCTCCCTGAGCGGGTGCCTTGACTACGTCGAGGCATTTTTGGCCCCCGGACTCCCCTTATCCGGGGGCCCTTTGTTTTCCTTGGCCTTGATTTCGATATCGAGCCAGGATGCCAACACCGCCTCAGCCTCTTCGACCCCGGTTTTCTTGAGGCTGGAAAACAGTTGAACCGAATACAGATCCGCATCCCCCCAAGTCGCAATTTCCGCCTTGACCGAACGAAGGGTCTTGGTTTGCTCCTGCCGACTGAGTTTGTCCGCCTTGGAAAGCAGAATGTGGATCGGTCGCCCGGTCGGACGGAACCAGTCGATTAACTTGAGATCGAGATCAGTAAACGGTCGGCGGACATCCATGATCACCACCAGACCGACCAACTGATTGCGCTTGCTGAGATAAGGTCCGATCAGGCCCTCCCATTGCGAGCGGATTTCCTCCGGTGCCTTGGCATAGCCATAGCCAGGAAGGTCCACAAAATACTTCCCCTCGGCAAGGGTAAAGTAATTCAGGTGCTGTGTCCGCCCCGGCGTCTTGCTGACATAGGCAAGGCGAACCCGACCGGCCAGGGTATTGATTGCGGAAGACTTACCGGCGTTCGAACGACCGGCGAATGCGACCTCGCGGACGGCATCGGCAGGCAGATCACGGAGATGGGCGACGGTCGTCAGAAAGACCGCCTTCTGGAACAAGGGCATAAAAAACTCGGAAGACCCGTCAAGGCAAAGGGGAACTGATATAGAATAACAGGTTTGTAACTTCCGTTCCGGCCAAAGCGCCCATAAAACGCGCATTAGGAGTTCGAAAATGATTCGTACCGCGGCAATGGCAATCCTTCTTGCCTCCAGTTTCGTCACCAACGCTTCCGAGCCCGCCAAGGCCAAGGCTGACCCTGCCAAGGGCAAGGCCATCGCCGAGACCGTCTGTGTCGCCTGCCATGGCGCCGACGGTAACAGCATGGCGTCGGCCAACCCGCATCTGGCCGGACAGGTCGAGGAGTACATCTACAAGCAGCTATCCAACTTCAAGGCTGCTGATGGCAAGCCGGCAGCCCGCAACAACGCAATCATGGCCGGCATGGTTGCTGCACTGTCTGATGACGACATGCGTAATGTGGCGGCATGGTTTGCCAGCCAGAAGCTGAAGCCGGCAGTCGCCAAGGATGAAAAGCAAATTGCACTGGGCCAAAAACTTTGGCGCCAGGGTGATTTCAAGAAAGGCATCCCGGCCTGTGCTGGCTGCCACGGCCCCGCCGGTGCCGGCTTGCCCGCCCAGTACCCGCGTCTTGCTGGCCAGTTCCCGGAATACACCGAGGCTCAACTGAAGGCTTTCCGCTCCGAAGAACGCGCCAACGATCCTGAAAAGATGATGCGCATGATCGCCGCCAAGCTCTCCGACCCGGAAATGAAGGCTGTTTCCGAGTACGCTGCCGGTCTGCGCTGATCGGCAGCCCTATCGCCAAAGGCAGCTACGGCTGCCTTTTTGTTTTTATGCGGCTTGGCAAGGAGATGCCGGACCGATAGACTTGCCGAACAACAACCCTCACCCCACCCGAGGAGACACTCATGAGAACGCTCAAGCAGATGCTCGATGCCAAGACCCGTACGCTGGCCGTGGTCGCACCGGGCGATACCGTCCTCCATGCACTGACCGTGATGGCGCATAACGATGTTGGCGCTTTGCTGGTACTGGATGGCGAGCAACTCGTTGGCATCTTTTCCGAGCGCGACTACGCTCGCAAGATCATTCTTCAAGGAAAATCCTCGAAGGAAACCCTGGTTCGCGAAATCATGAGCGACAAGGTTGCCTACGTGACCCCGCGGGCAACCCTGGATGAATGCATGGCGCTGATGACGGAGAAACATTTCCGCCACCTGCCTGTGCTTGAGGACGACGGCAGCGTGGTTGGCATGGTGTCGATCGGTGATCTGGTGAAGGAAACCATCAGCAACCAGCAATTCCTTATCGACCAGCTGGAACGCTACATTTCGAGTTGAAATGGCCGACACGGCCAATCCCCATTTCCGCATCCTTGAAGACATCGCTCGCGACCTCGCGGGCGACGTCAATTTTCCGACCTGTCTCGATGCAGCCGTACTGGTTCGCAACACCCTCAAGGATCCGTTTGCCGACCTCGCCCATGTAGCAACGGTCATCGGTATTGAGCCCCTGATTTCAAGCAAGCTGCTGCGGATGGCGAATTCCATCGCCTACAACCCCTATGGCCGCGAGGTCACCGATGTCGCCACGGCTGTGAGCCGACTAGGCTTCGACGTGGTGCGCACAACTGCGCTCGCTGTGGCACTCGACCAGATGCTGAAGTCACGCAATCTCAGCGCCTACGAGGCGCAGGCCCGTGTAGTCTGGGAGCACTCGATCCAGGTTGCCGCGATAGCACGCGTTCTTGCCCGACGTCTCGGCCGGGTCAATCCGGACGAAGCGCTGCTTGCCGGCCTGGTCCACGACATCGGGATCTTTTACCTGCTTTATCGCGCAGCCGAATACCCGCTTTACCAGAACAACCCGGAAGCCGTGCAGGCATTGCTGATCGGCTGGCACGAAAGCATTGGTGAAAATCTCTTGCACACACTCGGCATGCCCAGCGCGATCGTCGATGCCGTTCGCGACCATGAGCAACCCAGCGAGGTCGTGACCCCTTGTTGCGTACGGGATGTGATCTATTTCGCCAACCTGCTGGCCAGCCGTGACGATGCGATGATTCCGGGCACACCACAGGCACCGGATGCAGCGCAGCGGCAACAGGACCGGGAGCGCTACGCCGACCTGCTCGCCGAAGCCGCTGACGATATTCGTCAGTTGCAGCAGACGCTCGCCAGTTAGCCCCGCCCCATGACACTGACCGCGCCCTTACCGCGGATTGGCCTGATCAAGGCAGGCCTTTTCTGCCTCTGCCTGCTGCCAGCGTTACGCATGCTGTGGATCGCAAACCATGACCGGATGATTGGTACCGTCGAGTGGCTGCAACAAAGCTCCGGCGCGTGGACCTTCAACCTGCTGCTGCTCACGCTATGCATCTCGCCGCTGCGCGCGATCACCGGACAACACTGGGTGTTGCGCTTGCGACGAATGCTCGGCTTGTTCGCGTTTTTTTACGCTAGTCTGCATTTCGCCTGCTTCATCGGCCTCGATCATCGCTTCGATCCGCTCGCCATCAGTCAGGCGATCGTCAAACACCCCTTTGTCGTTGTCGGATTCGCCGCCTTTGCCATCATGACCGTACTCGCCGCAACTTCCAGCCACTGGGCCGTACGTCGGCTTGGCGGCAGGAAGTGGCAGGAGCTGCATCGCGGCATCTATCTGATTGCGATGTTCGGCAGCATTCATGCGCTATGGCAAAGCACAGCGGCCGAGTTGCCGGTGGCATTGACTTACACGGTACTGGTTGCCCTTCTGCTTTACTGGCGTGTGCGCGAGCGTAAGCGAAAAGCGTCACAGCCGATGCCCACAACACAGGTTCAGCCGCTGAAATTTCACAAGAAGAAACCGGACTGAGCGCGTGCAGTATTCAGCGCTTACGTAAGGGCTCGAAGTTTACGATGGCGTGGCCTTCCGCAGTCTGTTTTGGCGCAGCCTTCCAGGCATGCCCATAGACAACCTCGAAGCTCGCCGGTAGTTTGCCATCGCTGCGCATCCGCTCATAGGCGGCGCAAGCTTCAGCCCAGCCTTGCCGGCCGGTCAGCCCACGCCGACGTGCCTTCATAGCGCAGGATGAGCCAGCCGCACGCAGCTCGCGAAACATTGAATCAAGATCGTCGTAGGTCAGCGTGATGACCTCCATGTCCATGACCGGGTCGGCAAAGCCGCAGCCCACGAGCATGTCGCCCAGGTCATGCATGTCGATGAAGCGTTGGGTATGGGCATAACCATCGACAAAAGCACTCCGCAGCTCCTTCAGCGTATCTGGCCCCAGTGTCGAAAACATCAGCAGCCCCCCCACCTCGAGTACACGGTGCACCTCCGCCAAGACAGGCAGCGGGTCATCGAGCCAGTGCAAAAGCAGGTTCGACCAAACGATTGCGGTCGACCGGGATTTCAGCGGAATTTTGGCAGCATCTGCTGCCACATGCAGGGGCTCCCCCTTGCCCATTCCCAACAAGCGCTGCCACCCCGGGCGCCTCGAACGGCCAGCGGCAAGCATCGCCGGCACCAGATCGAGACCGATCAGCTGCGCCTCTGGAAACTGCGCTGAAAGCCCGGAAAAACTGCCGCTTCGGCTGCAACCGAGATCAAGAATACGCGCCGGTTGCAACCTGACGTAATCGAGTCGCTCCAGCATGCGCCGGTCGACCTCCCGGACCAGAAAGTCCGCATCGCCATATGCGGTCGCAACGCGGCCGAAGCGGCGAGCGACCTGCGCGCGATCGACAAACTCCCCGTTCAAACGGCTTTCACACCAAGCCGGGCAAACAGCGCATCGTCACGGTCGACATCCGGGTTGTCCGTAGTCAAGAGACGATCACCGTAGAACATGGAATTGGCGCCCGCCAGGAAGCACAAAGCCTGCAACTCGTCGCTCATTTCCTGTCGACCAGCCGACAGGCGGACCCACGAGCTCGGCATCGCAATGCGGGCAGCGGCGATGGTGCGAACGAACTCGAACGGGTCGAGGCGGGCATTGTCAGCCATGGGTGTTCCGGGAATCGGCACCAGGTTGTTGATCGGCACCGACTCCGGTGCCTTGGGCAGATTGGCCAACTGGACGATCAGCGCCGCACGGTTCTTGCGCGACTCACCCATACCGATGATCCCACCGGAACAGACGTTGATCCCGGCATCGCGCACCTGTTCAAGGGTGTCGAGACGGTCGTCATGCGTATGGGTCTTGATAACCTGGCCATAAAATTCCTTGTCGGTATCCAGATTATGGTTGTAGTAGTCCAGACCGGCGTCACGCAGCTTCTCTGCCTGGCCTTCCTTGAGCATGCCGAGGGTAACGCATGTCTGCATGCCCAAGGCCTTGACCTCACGCACCATCTCGAGAACCTTGTCGAGATCGTTGTCCTTCGGTCCCTTCCAGGCAGCCCCCATGCAGAAGCGGGAAGCCCCCTTATCCTTGGCAGCACGTGCCGCAGCGACGACCTCGTCAATCGGCATCAGGCGCTCACGTTCCGTTTCCGTCTGGTAACGCGCCGATTGCGAACAATAACCGCAATCCTCGGAACAACCACCCGTCTTGACGGAAAGCAGCGTCGAGCGTTGAATGGCGTTGGGATCGAAATTCTCGCGATGAACAGCCTGGGCACGCCAGATCAGATCCATCAGGGGGAGGTCGTACAGCGCCAACACCTCGTCGAGCGTCCAGCGGTGCCGGGCAGGAGTCGAATTGGGCGTGGATACTGCGGCGAGAGTACTTGCTTGCATGTGCGGCCTTATAGAAATCCAATAAAATCAATACCTGACGGTAATTATGAATTATCGGAGAGCTCCGAGCGAATGTCAATTCTACCTCAGTCAGCCTCCACACTGAGCAGGCTTGGTCAGCGTCTGCGCGATGCGCTGCTGCCGGGCAGTTGCCTGCTTTGCGAAGCCGACAGCCACGACGCCCTTCTCTGCAGGGCCTGCACTACAGACCTGCCTCACCTGTCTGAGACCACCTGTCCGCAGTGTGCGATGCCGACCGAGCACCGAACGCTGTGTGGCGCCTGCCTGAAATCTCCCCCTCATTTCGACTTCGCGCTTGCCCGATTTCTCTATGAATTTCCGGTTGACCGCATCATTCACGCATTGAAATACGGTCACCAACTCATCGTCGCCGACTGGGCGGCGGAGCAACTTGCCACAGCCTGCCGAGGACGCGACATCAGCCTGATCATGCCGCTGCCACTGCATCCGAGACGGCTGCGGGATCGAGGCTTCAACCAGTCAGCGGAGATCGCCCGGGGAATCGGGAATCGGCTCAATTTCCCGGTTGACCGCAGCAGCCTGCTTCGGACCCGAAACACCGCACCGCAAGCCACTCTGCCCTTGAAAGAGCGCAACGGCAACGTCCGTGGCGCCTTCGAGTGTCGGCGTAACCTGACAGGTGAGCACATCCTGCTCATCGACGATGTGCTTACCACTGGTGCCACGGCGAGTGAATGCGCCCGCATCCTGCATCTGCACGGCGCCCGAGCCATCACCGTAGCCGTGCTCGCTCGCGCCGTTCGCGACTGATCATGGTTTAATTCGGCCTTTCGCCAATACGTGTCAGCCGCGGTTATCCCATCCCACACCATCATGTTCGCCGTCGTTCTCTACCAGCCCGAAATCCCCCCCAACACAGGCAACATCATTCGTATGTGTGCAAATACTGGCACGGAACTGCATCTGGTTGAACCGCTGGGATTCGACGTCAGCGACAAGTCGCTGCGCCGCGCCGGGCTGGATTATCACGAATACGCCCGCATCCAGCGTCATCCGGATTGGCAAGCCTGCAAGCAGGCACTGGCGGGACGCCGTATGTTCGCAATGACCACGCGTGGCATGGGAAACCCATACAGCACAGCCTTACACGACGGGGATGTGTTCGTTTTTGGCTGCGAAACGGCAGGTTTGCCCGAGGTGGTCCGCGAAGAGTTTCCGGCCTCGCAACGCCTACGGCTACCGATGCTGCCTGGGCAGCGCAGCCTCAACCTGTCCAATGCCGCCGCAGTCACCATTTTCGAGGCATGGCGGCAAATCGGCTTCAACGGGGCAGTCTGAAATCGTGCCCCGCTTGGAAGTCAGACCCGGAACTCAGGCGATCTCTTCCTTCGGATCGCGCGACATCAGTTGCGCCAAGGCCTGCGCCGCCGACAGGCGACCATCGAGGACAGCCGCCACGGCGGCGCTGATCGGCATCTCGACCCCCAAGGTCAGCGCCAGGCGGTCAACCTCACGTGCGGTGTAGACCCCTTCGGCAACGTGCCCCAGATCTTCGAGAATTTGCGCCAATGACTTGTTTTCAGCCAACGCCAGTCCGACGCGACGGTTGCGTGACAAATCGCCGGTACAGGTCAGGATGAGGTCGCCCATGCCCGCCAGCCCCATGAAGGTCTGACGCTGCGCGCCGAGCGCAACCCCCAGCCGGGCAATTTCGGCAAGCCCGCGCGTCATCAGGGCAGCCCGCGAGTTCAATCCAAGGCGCAAGCCATCGCAAACGCCCGTGGCGATGGCAAGTACATTCTTCACCGCACCGCCGACCTCCACGCCGATCAGGTCGTCATTGGCATAGATCCGCAGACGGCTGGCATGCAAGGCCTGCGCAGCCTGCCGGGCAAATACCGGATCGGTCGCAGCCAGCGCCACGGCAGTCGGCTGCCCTGCCGCCACTTCCTCGGCAAAGCTCGGCCCCGATAACGCACCGCATACGGCAGAAGTGCCCAATACGTCGGCAACCACCTGGTGTGGAAGCAAACCGGTGCCGGATTCAAAGCCCTTGCACACCCACAACAGCGGCGTGACCACCCCCAGTTCGCGCAGGCGCTCGGCCGTTGGCCTGAGACCGGCAATAGGCGTCGAGACGATCAGCAGCTCGGCATCCAAGACAGCTGTACGAAAGTCAGTCTCCACCCGCACGGATTCGGGCAGGAAATAGCCGGGAAAGAAGCGTTTGTTCTCACGACTGGCGCACAATTCGGCCGCTACATCCACCTCGCGCGACCAGAGGCAAACGTCGTGTTTTTCGGCAAAGGCGATCGCCAGCGCCGAACCCCAGGCCCCCGCACCCAACAAAGTGATTTTCATAAACCCCAGACCTGCGTCGCGCGCACGTACCCCGTCACGCCATCGCGGTGCCGAACCTTGGCCCAACCCGGCGAGGCCGGCTCAATGAACTCAACCGCGACCCATTTTTCCAGCTCTGCCAGCACCGCCGCATCAACCTTGTCCGACTGGCGGATTTCGGCACGCGGCGCGGTCACGACCAGCGTCCTTCGCTCACTCAACTGCCTTGCCTCCAGCCAGGCAAGCGTCCCTTCGGCATCGCGGACCTTGAGCCAGCCTTCGAGCCGAACAACCACCTCGACCGGCGTCTGCGCCCTGATCAGGTACAGTTTCCTGGCCTTCTGAGATGGCGAATCGTAAAGAATTGCCGCCGGCACATCGACCGAGCGGTAGTCGATTGCCAGTACCGGCGCCGCAAGTAGCGCCAGACAGGCTGTCGCGAAAAAGCGGCGCCCGTCGATCATGACTTACTGGATCGACGCTTCGGCCGGCGCGCCAGCCTGTTCCTGCAGGCGCTGCATGTACATGCCTTCGAAATTGACCGGCTGCAGCACGATCGGCTGGAAACCGGCACGGGTGACGGCGTCCGACACCGCCTCGCGGGCGTACGGGAAAAGGATATTCGGGCAGGCGACAGCGATCAGCGGCTCGATCTGCTCTTCCGGCACGTTCATGATGCGGAAAATGCCAGCCTGGCCGACTTCAACCAGGAAAACGGTCTTTTCACCAAGCTTTGCCGTCACCGTCACGGTCAGCACAACCTCGAACACCCCTTCGCCAACACCACGGCCACCGGTATTCAGTTGAATCTCGACCTGCGGCTGGTCGCGCTCCAGGAAAATTTCCGGCGCGTTCGGCACTTCGACCGACAAATCCTTGACGTACAGCTTCTCGATACCGAAGACCGGTTGCAGGTTTTCTTCCATGATGTTCTTTCTGTAAATCGGTGAATAAAGCGTTCAGGCGGATTCCAGCATGGGCTTGAGCTTGCCGGCCGCATCCAGGGCATGCAGGTCGTCGCAGCCCCCGACATGGGTCTCGCCAATAAAAATCTGCGGCACAGTTCGCCGCTGGGTCTTCTGCATCATTTCATCGCGCCGCACCGGATCGAGATCCACGCGGATCTCTTCGATTTCCGTGACGCCCCGCGCCTTGAGCAATTGCTTGGCACGTATGCAGAAAGGGCATACCGCCGTGGTATACATCAGCACGTGCGCCGTCATTTACTGCGGCTTCCCTTCTTGATCGGATAACCTGCACCGACCCAGGCATCAACACCGCCCGCCAGGTTGTTGACCCGGCTGAAACCCTGTTTCTTCAATTCGGCACACGCCTTGTTGGAACGCATCCCGGTCGCGCAGCAGACGATGACCGGCTTGTCCTTGAGTTTTTCGATTTCGCCAATCCGCTCGGCCAGCTTGCTGACGGGAATGTTCCGCGCATCCGGCAGGTGACCACCGGCAAACTCGTCAGCTTCGCGGACGTCGACAACGATTGCGTCCTCGCGATTGATCAGCAGCGTCGCTTCGCCCGGATTAACCGCATTGCCCGAGGGGCGAGCGAACATCGGCCACAACAGGCCGAGGCCACTGACGACGACGATCGAGATGAGCAGGATGTTCTGGTTGATAAACTCCATCGGCATGCTTACGACTCCACCCCGCAAAATACTTCACGCATCATGCCAACCAGTTGCAGGGTTCGCTGATCGCCCACACGATAGAAAACGCGATTGGCATCCTTGCGGGTCAGCAACACGCCTTTTTCGCGAAGAATGGCCAAATGCTGGGAAATATTGCTCTGTGACGTGCCAACGGCGTCGACAATTTCCTGAACGCAAGCTTCCTGGTCGCCAAGTACGCAAAGAATTTTCAGACGCAGGGGATGCGCGATCGCCTTGAGCGCTCGCGCAGCCATTTCGATGTGTTCTTGCTTGTCGATCAGGTTAATGGTCGGCTGTTCCAAGATAAAACCTCAAGTGAGCAGAGTGGGTCATTATAAAATAACGACTTGCATTTCGCTGACCTTAATCGACATCAATCCCCGATGACTTTGGCTCCGTTGCCCACCGTGGTGCGCCGTCTCCTTGCGTTCTTCACGCGCCCCACATCCGGCACCATCCCGCTGGCGCTGGCGCTGCTCCTGCTCGCCCTGCCGGTCGCGGCACGCAACGAAGCCCGACCGTCCAAAACGGTCTCTTCTGCAAACACACCGGAAATCGCCGAAAAACAGGCCGATCTTGGCGAACTGCGCAGCCGGATCGAATCGCTGCGCAAGGAGCTATCGTCCAGCGAAGAAAACAAAGCCGATGCCGCCGACCGCCTGCGTGAAGCAGAGCGCCAGATCTCAACACTGCAGCGGGATCTGCATGACCTCGGCGAGCAACGCAATCGACTCCAGAAAACGCTCAACAATCTGGAACTGCAAAGTCAGGAACTGAGCGTCACGCTTGGCCAGCAACAGAGCCAGCTCGAAAAACTGCTCTACAAGCAATACCTGCGCGGGACACCCGATTCGCTGCAGCTGCTGCTCAACGGCGACGATCCGAACCAGATGGCGCGCGATCTTCATTACCTTTCGGCGATCGCCCTCACCCGCGCCGAGCTGATGGGCGAAATCAATGCCACCCTGGACCGCAAGAAGGCACTGGCCAAGGATGCCAAGGCCCGTCACGAGGAACTGGCAGAAGTCGAGGCCGAGCAGCAAAAACGCCATACCGAACTGCAGAAGCAACGTGAACAGCGCAAGCAGCTGTATGCACAGATTTCGGACAAGGTCAGTGCACAGCGCAAGGAAATTGGCACCCTGCAGCAAAATGAGCGGCGAATGAGCCAGCTGATCGATCGCCTTTCGCGCATTCTCGCCGCGCAAGCCGCACAGGCCGCGCAACGTGCCGCACAGGCCGCCAAGGCAGCGAAAGCAGAAGAAGCCGCACGCCTGGCAGAAGCGGCTCGAAACAAGACGTCGACTGGCCGTCCCGCGGAAAAAAGCAATGAAAAAAACCTGGACAAGGCAATGGACAAGCCGGGAGACGATACGCCACGGACAGCCATTACTGGCGAACCTCAACGCACAAAGACAGTCGAAGCCGAGAACCGCTTCGAGCCGATTGCCAGCGATGGCAGCTTTGCCCGGCAGCGGGGAAGCCTGCGCCTGCCGGTTCGCGGTACGGTCGCCGGGCGCTTCGGCAGCCCGCGCGATGGCGGTGGTACTTGGCGCGGACTATTCATCAAGGCGGGATCCGGCAACGAGGTGAAATCGATTGCCAGTGGCCGGGTCGTTTTTGCAGACTGGATGCGAGGATTTGGCAACCTGTTGATCGTGGACCATGGCGACGCCTACCTGTCGATATACGGCAACAACGATTCGCTGCTCAAACACGTCGGCCAGGCCGTCAAAGGCGGAGAAACCGTGGCCACCGTGGGCAATAGCGGGGGCAATCCGGATTCCGGTTTATACTTTGAACTCCGTCACCAAGGGCAACCGATCGACCCGATGAAATGGGCCAGTTTGAAATGAGCAAAGCAAAGACCATCAGCTTGGTAGTAGGCGGCTTCGTCGCAGGGGCCCTGATCAGCCTGCACATCCCCGCCCTCGCCGACAAGGAAGCCAAGCCCGGCTTGCCGATCGACGAACTTCGCACCTTCGCCGAGGTTTATAGCGCGATAAAACAGGGTTACGTCGAGCCGGTCGAAGACAAGAAGATGATCAGCAATGCCATTTCCGGCATGCTCTCCAATCTCGACCCCCATTCCGCCTACCTCGATGCCGATGCCTTCAAGGATCTGCAGGTCGGCACTCAAGGCGAATTTGGCGGTCTCGGCATCGAAGTCGGCATGGAAGACGGACTGGTCAAAGTTGTTTCGCCGATTGAAGACACCCCGGCCTATCGCGCTGGCATCAAATCCGGCGACCTGATTTTCAAACTTGACGAGACGCCGGTCAAAGGCCTGACGCTTTCGGATGCCGTCAAGAAGATGCGCGGCAAGCCGAAGACCTCGATCAAGCTCAGCATCCTGCGCAAGGGCGAGAGCAAGCCACTGGAAATCACGCTGGTCCGCGAAGTCATCAAGGTCCAGAGCGTCAAGTCGAAGATTGTCGAACCTGGCTACGGCTGGGTTCGCGTCACGCAGTTCCAGGAGAACACGGTCGCCGAACTGGCGAAGCACGTCGGCAAGGTTTATCAGGAAGGTCCGCTGCGCGGCCTCGTTCTTGATCTGCGCAACGATCCGGGCGGCCTGCTGCACGGCGCCATCGGCGTTTCTGCGGCCTTCTTGCCTCCAGACGTCAAGGTCGTATCGACCGACGGCCGCACCGAGGATGCCAAGCAGGAATTTCTCGCTCGCCCGCGCGACTACCTGCGCGGCACCAAGGAAGATCCGTTGAAGACGCTGCCCGTCGAGGTCAAGAAGGTGCCGATGGTGGTATTGGTCAATGGCGGTTCGGCATCGGCTTCCGAGATCGTTGCTGGCGCGCTGCAGGACTACAAGCGCGCGGTCATCGTCGGCACCCAGACCTTCGGCAAGGGATCGGTGCAATCCGTGCTGCCACTCCCCGGCAACAGCGCGATCAAATTGACCACTGCCCGCTACTTCACGCCGGAAGGCCGCTCGATCCAGGCCAAGGGTATCGTGCCGGACATCGTCGTCGAGGAAAGCCTGAACGGCAGTGCCGGGCCGCGTATTCGTGAGGCTGACCTCGAACGTCACCTTGGCAACGGCGACAAGGAGCCGGCAAAGGAAACGCCGAAACCGGAAGCCAAGCCGCAAGGAAAAGCGCCTGCAAAACCGGGCAAGGACAAAGAAAAAGGCAAGGATGACACCGACGAGGACATGCCGAGCCGCCTTGAGTACGCAAGTAAGGCCGACTACCAGTTCCAGCAGGCACTGAATCTTCTCAAGGGTCTGCAGATCATGCAGAATAAGGTTCAGTAAGCGGAATCATCGGGAGGGATGATGAGCAAGCCAGACCTCAGGAAAGAACGCGAAATACTGTTTTCGAAGTTCCCGCCCGGACAGGTTCCGGAAGCGGCAGACGACCTGCAGCGCCTCGAAGCACTCGAGGTGCTGCCGAAATATGAAAAGCGTGCCGTCGATGTCGCCTACGACCTTCAGGAGCACACCCTGCAGGAACTTGAGGAGCATCTGGTCGACAAGGGGTATCACCTCGACAATACCCTGATGAGCAAACTCACCCGCGCGCTGATTCATTACATTGAGGACACCCAGTTGCACAATCTGGGCGCGCCGGAAAAGCGGCTTAAGCGCTCCTCGCAGGAAGCCTACGTCAAGGCCTGGGAACACCGGCCGCATGGCGACCACGACGAAACGCCGCCGGAATGGCGCGAATACAAGTAGCCCCGTCCTGCTTTTCCCTACACAAGCTGCTGATTACAAATGACTGACGAGCAACTGCTGCGTTACAGCCGCCACATCCTGCTCAACGCACTGGGCATCGAAGGTCAGGAACGACTGCTTGCTACGCACGCGCTGATTATCGGCGCCGGCGGCCTCGGCTCCCCCGCAGCGCTCTACCTCGCGTCAGCCGGCATCGGCAAGCTGACCCTGGTCGATGATGACACCGTGGATTTCACCAATCTGCAGCGACAGATTCTCCACACGCAGGCGCGTGTCGGCATGGCCAAGGCCGAATCCGGCAAACAGGCACTGACCGCCATCAATCCCGAAATCGACATTGTGCCGCTCAAGGCACGCCTGTCCGGCGAGGCGCTCGATGCGCTGGTGGCCACCGCCGACATTGTGCTCGACTGTACCGACAACTTTGCCACCCGCCACGCCATCAACCGCGCCTGCGTCCATCATCGCAAGCCGCTGGTATCCGGTGCGGCCATTCGATTCGATGGCCAGATCAGCGTCTACGATCTGCGTCGGGATGACTCACCGTGCTACCACTGCCTGTTTCCGGAAGGCGAGGATGTCGAGGAAGTCCGCTGCGCTGTCATGGGCGTCTTCGCCCCGCTGACCGGGATTGTCGGCACCATGCAGGCTGCCGAGGCGCTGAAACTGGCTGCCGGCATCGGCGAATCCCTGACCGGTCGGCTGATGCTGCTCGATGCACTGGAAATGGAATGGCGCAGCGTCCGCTTCAAGAAGGACGCCGGCTGTGCGGTTTGCGGCGCTACGCCGGCCGGGCAAGCACCCGGATATCTGCCCCGACCTGACGCAGATCGCGAATCTGCAGGCGCTGTTTGCCGTCCAGGCTCGTCAACGCCGGCAGATTGAACAGCCCGGCGGCATCGTGGCCGATCAGGCAGGGTGCCAGGTAGATCAGAAACTCATCGACCAGCCCTTCGCGCAGCAGCGAACCATTGAGCTTGAAGCCAGCTTCGGCATGAACTTCGTTGATGCCGCGTTTGGCCAGGGCCTGCAGCAGGTCGCGCAGCTCGACTTTGCCTTGCGGGTTGGGCAGAACAATCACCTCGGCACCGGCAGCAACGAGTGATTTTGCGCGGTTTTCCGAGTTCACCGCAGCAGCAATCAGCACCGGGCCGCCTTGCAGGATTTTGGCGTCCAGCGGCGTTTCCAGCTTGCTATCGACGATTACCCGCAAGGGTTGCCGCGTCGTCACCACGTCCCGCACCGTCAGGCTGGGGTCGTCATCGCGCACCGTGCCGATGCCGGTCAGGATGGCACAGGCCCGCGCCCGCCAGGCATGGCCGTCACGGCGCGCCTCGGGGCCGGTAATCCACTGGCTGACGCCGTTATTCAGTGCCGTCTTGCCATCGAGGCTGGCCGCCACCTTGAGGCGCACCCAAGGCAGACCACGGGTCATGCGCGAAACAAAACCGATGTTCAGCTCCCGCGCCTCGTTCTCCAGCAGACCGCAGGCGGTTTCGATGCCGGCTGCTTCCAGCATGGCCAAACCCTTGCCGGCCACCAGCGGATTCGGGTCGCGCATCGCGGCCACGACGCGCGACACGCCAGCAGCAATCAGCGCTTCCGCGCAGGGCGGCGTGCGGCCGTAATGGCTGCAGGGTTCCAGCGTCACGTAGGCGGTTGCACCACGCGCCTGGTCGCCGGCGGCCCTCAGCGCATGAACTTCGGCATGCGGCTCCCCCGCCTTTTCGTGCCAGCCTTCGCCAACGATCAAGCCATCGCGGACGATGACACAACCGACGCGAGGATTCGGCGAGGTCGTCCACAGGCCGCGCTCAGCCACTTGCAGCGCGCGCGCCATCATGCCGTGGTCGACGGCGGAAAAACTCATTTCTTGCGGGGAGAGGGCGAGACTTCCTTGATCGCCTTGGAGAAGGCGTCAATGTCTTCGAAGTTGCGATAGACGGAAGCGAAACGGATGTAGGCCACCTTGTCGAGCTTCTTCAGCTCGCGCATGACCAGTTCGCCCACCTGCTGCGACGGCACTTCGCGCTCACCGGACGAAAGCAGCTTTTCCTCGATCTCGCCGATGGCCGCTTCGACCAGATCGGCCGATACCGGGCGCTTGCGCAGGGCCAGTTCGAGACTGGCGCGCAGCTTGTCGCGCGAAAACTCGGTGCGCGAACCGTTCTTCTTGACCACCTGCGGCAGGCGGATTTCCGCCCGCTCGTAGGTGGTGAAGCGCTTGTCGCAGACGTTGCACTTGCGGCGGCGACGAACGATATCGCCCTCGTCGGACAACCGGGTGTCGACGACGGCGGTTTCGTCATGACCGCAGAAAGGACATTTCATCTCGGCAAGCGCTTAACCGGCAGGCCGCTTGACTGGCCTGCCATTGCCATCAGGCGCCGTAAACCGGGAAGCGCTTGCAGAGCGCGGCTGCCTTTTCGCGAACCGTCGCGGCAACTGCCTCGTCGTTCGGCGCATCCAGCACATCGGCGATCAGGTGAGCGATCTGCTCGGCTTCGATTTCAGTGAAGCCGCGGGTCGTCATCGCCGGCGAACCGATACGGATGCCGGAAGTGACGAAAGGCTTCTGCGGATCGTTCGGGATGCCGTTCTTGTTGACCGTGATGTGGGCACGGCCCAGCGCGGCTTCGGCTTCCTTGCCGGTGATGTTCTTGGAACGCAGGTCGACGAGGAAGACGTGGCTTTCGGTGCGGCCGGATACGATGCGCAGGCCGCGCTCCTCGCCCAGCACGCGGGCCATGACGCGGGCGTTGTTGATCACCTGTTCCTGGTAGTTGCGGAACTCCGGCGTTGCAGCTTCCTTGAAGGCGACGGCCTTGGCGGCGATGACGTGCATCAGCGGACCACCCTGCAGGCCCGGGAAGATGGCGGAGTTGATGGCCTTTTCATGCTCGGCCTTCATCAGCACCACGCCGCCACGCGGACCACGCAGGGTCTTGTGGGTGGTGGTGGTCACGACATCGGCGAAGGGCACCGGATTCGGGTAGAAACCAGCGGCAATCAGGCCGGCGTAGTGGGCCATGTCGACCCAGAAAATGGCGCCGACTTCCTTGGCGATCTTGGCGAAACGCTCGAAATCAATGCGCAGCGCGTAGGCAGAGGCACCGGCGACGATCAGGCGCGGCTTGTGCTCGCGTGCCAGCGCTTCCATCTTGTCGTAGTCGATTTCTTCCTTTTCGTTCAGGCCGTAGGAAACGACGTTGAACCACTTGCCGGACATGTTCAGCGGCATGCCGTGGGTCAGGTGGCCGCCTTCGGCCAGGCTCATGCCCATGATGGTGTCGCCCGGCTTGGCGAAGGCCATCAGCACGGCCTGGTTGGCCTGCGAACCGGAGTTCGGCTGGACGTTGGCGGCATCGGCACCGAACAGGGCCTTGATGCGGTCGATGGCGATCTGCTCGGCGACGTC
>ERZ1645187.1773-NODE-1773-length-19506-cov-6.752763_pt1 | contig 19506 bp, 10 predicted proteins | sample MGYA00575352_ERZ1645187 | MGnify/ENA primary metagenome ERZ1645187 (study PRJEB40837, sample SAMN11349314) | freshwater sediment metagenome | isolation source: river sediment | host: Sediment | place: India: Wazaribad , New Delhi | collected 2017-02-21 ... | reverse complement strand
GGAAAACCATCCCGAAAACTAACTCCGTAGTGGTAATAAATTCAGATACTTGCGACGCAATCCAGAGGGGTACCGAAATCAAATGTTTTTGGTATCCGCTCGCACTGATATCTAACCTGTGAACGATCCCTACAACAACGCGCGACAGAAATGTTTGGTAAAAATAATTAAAATTTAATAAGTTAATAAATTGCGATTCTGAAGTGACTACTTTTTACACGTATCCTGAGCAGACCCGCTTTTGCGCGGTTGTCCACGACTTTCTAAGCCGTTGTTTCGCTTGAGGCTAGAAAGCAGCAAAAGGGTAGAGCTAATTCCACCGCAAATACTGATACACGGTCTCGTGGCTGATCCCGAACGCGCGGGCGATTACCCATCTAAAAATGGGTGGTTGACTACGAAACTAACTCTCTTCCTCTGTATCGCATTTTGATAACAAGACCTCGCGGAAGAAATCTAGCACGATATGGCCTTCTTCATAAAACTGTACAGCATCTCGAAATGTGATTTTACTACCGTCAGAATGTGCGACTCCGTGCCGATTTACAATTATATTGTTGTAATATGTTACGGCGCGCTCATTTTCTTCGGTTTTTCTCCTAAAGGCTTCTTTGTAGCAGGAGCCGAATCGATTCAGTAGCCCTGATATCTCACCAGATTTTACACTGCGAAACACTGCACTCACGCATGATCCAACAAAATCTTTAATAGATTTATCGGAAATATGCGCGTGTTTTTCCTGAATAACTTTTTCTATTTGCTGTTCAAATTCAGCGCACATTATGACCAGCAACGACTGCGTTAGCAAACTCTCGATTTCTGTCCCATAAGCAGAAGAATTGGAGAGGTGTTCACCACATTTCTCAATTGTTTGGTCAACTCGAATGAGCTTCATGACAACATACTCAGCAGAAAAGTATCTTCTCGGCCTGCTGAAACCTTTCTTTTATCGTATCTACGTCTGTTGTCGCATTTCGTGTGTTGCTATCGAATTTAAGGTCTTTAAGTAGACGAGAGTAACGTTCCCCTATATCGCTAGGTATTGAATCATAATGGCTAGAGAAAGCTGTCATTACAGCATCGAAAACTGCCGCATTAAGACCTGCGCGAATGTGAAAAGGTTTTTCTCCAAGGGAAGAAACTATAGCATTACAAGTTTTTTCAAAAACTTCTTTAATTGCTGCTAGTGTTTCTGGCGATGGGTTACGATTTTTTTTCATAAACTTAGAAAGAAAATCTTTCATGGGTTTTCTGTAAGCTGCAAAATCGCGCATCGCAAAAAAACGAACCATAAGCTCAATATCCTTTCTGCGGGAATCCAATTCTTTCTTCCCTAGAACTTTTCTCCATGCAGAAGAATTATTAATATCGTCAAGAAAGCCAATAAAGCTGCCGTGATACACGCAGTTTCGAATTTCTTGATTTGTCAATAACGTACCGCCAGTGTTAAGCCGCTCAAAAATATGATACATGCTAGTATCATCTGCTGGATCGAGCTGTTGAACCACAAAAGAGCGCAGGACTGCGTTTTTTAGCTTACGCTTATCTTCATCGCGAAGCTCTTCAAATAATTTGCCTCTGTAGGGGCTGTCTGGGCTTAAGCCCGTAAGTCGGAACACACGCCGACTCCCTTCAGCTTCAGGTCCAAAATATCCCTCAAAGAAATAAAAAATACTTTTCAGTCGTTGCTGACCATCAATCACAAAGAATTTCTGACTTTTCCTTTCGGTGTAAAGAAAAACGGCTGGAACTGGTAAACCAATCAGAAATGACTCGATAAGTTTGCTAGCTTGAACTAGCTTCCATACGAATTTCCGCTGAAAATCAGGAATCAGAATTTCTTTCTCCTTCCATTTGTTGTGTAACACCTCCAACGTGAAATCAGCAGGATAAGTTGTAATCTGATAGTCCGGAGGCGCGCTTTCATAATCCTCGTCTTCAGATGTAATAGGCTCCAGATCTAAATCTGTTGGAGCCCGGTTTTCTCTCTCAAACTTTATACGAGCATCTGTTTCTTCAATTGTTGTCATAACAGTCACCTCACCCGATGTCCTCTGAAAGCCTACGTCACTAGGAAAAACCCGTATAGCTGATTATAGTCTCGCCAATTATGATCTATACATAGCTCGTGGTTAAGTTGATATTAGTCATTATAAATCATAAAGTTGTCATTAACCAAACGGCCGAATGTATAGTTCTCTATTAGCGGCTCTATAACGGATACCAAAAAATGAAAAATCAGTAGGAAGAAAAAGGGCGTAACCCGTCGAGCGCTCAGGCTTTAGAATCAACAGGTTACAAAGGCCAAAAAACGCTAAACTCCGGGGAGTAAAATGCTCGACTTATTATTTTTCAACAAGTTAGTGGCGCGCTCGACGGGTTAGCCCATTCGCAACAACCCCCGCTCCAACTCATGGAGCAACGCCAACCCCTGCCGTGCGATCGCGGCTAGTTTCCCCGGCTCATCGGCCTCAGCGATCTGCAAATAGCCCAGGGTACGCCATTCAGCCAACAACGCCGCCAGTCGGGTGTGCTGCTCATCGCTGATCACCCGCTTTTTGTACAGCGCCTCCAGACCCTTCTCGAAACGCCCATTCAAGTTCGGTTTGCGTTTCAGCCGGACCTGACCGAGATAAAGCACCTGCGCCTCGATCACGGCTTGAGTCAGGGCAATACCGGCGTAATAGTAACCCATCTCAAATAACCGGGCGCATTCCGCCGAGGGCACGGCAAAGGGATAGACGGGCGCCGGCGTAACTACTGCTGACGGGGCGGGCGCGGTGGGGACGGGGACGACGACCGGCTGGGGTTCAGCGACGGGATACTCCGCCGATCCCTGAGCAAACAGGTCCGCTGGCTGCGGCTTGGCCACGCGCCGCAGCTGCGCTTTCGCCGACGCTTGCGGCGCGGGTTTGGGCGGCGGCGGGACCGGCCGCAGGGCGACCATATCCATGTCGAGCCCTTGCCGATGGATGTTGAAACCCTCATGCCGGCGGAGATCGGCGACACTGACGCTCAGGCTGAACGGGAAGGCTTCCGGCAACCGCAACAACTGTTGCGCCTCGATCTCGTCGGCAGCGCTGGCGGCAAGCAGCGCTTCCAAGAGCCAGAGTTGGAGGTCAGGGATGCTGGCCGTCATCTTGCGGGCCAGCAGGAAGTGGCCCTTGGTTTTCGTGGACCGAAGGACTTCCCAATCCACCAGCGTCGTGATGAGTTTCTGAGCCGCCTCTTTGCTCGTGGCCCGGTCGCCCCAGGTCGTCAGCATTCGGCCTTGGACCTGAGCCGTGGTGAAGTCGTCTTGAAGGGCCAGCAGGCGGCCGACGATCTCGGCGGTGTCCCGGAAGAACGGGTAAGCCAGTGCCGTCATGCCCCAATGCAGCCAGATGCGTTCCTGGCCGGAGATGCGGGGCAGCAACGCCACGGCCCGGTCGCGCAGGGCGATGCGATTCGCTGGGATGCCGCTCCAGATGCGCAGGAGGATGCCGGAGGTCTTGGCTCGGGACTCCGGGCCAGGCAGTTCATCCTTGAGATGCTGATTCAGGAAAGCGCGCAGTTCTGCCGCATCGGTCGTCATCACGAGCCGATCCAGTACGGCGTCGAGCCACACCCGCTTGATCTTCTGCGAAATGCCAACGACTTGGCTCATGCGCGTTCCCTGGTGATCGCCACAAACGGCACCATCACTTCTTCCAGGGCAATCCCACCGTGGGACACAATCATTTCGCCGACGCTGGCGAATGCGGTCAAATCGCCAGCCAACAAAACGTGCTGGGTTGGCGGCAGGCCGTGATTGGGCCAGCGCAGCGACTGCGGAAACTGGTGGGCCACTTCTTCAAGAAACTCAGGGCGGTCATAGACCCGGACCCGCTGGCCCTTGGTTTCCGCCAAGACGCCTTCCCTGGGATTACCGATCCCGGTCGCCGTGACGTTCCCGTGATCGGCAGTCAAGAAGGTCACGAACCCTTCCTCATGAAGCCGCAGCATGAGTTGATGCAGGTGGCCTTGCGAGGCCCACAAGCGAACCTGGTTATGCATCCCTGCGGTTCGCAGTTGCATCCCGTGCATGATGTCATCGACCTTGTTCCACACGATTCCCAAGACCGATAGCCGGGCGTTGCCCAACGCCGTCTCCAGCTTGGGATCGTTAGGACCGTCAATGTTCGTCACGAGATCGACGCTGGCCCGCTGAACACTCTGGTCTTCCCAAAATCGCAGCCAGTGCGCCTTCTCTTTCGCCGTGGTCGCCAGCGAGTCCGGGAAGTAGAGTGGCGATTCCCCGGCAAAGATCGCCTGGCGAGAAATGGCAGTGAGCGTCGGCACCCAGGCGAAGGCGGTCGATTCCTGAAACCGCCATGCGCGGTCGCCGACTTCGAGGTTCTTGCGGAGCAACAGCCACTGATCGACGGCGAGGCCGTCTAACACCAGCAGGGCCATCTTCGGAAGCTTCTTGCGATGACGCTCGACGGCCATGAAGCGGGGAATGTGGTGGACCATGACCGGTTGCGGATGGTAGGGCAAATTGTGCAGCGCACTGTAGCGCCGCATCAGCCACTGGCTGAAGGCTTCTTCCACCATGGCCTGCAAGCCGTCCCACGCGGGTCGGTCGGCAGCTTCCAGTCCCTCGTCACACTCCCATCGCAGCACCACCAGTTCCGCCCACCGCTGCGCCGCCTGCTGCCATTCCCGGTGCGACACGTCGGCGGTTGGGAGTTCGGCCTCGAACTTTTGCGAGAGTCTGCGAAACCGACGCAGGGCATCGCCTTTGGGGTCGTGCTTGATGCCGATTTGCGTCCAGGCCGGGAGCTTGGCTGGCTTCTCCTGTTCGATTGGCGTGAGCAAACCTTCCAGGAAGAACGTGTCGATGTAGGCCCGCACGTCCTCGTGGCCGAACGGAACCCGGCAGGAAACCGACGCATCGGTTTGGGCGGCGAGGAAGGCTTTCCACTCGTCCTGGAGGAAGCGAAGAAAACTCTCCCGGCTGGAAATGATCTCGGCCAGCGGCCATGTCCCGAACGTGGCGTCTTTGGTTAGGTTCTCCAGCAGATATTCCACCAGGAAGTCCGGCAGTCGCACCTTCCGAGAATGCAGCGACAGCAGCACCTTCAGCAGATCGACCGGCTTCTTGATGAGCTTCGGCACGATGCTGAAGCACTGCATCAGTACGAAGTCCTTCGTCTCCCGCTCGGTCAACTGGTCGCCGTCGTGCTTCTGGTACGCCTCATCCACGGTGTCGAGGTAGGCCCGATCCAATCCGGCGATCACCGGGTAGTTCAGCTTGGGGAACAACTGGTGCAGGGCGAACGTCAGGGGCCGTCCGGCCTTGAGCAGATCGTAGGGCAGTTTGTTCAACTGCTGCTCGGCGGAGCGCAGGACCACCACCAAGTCGGTGTTCTGGCCTCGGTCCCACCGGCTCCGGTACTGCGACTCGTAGGCGAAGCGGAAGGCAATCGCATCATCGAACGGCATCAGGTCGAAACCACGGTCCCGGATGGCCGATAGCATCCCCTCTTCGGTGAGCAGCCCGTCCGGGTCCGCCACGAGCGTCAGCCGGGAAATCTTCGGCTTGAAGTTCTTCAGGATCGTGTCACGCCATTTAGCCATTCCCTGCCTCCACCCGCAACAAAATCACCGGCTGGAGATCGGGCAGGATTTGCTCACGCTTGCGTAGCTCAGCAGCCCAGGCAAGTTCTTCTTCGCCCAGCCGCTTGAGACGGTGCTGCCGCACTTCGGGCAGGCCGAGACGACCGAGGGCTTCCCGGCGAACCTGGAAGGCGTAGTTGCCCTTCTCCTGTTCACGTTTGAGCCGCTGCTGGTGGCGGGCGTGAAGGTCGTGGAAGGCGTCCTCGCCCTGGCGTTCGGCCTCGGCCCGCAGGCGACTGAATACTGATTCGACTTCAGTGCCGGTCTTCGTGCCAACCTGATCGACTTCGGGATCCTCCTCCATCAAGGCGTCCCAAATGTGCCGGGCGGTGGGGACGAGGTTGCGTCCGTCGTCGTGGTGGAAAATCGGGATGATCTTCACGTCCCGGAGCGACTGCTTGTCGATGGCGATCCGCCACAGCGACCAGTAGCCGACGACCTCGGCGGGCAGGCTGGCAAACCGCACGCACTGGATTGGCTCGGTGACGACGACACGAGGCAACTGCTGCACCAGGCGACGGATGCGGGAGTCTTCTAGGCTGACGTGTTGCAGGCCCTTGTCCTGGGCGTCCCGGCTCTGGAACGACACCCGCTCCATGCGGCTGCCATCTGGCCACTCCAGGGAGTAGCTGAACAAGTCCCGCTGCACCTTACCGCCTTCGCAACGGACGTAGGCCGTGGCCATGCGCTCGACCCAAAACGGCAGCGGGTGACTGCTCAACTGCTGGGCCAGGGTTGGGTCCAGCACCGTCTCGCCGTAGTACGACCGCCCGGCGCTTTCCTGCTGCGCTTGTTCCCGCACTTCGGCGATCAGCCGGTCGATGTTCTTCTCGATGTCACCGGGGTTGAGGATCGCCTGGGCGTACAGCCGCTCGAAGACGACACCGCTCTCGGCGGAATCCAGCACGTCCTGCGTCTTGTCCACGCCGAACTCGTCCAGGATCGTCGCCAGTTTCTCTTCGAGGACTTCCTGCACTCGCAGTTCCACGCTGTCCTCGAAGATCAGGTTGAACGCCTTCACCGGGAGCTTCTGGCCGATGCGGTCCACCCGCCCGATCCGCTGCTCGATCTTCATCGGATTCCAAGGAAGGTCGTAGTTGACGACGATGTGAGCGAATTGCAGGTTCAGACCTTCACCACCGGCATCGGTCGAAACCAGGATGCGGGCCTTCTCCGCAAACTGCTGCTGGACCCGCCGCCGTTCTTCCAGGTCCATCGACCCGTTCAGGCACACGACCGAGAAGCCGTGCTGCTCCAGGAAGTCACGCAGCATGTTCTGCGTCGGCACGAACTCGGTGAAGATCAGGTACTTGAGTTCCGGGTTGTTCTCGTCCCGCTGGTTGTCGTAGAGGATGCCGAGCAGTGTCTCGGCCCGTGCGTCCGGCCCTTGGGCCTGACAACGGCGGGCGAGATCGAGCAGCAACTTCACTTCTTCCTTCTCGTTCTGAAGTCCTGCGAGCCGGGTCGCCAGCAGTTCTTCCAACTGCTCCTGGCTGTCCTGTTCCTCGACGTTGTGTTCAAGCGGCTCCTCGTCGGTGGCCGTCAGGTTCGTGGCTTGCAGTGCTTCGAGGCGGCGCTCCATCGCCGTGGCAATGGCCTGCGTGCTGCTGGTCACGAGCCGCTGCATCAGGATCATCAGGAAGCCGAGGTACTGGCGGTTCTGACGCATCGCTTGGTTGTAGCCCAGGCGAACGTACTCCGTGACCGACTCGTACAGGTGCTTCTGGAGCTTGTGCTTTTCCTCCCAGCGGACGGGCATCAGCTTCGTCAGCCGGGGCATGAACAGCGGGTCGCCCTTGTCGTTGATGGCCCGCCGCTTCTCGGTGCGGATCACGAACGGAACGACCTTCTCCTTGCGGATCGAGGCCGACGTGATGAACTCATCCCGGTCGAGCAGCGCCATGATCCGCTGGAAGCCAGCGGTCTTGCCCTGGTGCGGTGTGGCCGAGAGGAGCAGCAGATAAGGGGCGGCTTCGGCCAGTGCTTTGCCGAGCCGGTATCGTGCGACCTGCTCGGTGCTGCCGCCGAGGCGATGCGCTTCGTCGCAGATAATCAAATCCCAACCGGCGTCGATTAAATCGCCGAGGCGTTCCTGGTTATGTGTTTCCAGTTTCTCACGGGACCATCCCCGCCGACGTTCGATGGGCTTGATGGAGTCGGCGGGGCAGACGACCTGATCGAACTGTCGCCAGACGTTCTCGGCCCCGGTGAGGTTCCGCCAAGAGGAGAATTCACTTGGCGTCAGGAGCCGGAACTCTTCGCCGAAGTGGGTCTGCATTTCCTGCACCCACTGCGTCACGAGGCCCTTGGGAGCGACGACCAGCACCCGCTTCACCAGCCCCCGCAGCTTCAGTTCCCGGAAGATCAGCCCCGCCTCAATGGTCTTGCCCAGGCCGACTTCATCGGCCAGCAAGTAGCGAACCCGGTCGCCGGTGACGACACGGGTCAGGGCGTGAAGTTGGTGAGGCAGCGGAATGACGCCCGCTTCGAGCGGGGCCAGCAGCACGTCCTGGGTCAAGGCGTCGGCGATCCGGGCGGCGGCGGCGGCGTAGGCAATGCGGTCAAGGCCGGTCGCCTTCGCCGGTTGAGCAGGCGACAACGACTCAGCGGGAACTCGCTCGACAGTCGCCAGCCGAGGAATCCAAACCTGATAGACCGTGTGGTTCCAGACCGTCTCGACATCCAAAATGCGCACGGACTCCCCGTGGGCCGCACTAAAGGCCCAGCTACCGACTGCAAAGCTCGGTGGAGTCGTGGTCATGGGTTAATCGCCCAGCATCAACGAGGCGTTGTCGAAGTACATCAAAAGGGCTTGGTCCTCCTGGATCACAGCTTCGGGAACTCGCTTCGCCATCTGAACAATGGTCGTGTAGTCTTTCCTCTGCCAACAATCCTTGAAACCGGCCCTCAGCGCTTCTGACCGCACTTGTTTGAGTTTGCCCTTAGTTTCGACGTAGGCACGGAACTCTTTGACTAAACGATTATGACGAAGTTGAGCGAGATGTGCCTCGTTTTGTGGGTCGGGAACATGCCATTTATCTAAGTCATCCTTCACAAAGTTCTCTTCAAGAATGTTCTGCAATTCAATCGGTTGCTCATGCTTCTCCCACACCTTTTGCGTTTCCTTCATATAGCGGGGAGTCAATTCTCGGTAGCTCGCTGGGGCATCACGAAGCTGCTGGCGTATCCACTGAATAGCACTCTTTTCATCACTCGCGAACAACTCTAACTGCTCAACGGACTCCACTTCTTGCCTGTGCTTGTCATACTCACTTACCTGTGACGACAAAAAGTACATTTCGTCTCGCTCAGGGAACCTCTGCTGAATTCTTGAGTAAAACTCGCTTGCGGAGACAGGGACAGATACCCCTCTTTGAACGTGAAACGCCACCATTCTGTCAAACAGCATGTGCTTTTGGCGCTCGGCGATTGTTTCTACCGCAGTTCCTTTTTTGACAAACACGGGCAATTGCTGGAGATGAGTCTCCACAAAAAGCCACATGCCCTTCTCAGTGCCGCCAAGAATCTCAAACTGTTTTATGACCTCTCCGACCGGCTTGTATGCGTTGATTACCAAGTCTTTGTCCACAGCCCCGGCTCGATTGACCACATTATAACCACTTTGCTGCTTGTCCAGAATTCGCACATCGGCCACGGCGAATCCCGCTTGCCATAATGCCTGCTGAATGGCCATCCAAATGTTGTTTTGAGAATTGTGAAACTCCACTGAAATCCACCGGCCCGGCTTTAGGATGCGAAAAGCCTCGGCAAATGCTCGCTCCATTGTGCGCTGATAAAAGGCCATGTCTTTTTCGTGTACATAATTCAGTACACAATCGTTCTTGATGCTGGAGTGGACACGGAGCCAAGCCTCATGAAAATAGTTCAGTTCTCCGTATTGCAAAGACTCACCAAATGGCGGATCAGTGAAGATGAAGTCAACAGAGTTTGCGGGAATTACGGCGAGATCAGTATGAGACTGGCTGGAGACGCAGGCACGATTCCTGCTGGTGTTAAACGACACCTTAGAAAACGCTTCCAGCTTCCTGTTGAGGACATCAAATGCGTTTTTCTCAATTTGGAGAGACGGAACGTAGAGCGTCCCAGATTGCGCCCCTTTTCCTGTTCCATCACGGTATCTCTCTCGTCTCGAAAGAAGTGACAAGCACGCTGTCAGCAAGAACAGTGTTCCGGCTCGCATATCAGGGTCTTTGAGCCGTCCCATTTCTTCCCATGCGTTGCTAAGAATAACCAACTCTCTCGTGGTAAACATCTGATGCACTTTTGAAATGCCAGAACCCGATTTGACCTTGCGAGTTTGTCTTCCGTGTGGGAATTCTGCGTTCGGAAACCAAGCGAACGCATCTGGGGTGATGCGCCGTATGATGTCTTGGTCGTGAGGAGTCGGCGGAAAGCGTAGAGTGCGCTTATTTGCAGTAGCCACTACTTCTGCGATGGTCGCCTTAGCCTCCTTGAGATGTGTCCTGCCATCCAGGTCAAGCACATCGGTCCAGGTGCGAATCAACTCGTCCTTAGTCAGATGGGATGAGCATTTGGGGCAGTCAAAGGAACTACTCAGCGACTTGGAGTCTTTTGCGACTGCGAAAGCAAACAAGGTTTGCTCGTGACCACAATGCGGGCAGGAAAAGTGTTCAGACCAAACATAGTAATCTGCCTCAACAGTCGTAGAGGCTGTTGCTTTGGTTGAATACAAATAGGCAAACCGGCTATGCAGGTGACTAATGAGAGTCGTCATCTTGGCGATGTTGGTTCTTACTGCGACGAAGTTATTGTAGGTGGCGGCAACCGAACTAGCGAAAGGAGAAAGGTCTGACAGGATTGAGTGCCTATATCCAATCTGGGAAATCACTGCACCATGCTGATCGAGAATGTCGCCATTGTCTTTCACGGTGTAGCCCAGACTTTTGATCGCTGACACATCGCTGCATAGCTGTGCGGCAACGCCGGTCATGCCAGTGCCGCAAAAGCCATCGAATACAACATCGCCAGGGCGAGTGTAATGAAGTAGATAGCGCATGACCGCCTTGGGCGGAACCTTTGTGTGATACGAGTGCAAGGTGTAGATTGGGTCATTTTTGCCCTCGCTTACGTCTGAAGCAAACGGTTCTTTGTGATAGGGCAAAGCAGATGCACCATTGTCTGACTTGACATTGCGGAGAAAATCCTCAATGAACGGATTCGGGCAAGCCGTGTAATACGGCGGGTCTGACAACGCCAGGATGTCCTCATCCTCGCCGATGGGGAAACCTTCGATCTTGCGGAAGGTTGGGTCTTTCAGTTTCTTGCGCAGTATCTCCGTAAAGTGCGCACGGCGAGCGTCGTCATTCGGGAACTTCATCCCCAGGCACTCGACCGGACCCTGGGCGCTGCTGCTCTCGGAGCCGAACAAGGTTTCCTTCGTCTGCTTTGCCATTGCCAGTGTCCCTTGCCGGTTAGCCTTCCAGGAGAATCGTCTTGCGTGCGATCCGCTCGATCTCGGCGGCGTCGATGCTGCCGTCCAGTCCGTCCTCGGACGTGATGAGTTGATCGAAGTAACCGTTGTCCTTGTACCACTGCTCCTTCCGCTCCCACTTTTCCTTGTACTTGGGCGACCCCAGCATCCCACGGTGTTCCCAATAGAACGTGTCGCCTTGGTAGTTCACCGTGAAGTCGGGCCAGCGGAAGTCGGTCGGGTCGTTCGCTTTGTTGAACAGTTTCTGCTCGTAATCCCAACTCAAGCCCAGGTCGGTCAGAATGTTGGCGACGATGACCTCGGACTTCGATTGCACCAGGACGCCGTTCGGGTGCTTCGTGGTGGGCTTGGTGCGGTGGATCAGGTGAGCAGCGTGCCAGCGGTCATCGGCTTCGGGCCGCACCGACAGCACGAACATGTTCGTGTTCCGCAAGAGCGTGTCTGAGCAGATGGGGTTACGCTGCTCTTCGAGAACGGTCGTGTCCTTCTCGATCAAGAGAACCATGCGCTTGCGGAACCGGGTCAGGCCGGTGTAGAGCAGTTCCCGTGAGAGGGTCGCCGCCTGTTGCGGCAGAATGAGGAAAACCGTCTCGAAGTCGCTCCCCTGTGCTTTGTGAACGGTCAGAGCGTAGGCCAGTTCGAGGTTTTCATTCACCATCCCGGCGAAGTAACGGTAGGTCACGTCCGGTTGGGTCGAGTATGCCACGTCGAGATACTTCGGGTCTGAGTCGTGCGTCCGCACCACCAATCCGATCTCACCGTTGGCGACGTAATCCATGCCCGTCTCCCTGGGCCAGCCCATCATGCGGCGGTTGACCCGTTGCATCACCTTGTCCGTCCAGACGATCTCCTGGTCGCCGAACGACGTTTTGGTGATGAGCAGCCCGGTACGATACTTTGCCTGGATTTTCCGGTTGAGTTCGTTGGTCCCGTGTTGTTCGATCCTCACCGGGCAGAGGATTTGCCACCGCTCCGCATCTTGAGGCTCGTTGCCTTCCTTCAAGATGCCGAGGCTGGCGTTAAACGGCTCGTAGGCTTTCTTGTCGTCGGTCAGCCCCAGGTGCTTCTTCATGCTGGCGGCGAGTTGTGTCTCCAGTTGGCCGATGTCTCGCCAGAAGCGGACTTCCAGATCGCCGCTGACATCCTGCTGGGCGACACGGGAGAGCATTTCGTCCGCACCTTCGGTCGGATCGTCTCGCAGGAAGCAGTCCGCAAGCTGGAGCGCCTGGCTGTCGTGATCTTCATGGCGTCCCCGCTCGGTCAGTCGGGCCAGATTCTTCTTCCGTTGGTCGTCGGCTTCCAGCCAGGCGATGATGTCCACGAACGGGCGACCGGGGCCGATGGGCGGCAACTGGTTTGGGTCGCCGACAAGGACGAGCCGTTTGACATCGTTCATTTCCAGCGCCCGGAACAATACGCCGAGCAGGTCCATCGGGATCATCGAGGCTTCGTCAATGATGACGGTCGGCTTGGCCTTCGCTTTACCGCCCGTCAGCTTGAGGGCGAAGTTCGACTTGTTGATCCAGTCGTTGTGCATCAAGAACTGGTGGATGGTGAGGGCGTCGTCTCGCTTTGTTCGCTCCATCATGCGGACACGGGCTTTGCCCGTCGGGGCAAGGAGCAGGATCGGCTTCTTCCCTTCGATCTGCTCCAAGCCTTTGAGGAAGACGTTCAGCACGGAAGTCTTCCCTGTCCCGGCCCGACCGCAGAGGACGCTGATCCTCCCCTCGAACATTTTTGCCAGAGCCTCGGCCTTCTCCTTCCTCGCTCGCTCCTCGACTTCGGGGGGCAACTTAGAGCCGAACTTGCCAAACTCGTCCAGCAACAACTTCTCCCAACTCCAGTCAGACTTCGGCGGCGGGTTCTTCCGCTTGATCCGCTCGGCAAGGCACTTGCCGACTTCACCTTCCAGATCGGCCAGCCATTTGAGCGCCATCGTGGGCAGATTGCCATCGACCCGGAAATCGAGAATCTCCTTGTAGTAGTCGGCCTGGCCGATCACCAAGTCCCGGTCGGGACGGCAAGCTCGGCGTTCGGGCAAATGTTCGCTGAACTTCTGGATTGTCTCAGCGAATGGCAGGAGCGTGTCGCCTTCACTCGCGGCTTTCTGAAGGACAGCAACAGCAGTCGCCCGCACTCGCCTGCGGTCGTCGGCCACGTAAATGTCATCCTTGTCGAGAAACTGTGCAGCATCACCTTCGGGACGCATTCCACGGTCGATTGTTTCCAGCCCGATCAAGTCGGATTCTCCGTCGCCCTGGTCCATCTCGCAGAGCAGGTACGGGTTGGCGACGATCTCCTCATCAGTGGCGGCGATGTTGCACGCTGCTCGCAAGTCGTGTTTGACGATTCGCTCTACCTGCGGCGGCGACAACTCGAATCGTGTGAGCAACACCAGCAGCTTTCGCTTCGGCTCCACGCCCTTGTAAGCACTCCACCGTTCTGCGGCTTCAGCCAGCGACTTCGCATACTCCTTTTGTTCGCACTTGCGATGACCTTCAAGGATCGCCAGGGTGTACTCCCAGGGGTTCTGCCCCTTGGCGAGCAGCGATGACAACACCTGCTTCTGGAATGCCGTCCCGCTCGCACAGCCGAGGAACTGAAGGACGCTGCCAATGCCGGGGAATGGACCACGGTTCCGCCATACCTCGACGAGCATGTCGTTCAGGCGTTGGAGTGCGGCGTCCCAATCGCCTGTCACCTTTCCTTCGTCCTTGGCGGCTTGCACCGATTGCAACAGCCTCGTCAACGCCCCCACTGCCACGTCATCGCTCAGATGCTCGGCGACATAAGAGAAGTTGAAGGAGTCGGAGTCCGGGATACGGCAGAGAATGTTCGCTGGGTCATGTTCGCCCCGCAGGTATTCCTGGTACGGGAGCCGAACCCCTTCGTTCTCGAAGTCGTGTGTGATGCGGCGGGACCAAATGGGATACCGCACAGTCGGATTTTTTTCCGCCGACCCAAAGTAGAGTTGGTTGCCGATCTCCGAAATCCGGCTGACCCCGATCAGAATGCGTTGCAGTCGCTCAGCGAAAGGGTGCCCGTCCTTGCAATAGAAGAAGACCAACGATTGCTTCTTCTCCAACTTTCCCCAGAAGTGTGAAAGCAGAGCTTTCTGTCGGTCTGGTTCGGATACCCAGCCTTTTTCTTTTTTCGGGTTCTTGGGACCGGGGATCGTGAGTCCTTCTCGCTCGCAGAGAAATCGGAAATTGTCCTCCCGCATCCAGAGGTACGGCGAGGGACAAACGGAATACGCAGGCAAGTCCTCTGAAACCGGCAAGAGCGCCTTTCGCTCCAGCGGGTCTTCGTGCGTCGTCGTGGCTCCGATTTTGGAGAAGGCCAAAGGGTCACGGGAACACGGCGGTCGCCAGCCTTCGAGTTCGACCAGTGGTAGACTCGCTGCCTTCTCCTCCCGCTCTACTTTGGCTGGATCACGAAACACTTCCCGGACGTGCTGGTGCGCAACGCAGTACACGTTCTTGCTGGGATGGTCGCAAACGTGACCGTCCCATGCTCGGTCGTGCCATACGAGTCGAGCCGTCAAATGAACCGTCATGACTGCCCTCCAGAATTCTCGCCACGGTCGATGACCAGGCGCACCTTCGACGGCTCCTTGCCACGGGTGATTTTCGCCACGAACTCGTCGAAGCGGGTCTGAATCTGCTCGACGGTGCAGGGAGCGCCACCACTGCTCAGGGCTTCCAGCAGTTCGGCTGGCTTTACCGGGATGGCCTCCAATCCCGACAACGCTTGCTGCATCCCCTGCACAAGTTCGTTGCCGATCTTCTCCGGCAGCTTCTTCGATTTCAGGAAGGCATCGACCGCCGCCTTCTGCTCGTCAGGCAGGAGCTTGATGCTCTTGCGGGCGATGGGGTCGTCCAGGTTTTCAATCAGCGTCTTGGTCCAGTTCTCCAGCAAGCCATCAAGCTGCTGGTCAATCTGATCGAGGACCGCCACACCGCTAACGCCCAGGTTCTCTTCTTGCGGGCGGAAGTTGCAGTGCGGGCAGATCGCCGAGGCTTCGAGGTCATCCTTGACTAACGTGAAACAGGTCTGCACTTTGCCGAGCCGTGACTGTAGGTCGCTCAAGGACGAATGCGACAGCAGCGACACCCCGGCCAACTTCTTCAAGCTGTCGAGCCGTGGGGCTTTCATCAGTTCTTTTTTCTTGCCGTCTTCGTTCGCACCGAGGCGGGCCTTCTTGTGCAGGTTGAAGTAGGCGGTGCGGTAGTCGTCCTTCACCTTCTGGAGCGCCCTGCTGATCTTCTGGCGGAAGTCGGCAGCACTGCGGGACGCTGGGTCCATCAGCTTGGCCCGCCAGTCGGCACGGATGCTTTCCATCTGCGCACGCCACGGGTCGGTCGGCGGCAGGACGGCTGCTGCGGTCCCCAAATAGCTGGTCAACACCGTCAACTCCTGCACCAGCCCGTTCAGGTCTTCGATCTGCTTGATGATGTCGAGCGTGGGAACCTGACCCTGAATCTCCAGCACGCTCTTGGAGAAGTTCTTCAGCTTGCCCGGCGTGTTGAAGGCTTGCAGCCCTTCGAGGAAGGACTTCAGCTCATCGAGCTTCTGTCGGTCATGCTCCTTGTCTTCGGCGGCAATCAGTTCGCTTCCCCAGCACGGCAAGCCGGTCTGAACGTATTGCGTGACCGTGACGACCCGCTCGGTGAGTTCGTTGGCCTTCGAGCGGAGTTGCTTCACCGCTTCGTCGTGTGTCGCTTCGTTGCGGATCAGTCCCTCGGCCAAGCCCAGCAACTCGAACAGGGCGACCAGTTCCGCCAGCGGCAAGCCCTTGGGCTTCTCGACGTGCTTGAAGCCGACCAGTTGATCCACCGGCGTCTTGGCGGCTTCGCCCAGGTTGGCGGCGTCGAATTTCTTTCCCGCCACGCTCAAGGTGATGTTGCCGTTCTGCACGAGCGAGGCTAACACCACCAGCAGCAATTCCGGTTCAAGCTGGTACTGGCATTCCCGCTCCACGTCGTTCTTGACGGTGAAGAGTTCTTTGCGATTGACCACTTGTCCGGGCGGCTTCGCCTCCAACTTCTCCAGCACGACCTTGGCGTAGCGGGAGGAGTGCGGTTTGAGCTTGTCGCCGTCGAGCAGTTCCAGTCCATCCAGCACGGCGGTCGCTTGATTGTTTCTGACGCCACCGGCCAGCCAGCGCAATACGTCTTCGGTGGGTTGTTTGAGGTTGCTGGCGTAGAGCTTGACGGCGAATGTCGGATACTCCGGGTAGCGGTCCTCGAACGATGCGGCCAGACAAACCGAGCCGGTCAATTCGATCAGATCACGCACTGCGGCGTTGCCCGTCCGATGCCCCTTCAGCCATTCGACCAGCTTCTTCGGCACGCCCTGGTGGACGACCTCGAACGAGGTCAGCATGTTCATGCGGAGCCACGCAACGAGCGTCTTGAGGAAGCCGTCCGCCTTGTCCTCGTAGACCTTCTTCGTGCCGGTGCTGGCCGACGCCGCCATCTCACGAGCGCCAGCGTAAAGCCTCAGCGTGTCTTCAAACTGTTTGTCCCGATGCGCCAGCTTGAAGAAGACTTCATCGGAGAGTTTCTGGTCCTCGAAGTGCGGCGGCTCGAAGGGCTGGAGGAAGTAGAGGTAGAAGTCTCGTGGCGGCTGTGCCGTTGAACGCTCGTTGGGAGCGCCAAAAAACAGGTAGCCTCGGCGAGTGATTTTGTGGTCCCGCCATTCGATCTCGTGTTCCCAAATCTGGTAGCCCCGGACGTAGGGCGTCTGGTCGGTCAGTTCCAGCACACGGATCAGGGCGTCGAAGTAGTATTGGTCGAGTTGCGAGTCGGAGAGAGTTTCGGCCTTGTCCTGGATTTTGGCGTCGTGGTCGATGGTCTTTTGCAGGTCCAGGTAATACTGGTCGTTCTCCGTGTTGTGCGTGATGAACTGCCCGCTGACCGTCTTCATCACTTCCTTGAGGCACGCTTCCACGGTCGTCCGCAGGAAATCGCTGGTCTTTTCCGGGATGGGAGCCAAGAGGCACAGGCCATTCTGAAGCTCCTCGGCGGTTGGCCCGATCTTGGCCCGGATGTCGTCGGTGGTGAGTCGGTGGATCGACAGGCCGTGGACGATGCGGACGGCCATTGGCTGAAGGGCCTTCCGTGTGAAGGCTTGCTGGATGCGGTTCTCGACCACCTTGCTCACGTCGATCACTTCCCGGATTTCCGGGACGGATCGCAGCACGGCATTGCCCTGAAGGAACTCCCAATACGAGTCGTAGCTGATGAGGCCCGGTTCGTCCTTCGGCACGTCGCTGTTGAGACAGCGCTTGATCTCGGCGCTCAGGGTCTTCAGCACTTCCCGCTTCTCGGCGATGGAGATGGCCTCGAAGACTTCCAGATAGGTCGGGTGGACCGGAAACAGCCGCACGAACTCTTCGAGCCGTTCGGCCATCCCGCCGTAGAGCGGCGTGAACTTTTGAAGATGTTCCCGAATCTTGGCCCGCTGCTCGTCGTTCTTGGTGAGCAGCCGCTCCGAAACGACGTAGGCCACGTCCTGCCGCACGATGCGAAGCTGCTCGAAGCGGTCCTTCACCCGCCGCAAGCTCTCGGCGACGAATTGGAACTTCGGGTTGTCGAACAGGCTCTCTTGCAGGCCCGCAATGAAGCGGAAGCGGATCAGCTTGCAGACCTCACCGATCTCCCGCAGGAAACCCAGGTCGAGGATCAGGTCGTGCTGCTTGCGGGACCGGAGGTAGTCGAGCAATTCGTCCACGACAAGGAGCAGCCCGTGGTCGGGATACTTCTCGTTGAACAGGGCCATCATGTTGGACAGGTCGTCCTTGTTGCTGTCCACCTGCTCGTCGGCGGGGAAGGAGAACGACAGCCCTTCGTTTACCAGGAAGTCTTCGAGCCTGCCGCAGATGATGTTGCGCAGACTCTTTTTCGTGGCGGGGATTTCCAGCCGCACGACCTTGAACTTCCCGGAGATGGCCTTTGCCGCCTTCGCTACATCCTTGTCCTTGACGACCTTCGCCATGTCGGGGTGTTCGGCCAGCCCGGAGATGAGCGACAGCAAGTGCGACTTACCCGTGCCGTAATTGCCGACGATCAGGACGCCCTTGTTGTCGGCGGGCGTCTCGAATTGTAGGTTGGGGATCACGAGGTCGCACAACTGCTCGGCCATGCGCTTCGAGATCACGAACGTCTGGACCAGTTGCCGCACGGCGGCGGGCGAGTCCGCCTGCTCAAGCTGGATGACCGACTCGATGGGCTCGAACTTGACCAGATCGCTGTACTTCATGGCGAATACACTCCGGTTACTTTGACTCGCTCGTGCCGATCACAATGACGACGGCTTCGGTTTGTTTCAACTGGATGAACTCAGGATGCCCCGGTTCGGCGTAGGTCAGCGTGCCGTCCCGGAAGCTGCCGTTCCACGAGGCGACGATGGTGCGATTGCGACTCGATACCTGGAGCAATCTCAGCGGTTCGACCTCCAGGGCGGGGTCGAACAGAATTTCCATGTTGTCGAGCAGCACCACGTCGCCGGGGGCGGCGGCGATGACTTCCTTGAGCAGCCGCTCGACCTGACGGGACCGCTGCGGGCGGGTCAGTTCGAGCATCCTTTTGCTGAGTTCCAGGTTGACGTTCACCAGGGGGCAGCCGAGCTTTTCTGCTACGGACTGCAAGGCGGCGGTCTTACCGGAGCCGGGCGCACCCGCCAGAACGACGAGCCGGTAATACTGGCTCGCCGCCTGTTCGATGACCTGCTCAAGCTTCATTGCTGTTTCGGTCATCACGCTGCGGGTTCCCTCGTCATGTCCGTTTACTCTGAAAACAAGACCCTTCGGTCCTGGCTATTTGGTTTTGGGATCGTCGGGCGCGCTCGATGTGGGCCGGCGGGTATCTCAGCGGCCATCGGCTGCGCTTCTGGAATGGCGATCCCGTGTTGCTGGCCGTAGTCGCGGATCATCACCTCGACCATGTTGGCCAGGCTGCGGTGTTCCCGCTCGGCGATAGCCCGCAAGCTCTGCTTGACGGCAGGATCGAGGCGGAGCATGAGGGTGGTGGTTTTGGTAGTGGCCATACAGTCTCCCGCATCCGAGGCTTCGAGATGATTTCGGATGTGTTGCTACTGTATTAAGCTTAACAAGCGTAAATCAAAAATTTCACTATATTGAGCTATTTGCAAAATTACGGCAGATACGTACTCTAACCACCACATATTGTGGGTTTGGTGCAATATGCTCTACATAATGTGCAATTTTGCAAAAGGCTCTATTTATTAAATTTATGTGTTTTGTCTTTTTATTATTTTACTTGTCAACCTCGACCCAGCTCGCGCGGCTCCGACACGACCGCCAGCCCCAGCAGAAACAGCGTGACGGACCACGCCAACGGGGGGGGGGGGGCGAGCGCGAGGGTTGGCGG
>ERZ1645187.1770-NODE-1770-length-19513-cov-134.821821_pt1 | contig 19513 bp, 18 predicted proteins | sample MGYA00575352_ERZ1645187 | MGnify/ENA primary metagenome ERZ1645187 (study PRJEB40837, sample SAMN11349314) | freshwater sediment metagenome | isolation source: river sediment | host: Sediment | place: India: Wazaribad , New Delhi | collected 2017-02-21 ... | reverse complement strand
CGGCTGGTCCGACGCCTTCGCCAGAACAATCCTCGGTCAAATGCGATAGCCCTGCTCGCGACACGGATTCCCGTTGACCTTCGGGTCCGCCTCTGATTTGTGATCACGTCCGCGTCCGGCCGAGAAGCCGGCGCGGCGCCTCGGGTTTTCGGGCGTGAGGCGCCCATTTCACGGAGTGACGAAGAATGACGACTTGGCCGATCTACGGCGAGATCACCGGCCCCATCGTGATGATCGGCTTCGGCTCGATCGGCCGCGGCACCCTGCCCCTGATCGAACGCCACTTCACCTTCGACAAGTCGCGGCTCGTGGTCATCGATCCGTCCGACGCCGACCGCCGCCTCGTCGACGAGCGCGGCTACGCCTTCGTCCATCAGGCGGTCACCCGCGAGAACTACCGCGACCTCCTCACGCCGTTCCTCACCCGCGGCGGCGGCCGTCCCTTCATCGTCAACCTGTCGGTCGACACCGGCTCGCTCGACCTGATGAAGTTCGCCCGCGAACTCGGTGCACTCTACATCGACACCGTGGTCGAGCCCTGGCTCGGCTTCTATTTCGACAAGTCGGCCGGCCCCGCCGCCCGCTCCAACTACGCCCTGCGCGAGACCGTCCGCGCCGAGGCCCGCGCCGCCCCCGGCGGCCCCACCGCCGTCTCCTGCTGCGGCGCCAACCCCGGCATGGTGTCGTGGTTCGTCAAGGCCGCCCTGCTCGACATTGCCCGCGACACCGGCGTGGCGACCGACAAGCCCACCACCCGCGAGGGCTGGGGCAAGCTGATGCAGAGCCTCGGCGTCCACGGCGTCCATATCGCCGAGCGCGACACCCAGCGTTCGAAGAACCCCAAGCCGCGGGACGTCTTCGTCAACACCTGGTCGGTAGAGGGCTTCATCTCCGAGGGCCTGCAGCCCGCCGAACTCGGCTGGGGCACCAAGGAGACCTGGGTGCCCGACAACGCCCGCTTCCATGAAACGGGATGTCTCGCCGCCGCCTATCTGCTGCAGCCGGGCGCCAACACCCGCGTCCGCACCTGGTGCCCGACGCCCGGCGCCCAGTACGGCTTCCTCGTCACCCACAACGAGTCGATCTCGATCGCCGACTACTACACCGTCGGCGACAAGGCGAAGCCGGACTTCCGCCCGACCTGCCACTACGCCTACCACCCGGCCAACGACGCCGTGCTGTCACTGCACGAGATGTTCGGCGCAGAAGGCCGCAAGCAGCCGGCCCAACACATCCTCGACGAACACGAGATCGTCGACGGGATCGACGAACTCGGCGTCCTTCTCTACGGCCACGCCGAGAACGCCTACTGGTACGGCTCGCAGCTCTCGATCGAAGAGACCCGCGTGCTCGCCCCCTACCAGAACGCCACCGGCCTGCAGGTGTCGTCCGCAGTGCTGGCCGGCATGGTCTGGGCGCTGGAGAACCCGGAGGCCGGCATCGTCGAGGCCGACGAGATGGACCACGAGCGCTGCCTCGAGGTGCAGAAGCCCTACCTCGGCCCGGTCTGCGGCTACTACACCGACTGGACCCCGCTGAAGGATCGCCCCGGCCTCTTCCCCGAGGACATCGACACGGCGAACCCCTGGTCGTTCAGGAACGTCCTGGTGCGCTGAAGCGCCCGCGGACGATGTGACGCACCCCGATTTGGAAGCGGCCGGAGACCGAACTCCGGCCGTTTTCGCCGAAAACACCCCCTTTCGTCGCCCGACCAGGGAAACTCGGGATACGAATCAACCAAATCTTCATGCTGAAGAGCGAGTTTCTGCGGGATCCCCCAAGAGGTCCCCGACAATGAAGAATTGGTCCGTCTCCCTCAAGCTCACCCTTCTCTTCGTCTCGGCGATCGCCGTCTCGATGGTCATCGGCGGCTTCGGCTTGTGGGCCGGACGCACCCAGGACCGCCTCGACGACGCCATGCGTCAGGCCTACGTGGGACGGGCCTGGGTCGAGAAGATCAACGGCCTCGTCTATGCCGTGGTGATGGACAGCCGCGGCGTCTACATGTCGGAGAAGCCCGAGGCGCTGAAGAAGTATGCCGACGGCATGGCCGTCTCCCTCGATCGCATGACCGCCACGGTCGCCGAGTGGGAGAAGGAGATCGATCCGGCGCTGCGCGGCCGCTTCGACGAGATGAAGGGCCGGGTCGCCGAGTTCCGCGACTTCCGCACCGAGATGGCCCGTCGCGGCATCGCCGAAGGCCTGACCGGCCGCACAGCCGACCTCAACGGACGGGTCGAGCGCTTCCTCTCCTCGATCCGCGCCGCCTGACCCGGAGGGACGATCGACGCCGAAACCTCTCCCGTATACGAAGTGGAGAGAGGTTTCGGTGCAGGATCCTGCGGAAAGAAGACTGATCGGGGCCGGAAATGCGGGTGGTGGGTCTCTACATGGGGGCGGCGTTGACCTCGGCACTGATCGCTGTGGCGCTCCTGATGTGGGGCCACGTCGATCCCGGGGCGCCGAAGGGGCCGGTCCAGGTCCCCGGTCAGATCATCGCCATCTCCCCCGAACTCGCCATCCAGACCCGGCGCGCCGCGACATTCCTCGCCAGCGCCGGTCCGGAAGTGACGATCCCGCTGCGCTTCACCGCCGCGACGTTGATCTATCTGGTGCTGAACTTCGGCGCCCTGGTGCTGTTCGAGACCTCCGACGACGCATGGCGCGGGGTCCACGTCTGGGAAGCACCGAAGCCGCTGTGGGCGGCGCTGATCTTCACCACCCTGTCGACCGCCGTCTACATGGCGGCACTCCTCTGGGAGATCGCGCCATTGCCGCGCTTCGGCCTCCCACCGGCCGGGTTCGCGGCCGCGGCCCTCGCCGGCGGCCTCGTCTTCGGCCTCGGCAAACCGCGCCGCGCGCCGCTGTGAGGACGACCCTCGTCAGCCGCGGATGTCGATGACCCCGGCCTCGCCGGTCTCCGCCCCGTAGGCGACCCGCACCCCGGCCCGGTCCCAAGCGAGCCCCGACAGCGGCGCCGCGCCCGGCTTGCGCAGCAGCACCTCGGCCGCATCGCCGAACCGCACGGCCAGAATCATGCCGTCGTCGTATCCGATCGCCACCACGTCCTCGCTGGGATGGCAGGCGACCTGCGTGACGATGCGATCGCGCGGTCCCAATTGCAGCGGGTTCTTGCCCATCGGCCCGTCCTTGGTGAGGAACGGCCACAGGATCGCGGCATTGGCCCCCGAAGTGGCGAGGAACCGCCCTTTGGCCGACCACGAGATCGACTTCACCTTCGAGGGATAGCCGGTCATCCGCATGTGTTTCATGTCGTCGATGCGCCAGCCGTGCAGCGCCGGCTCCTGCATCGTCGTCACCAGGAACTTGCCGTCGGGCGAAGTGGTGATGCCGGTGTGGGCGCCCTTCCACGGCATGTCGACCGGCGCACCGGCCGCCGTCACCCAATGCAACATCGCCTTGTCGGTGGTGGCCGTCGCCAGCCGCAGCCCCTTGGGCAGGAAGCACACCCCGCCGACCGCCTTTTCGTGAGCGAACTCCTTCACCTCGCCGGTCACCAACCGCACCCAGGCTGTGCGCCCGGCGGCGCAGGCGATCGCCCCGCCCGGCCCCTCGGCGAGCTGGTCGAGCCACTTGCCGGTCTTCTCGAACAGCACCTCGACTGCGCCGTCGGAGGTGATGCGCACCACCCGCCCGTCGTCGCCGGAGGAGACGAGCGAGCGGCCGTCGGCGGAGAAGCGGACCGCGAGGAGGCCGCCGTCGTGCGCCTCGACGACGCGCGCCGTCTCGCCGTCGCGGATTACCACCCGGCCGTCGCCGAGCGCTTGGACCACCGCCTCGCCGAGGAAGCCCGAGGCGACGACGTGGGCGTCGAGATCGTGAGGGAGGAGCGTCGGCATCGGCATCACACCCGACAGGCTTCGAAGCCGGCCTTCAGGGCGGCGAAATCGAGATCGCGACCGATGAAGACGAGCCGGCTCTCCCGCGTCTCGCCCGGCTTCCAGGCCCGCTGATGATCGCCCTCGACGATCATGTGGACTCCCTGGACGACGTAGCGATCCGGATCGCCGGCGAAGGCGATGATGCCCTTCAGACGACGGATCTTCGGACCCTGTTCCTGGGTGGCGCGATTGATCCAGTCGAAGAACGCCTCCGGCTGCATGTCGCCGGCGGTGAGCGAGATCGACTTCACCGTTTCGTCGTGGTGGTGGTGATCGGCGGTCAAGAACTCCGGCTCGACCGCCAGGATGCGGTTGAGGTCGAAGGCGCCGCGATCGAGCACCTCGCCGAGGTCGACCGAGCAGCGCTCGGTCTCGATCACCCGGGCATAGGGGTTGATCGCCGCGATCTCGGCGCGCACCGCCGCGAGCTCCTCGGCCGAGACGAGATCGACCTTGTTGATCAGGATCACGTCGGCGAAGGCCACCTGATCCTCGGCTTCCGGACTGTCGTCGATGCGGGCCAACAGGTTCTTGGCGTCGACCACGGTGACGATGGCGTCGAGCCGGGTCTTGGAACGGACGTCGTCGTCCATGAAGAAGGTCTGGGCGACCGGCGCCGGATCGGCGAGACCGGTCGTTTCGATCAGCACCGCGTCGAAGCGCCCCTTGCGCTTCATCAGCCCCTCGAGGATGCGGATCAGATCGCCGCGCACGGTGCAGCAGATGCAGCCGTTGTTCATCTCGAAGATCTCTTCGTCGGTGTCGACGACGAGGTCGTTGTCGATGCCCACCTCACCGAACTCGTTGACGATCACCGCATATTTCTTGCCGTGGTCCTCGGTGAGGATGCGATTGAGGAGCGTCGTCTTACCCGCGCCGAGATAGCCGGTGAGCACGGTGACGGGGATCGGCTGAGAAACGTTCGTCATGGATTTCCTCGAGGACACGACGAACGCCCCGGCCATGCCGGAGCGCTCGGAAGACGCCGGACTTCGGCCGCGCCGGTCGGCTCAGGAGCCGATCATCGCCCGGGTGAGAAGCGTCACGTTGTGGCGGACCATATCGACATATGTGGGGGCCGGTCCACCCTTCGGCGAGAGGGCGTCGGCGAAGAGTTCGCCCCCCGGCATCACCCCGGTCTCCTTGGCGACCCGGTCGATCAGCCGCCGGTCGGTCATGTTCTCGACGAAGACCGCGGTGATCTTCTCCGTCTTGATCTGACGGATCAGCTTGGCCACCGCCTTCGCCGTCACCTCCGCCTCGGTCGAGATGCCCTGCGGCGCCACGAACTCGATGCCGTAGGCGGCAGCGAAATAACCGAAGGCGTCGTGGCTGGTGATCACCCGCCGCCGCTCCGCCGGCACCGCGGCGACCGCCGCCTTCACCTCCGCCTCGAGCGTTTCCAACTCGCCGAGATATTTCGCGGCATTGGCCTCGTAGACGCTCTTGCCGGCCGGATCGGCGGCGACCAGCCCGTCGCGGATGTTGGCGACATAGACCTTGGCATTGGCGGCCGATTGCCAGGCGTGCGGATCGAGCCCGCCGTGGTCGTGGCCTTCGTGACCCTTCGCCTTCGCGGCCTTGTCGTGATCGTGGCCCTTGCCGCCCTTGGCGGGCGCCTCGTCGTGATCGTCGTCGGCGATCTCGCGCGGCGTCAGGCCGGCCGTGGCGGTGACGATCGGCGCCCGGGTGCCCGAGGCCTTGGCCAGGCGAGCCATCCAGCCCTCGAAACCGATGCCGTTGACGAACACCACCTTGGCCGCGGCCAGCGCCTTGGCGTCGGCCGGCGTCGGCTCGTAGACGTGGGCGTCGCCGTTCGGCCCGACCAGGGTCTTCACCGTCACCCGGTCTCCGCCGACCCGCTCGACGAAGTCGCCGAGGATCGAGAAGGTGGCGACCACCGGCAGCTTGGTCTCTTCAGCCGCGAGCGGCGACGGCACGGCGAGCGCCGCGAGGCTCGAGCCCAGGGCGGCGAGGAGAAGGAGGCGTCGGCGGATGTCGATCATGGCGCGGTCTCCGAGTGAGGATCAGGCTTCGAGATGCGGCCGCCTCAGACGTGCCGCGACCACACCGCGCCGGCCGAAGACCAGCGAGGCGAGATAGACGCCCCCTGCGGTGAGGATGATCGCCGGGCCGGCGGGCAATCCGTGGTGATAGGAGAGCAACAGCCCCGTCGTCGCCGAGACCGCGCCGAATCCGGCGGCGACCGCCAGCAGGGCGGTCACGTCTTCGACCCAGAGGCGCGCCGCCGCCGCCGGCAGCATCATCAACCCGACCGCGAGCAACGTACCGAGCGCATGGAAGCCGCCGACGAGATTGAGCACGACGAGCCCCATGAACACGAGATGCACCGGCGCACCCGCCCGGCTGACCGAGGCGAGGAACACCGGATCGACCGACTCGACCGTCAGCGGTCGGAGGATCACCGCGAGCGTGACGAGCGTCAGCGTCGCGATGCCGGCGATCAGCATCAGCGCCTGATCGTCGAGCGCCAACACCGTGCCGAACAGCACGTGCAAGAGATCGACGTTGGAGCCGCGCATCGACACGATGGTGACGCCGAGCGCCAACGACATCAGATAGAAGGCGGCGAGCGTCGTGTCCTCCTTGAGCACGGAGACCCGCGCCAGCGCTCCCGCGCCGATCGCCACCGTGAGCCCGGCGACGAGGCCGCCGAGCGTCATCGCGGTCAGCGACAGCCCGGAGAGGAGATAGCCGATCGCCGCCCCCGGTAGGATCGCATGCGCCATGGCGTCACCGGTGAGCGACATGCGCCTGAGCATCAGAAAGACGCCGATCGGCGCCCCGGCGAGCGCCAGAGCCACCGCCCCGACCAGCGCCCGTCGCATGAACTCGAACTCGGCGAAGGGGGCGATCAGCGCCGCGTGGAGCATGTCGATCATCGCCGCCCCCTCACGCCGCCGGCCGCGCACAGACGTGCGCGTTGCGATCGAAGGCCTCGATCATCCGTCGCGCCCGGGCGAGATCGGCCTCGCAGATCACCGTCTCCGTCGGTCCCGCCGCCACCAGTTCGCGAGCGATGAGCAGCGTCTCGGGAAAACGGCGGGCGACCAGATCGAGATCGTGCAGCACCGCCACCACCGTGCGCCCCTCGTCGCGCCAGCCGTCGACCAGATCCATCAGGTCCTCGGTGGTCGGCTGATCGACGGCGTTGAACGGCTCGTCGAGCAGCAGGGTCTCGGCATCCTGCAGGATCAGGCGGGCGAACTGGGAGCGCTGCATCTGCCCGCCCGACAGCGTGCCGATCGGCCGCGCCTCGAAACCGGCGAGACCGACCGCGACGAGCGCCGCTTCGATCTCGGCCTGCGCCTTGCGGCCGATGCCGCCGAAGGCACCGAACCGGCCCCACAGCCCCATGGCGACGAAATCGAAGACCGAGATCGGGAAGCTGCGATCGATCTCGGAGATCTGCGGCAGATGGGCGATGCCCCGCCGCCCGCGTCCGCCGATCCGGATCGTCCCGCCGAGCGGCTCGAGCAGACCGGCGATGCCCTTGAGCAGCGTCGACTTGCCCGCCCCGTTCGGCCCCACGATCGCCGTCGGCACGCCGCGCAGGATCCGGCCGGTCAAATGATGGACGGCCGGATGCCGGTCGTAGCCGAGCGTCAGGTCGTCGAATTCGATGGCCACATCCCGCGGGGTCAAGGTCGGATCTCCACGAAACGGGGTCAACCGGCGATCGGCAGGCGGGCCCACAGGACCCCGAGCCAGATCGCCCCGGAAAGCCCGACCGCCAGCGCGAGCCGGACGGCGAGCGACGCCCGGATCAGCGAGAACGGCGGCCGCACCATCGACCACGCATTCCCGTCGCCGTGCCGATGATCATGCCCGTGGGCGTGAGGGTGGTCATGGTCATGGTCATGGTCATGGTCATGGTCATGGTCATGGTCATGAGCACCGCGCGCCGCATCACCCGCGACCGACCCGTCCGCGCCGTGCGGGCGGGCGTGGCGATGGGACGTCTCGAGCGTCTCTGGAACGGCGGCCTGAAGCGGAGCGATGGTCATGTCGGATGTTATAACGTAACACCCAGATCCCGGCAACCCCACCCACGAAGGCGGGACCGGTCCGACCGAGAGAGCAATGCGCGACCCTGCCCCGTCGCACCCGACCAGCATCGCGTCGCCGGGCGGCCCTCACGGTCGCGATCCTTGCACCCGCGGGGCGGGAGATCCGTCCGGCACGACGATGCGTAGGACTTCGGTATAGAGTTCCCCGCCAGAATCGATCGCGAGTAGGCCCGCCCCATGTCCACGCCCCCGTCGTCGCCCGCGCCCCATCTCGCCGGTCCGGATACCGCGCCGCGCCTGCCGCCCGCGCACCCGCCGGTCGAAGCCGGACGCGTCGGCGTCCTCCTCGTCAACCTCGGCACGCCGGACGCCACCGACTACTGGTCGATGCGCCGCTATCTGAAGGAGTTCCTCTCCGACCGCCGCGTCATCGAGGTGCCCCGGGCGATCTGGTGGCCGATCCTCAATCTGATCATTCTGACCACCCGCCCGAGCCGCAAGGGCCGCGACTACGACACCATCTGGAACCACGAACTGAACGAGGGGCCGCTGAAGACCATCACCCGCTCGCAAGCCGAACGTCTCGGCGAACGCCTCGGCGAGGCCGGCGACCGCCTGGAGATCGACTGGGCCATGCGCTACGGCAATCCCTCGATCGCCTCACGCCTCGACGCCCTCGCCGCGCGCGGCTCCGACCGCATCTTGGTGGTGCCGCTCTATCCGCAATACGCCGCCGCCACCACCGCGACCGTGGCCGACGCCGCCTTCGACGCGCTGAAGCGGATGCGCCGCCAGCCGGCGGTCCGCATCGCTCCGCCCTGGCACGACGATCCGGTCTACGTCTCCGCCCTCGCCTCCAGCCTCCAGGCCGAAATGGGCCGGCTCGACTGGACGCCGGAGGTGATCCTCGCCTCCTTCCACGGCATCCCGAAGCGCTACTTCGAGGCCGGCGACCCCTATTTCTGCCACTGCGCCAAGACCATGCGCCTGCTTCGCGAGGCGACCGGCTTCGACGAGACCCGGCTGCGCATGACCTTCCAGTCCCGCTTCGGCCGCGAGGAATGGCTGCGCCCCTACACCGACGAGACGGTGATCGAACTCGCCCGATCCGGCGTGAAGCGGTTGATGGTGATCGCCCCCGGCTTCTCGGCCGACTGCCTGGAAACCCTGGAGGAACTCGGCCACGAGAACGCCGAACTCTTCCGCGCCAACGGCGGCGAGGAGTTCCACCTCGTCCCCTGCCTCAACGACGGCGCCCTCGGCCTCGACGTCATCGAGACCGTCACCCGCCGCGAACTCGCCGGCTGGATCTGAGGCGGATCCGATCCCCGGAAAACGCCACGTCGCGGTTGGCGCCCGATGCGGATACACTCGGCCACATCACGCCACCGACGCGAATCGGCGGAACGCTTCGGTGAGTCGTTCAGGGGAGGATGGAATGAACGGTATCATGTTGTCGGGCTTCGACATCGTACTCGTCGTCTTCGTCGCTTTGGTCGTCCTGGTGTTCTTCGCCGGCGTCAAGACCGTGCCCCAGGGCTATCATTGGACGGTGGAGCGCTTCGGTCGCTACACCCGCACCCTCACCCCCGGCCTCAACGTCATCACCCCCTTCGTCGAATCGATCGGCGCCAAGCTGTCGGTGATGGAGCAGGTGCTCGACGTCCCGACTCAGGAGGTGATCACCAAGGACAACGCCACGGTCGCGGTCGACGGCATCGCCTTCTACCAGGTGCTCGATGCGGCCCGCGCGGCCTACGAGGTGCAGAACCTCGAACTGGCGATCCTCAACCTGACCATGACCAACATCCGCACCGTCATGGGCTCGATGGACCTCGACCAGCTCCTCAGCCATCGCGACGAGATCAACACCCGCCTGCTCGGCGTCGTCGATGCGGCGACGGCGGCCTGGGGTGTGAAGGCCACCCGCATCGAGATCAAGGACATCATCCCGCCGGCCGACCTCGTCGCCTCGATGGGCCGACAGATGAAGGCCGAACGCGACAAGCGCGCCGCCATCCTCGAGTCCGAAGGCCTGCGCCAGTCGGAGATCCTCAAGGCCGAGGGCCAGAAGCAGGCGCTGATCCTCGAGGCCGAGGGCCGCAAGGAGGCCGCCTTCCGCGACGCCGAGGCGCGCGAGCGTCAGGCCGAGGCGGAAGCCAAGGCGACCGCCATGGTCTCCAAGGCGATCGCCGCCGGCGACGTCCAGGCGATCAACTACTTCGTCGCCCAGAAATACGTCGAGGCGCTGAAGGAGATGGCCCATTCGCCCAATCAGAAGGTGCTGATGATGCCGGTCGACGCCACCTCGATCCTCGGCTCGATCGCCGGCATCGCCGAGATCGCCAAGGCGAGCTTCGGCGACGACGGCGCCCCCCGGCGTTCCACCGCCCGCGTCCCCGATACCCGCGGCTGATCGGAGTTCACCCATGCTGGACCTGCTCGAGACCCTGTTCCTCCGCCATGGCGCATGGAGTTGGTGGGTCCTCGGCCTCGTGCTCCTCGCCCTCGAACTGGTGATGCCGGGGTTCGTGCTCGTCTGGTTCGGCGTGGCCGCGATCCTCGTCGGCCTTCTGGCGCTGGTGATCGATTGGTCGGTCCAGAGTCTGGCGCTGGTCTGGGCCGCCGCCTCGGTGCTGCTGCTCCTCGCCGGTCGCCGCTGGTATCTCGGCGATGCCCGCCGCTCCGCCGAACCGTTGCTCAACGACCGCGCCGGCCGCCTCGTCGGACGCGTCTTCACCCTCGCCGAGCCGCTCGGCGAGAACGGCGGCATGCTGCGGGTCGACGACGGCGCGTGGCGCATCTCCGGCCCGCTTCTGCCGGCCGGCACGCGGGTGGTGGTGAAGGGCGTCGAGGGCACGACCCTGCTGGTCGCTCCGGCCGACTGACCCCCGCGTTCCCCCGGGGTCGGCGCGATCGTGCGCCGCGGCGGATCTCAGGCGACGCCGATCCGCAGCAGGTCGTGCATGTGGACGATGCCCACCGGACGGCCCTGATCGAGCACGAACAGCGCCGTGATCGACGACGACGACAGGATCTCGATCGCCCGGGCGAGCAGCGTGTCGGGCCGGATGGTCTTCGGCCGGATCGTCATGATCTCGTCGACCGAGCAGGTCAGCAGGTGGTCGGACAGATGGCGGCGCAGGTCGCCGTCGGTGACGATGCCGATCAGCAGCCCCTCGCGGTCGACGATGCCGACGCAGCCGAAGCTCTTGCCGGTCATGGTGATCAACGCGTCGCGCATGCTGGTGCCGGTCAGGACGATCGGCATGGCCTCGCCGCCGTGCATCACGTCCCGCGCCAACCGCAGGCTCGCCCCGAGCTTGCCGCCGGGGTGGAAGACCCGGAAGTCCTGAGCGGTGAAGCCGCGCCCCTCGAGCAGAGCGATGGAGAGCGCATCGCCGAGCGCCAGTTGCAGCACCGTCGAGGTGGTCGGCGCCAGCCCGTGCGGACAGGCCTCCTCGGCTCTCGGCAGCTCGAGCACCAGATCGGCGGCACAGCCCAGCGTCGAGGCGCCGTTCGACGTCACCGCGATCACCGGCACCTTGAAGCGATTGGCATAGGCGAGGATGGCGGCGAGTTCGGTCGATTCCCCCGACCACGACGCGGCGAGCACCACGTCGTCGGCGGTGATCATGCCGAGATCGCCGTGACCGGCCTCGGCCGGATGGACGAAATAGGCGGGCGTCCCGGTCGAGGCCAACGTCGCCGCGATCTTACGGCAGACGTGGCCACTCTTGCCCATGCCGGTGACGATCAGCCGCCCGCGCGTCTTCAAGATCAGGTCGACCGCTTGGTCGACCGCCCGCCCGAGGTCGCCGTCGAGCGCCTCACGCAACGCCCCGAGGCCCCGGATCTCGATGTCGATGGTCTTCAGGGCGGAGGCGAGATGGGGCGTCGTCATGGAGGATCCGTCGTCTGAAGCGGCATCGGCCGGCCGCCGGGCAGCGAAGAGACGGCTCTCTAGCAGGTTTCGACGGCGAAGGGGAGGCGACCGGGCGCCGCTCTCCGTCGTCGAAGACGGGGAAGCTAAGAAAGCGTTAACCATGGCCGTTTACCTTTCGGCAACCGACCGTCGAGGCCCCCGGCCGCACCGCGCCTCCGATCGCCGCCGAGGAGCCATGCGCAGCACCCCGCAGATCCCCCGCCTTTCCGGGCCCTCCGCCGCGACGGTTCCCTCCGTCGATGCGGCGACGCGCGCCGGATCGGCCGTCGGTCTCGCGCTGCTCGTCGCCGGTACCACCCTGCTCGGACTCGCCTCCGCCGCCGCTCAGACCACCGACCTCGCCGGCGTCGCGACGCGACCGACGACGTCGCGGACCACCGCCGAACCGTCGACCGCTCGCCCCGCCCCGACGCTGCGCGGCAGCCTCGCCGGCACACCCCTCCGTGGTGGCGGCGAAGACGACGCTCCCTTCGCCCCCGCCACCCTCGCCGACGGTTCCGGCGAGCGTCTCCTCGGCGCCGATCCGCTCGCCCTCGAACCCGACACCCCGCTCCCCGGCGCCAAGCGCTCGCCCACGTCCCTCGCCGCCGGTCCCGCGGCGGAACAGGGCGTCCGCCTCGAACCGATCACCCCGCGCCGTACGGCCCGCGAAGCGGCGACCTCCGGAGGACCGGTCGAAGCGGTCACCCGCACCGGCACGGTGAAGTCGGCGACCGCGGTTCCACCCCTCCCGGCGACCGAACCGACCCCGCGCGATGCCCACGCCACCGAACGGGAAGAAGCAGCGGCCGAGGACGACGGCTACACCCGTCTCGGCCTGCGCACCGGCGGCTTCACCTGGCTTCCCGCGGTGGAGGCCTCGACCGGCTGGACCTCCAACGTCGCCTCCCGCCCCGGCGGCGCCTCGGGCATGACTTGGCGGGTCTCGCCCGAACTCCTCGGCCGTTCCGACTGGTCGCGCCACGCCCTCGACTTCGAACTTCGGGGCGCCTACCTCGGCAACGCCGTCGACGACGCCTACGACAAGCCGACCTATTCGGCGATCATCCGCGGCCGGGTCGACCTCGGCGACGAGACCCGCCTCGACCTCAAGGGCACCTTCGGCCGCGACCGCGAGTCGCCGTCGAGCGTCGACGATCCGGCGAACACGGTGGTCCCGGCGACCGTCACCACCGAAACCGGCTCGATCGGCTTGACCCGCGACGTCGGCCTCGTCGCCCTCACCCTGCGCGGCGACGTCGAGCGCACCGACTACACCGGCGGCACCACCTCGTCGGGCACCGCCCTCGGCTCCGAAGTCCAGGACAACACCCGATGGATCGGCGCGCTGCGCGCCGGATGGGGCACCAAGGGGTCGCTGCGGCCCTTCGTCGAGGTCCAGGCCTCGAAACGGCTCTACGACGAACCGCTCGTTTCCGGCAGCCCGCGCGACGCCACCGGCGCTGCGGTGAAGGTCGGCGTCACCGCCGATCTCGGACCGATGCTGCGCGGCGAGATCTCCACCGGCTGGGGCACCGAGCGCCCGGATCGCGGCACCCTGCCCGACGTCTCCGGTTGGCTCCTCGACGGCTCGTTGGTCTGGTCGCCGACCCGGCTGACCACGGTGAAGCTCGACGCCAAGACCGGCTTCGAACCCACCACCCTCGCCTCCGCCACCGGCTCGATCTCCCGCACCCTCGGCGTCACCGTCGAACAGTCGTTGCGGCGCGACCTCGTCGCCAACGCCGGCGTCGCCGTCACCGACAAACGCTGGGTCGGCGTCTCCCTCCGCGAGACCGACCTGACGCTCTCCTCCGGCCTCACCTACAAGTTCGATCGAAACGTCCACGCCTTCGTCAAGGGCAGCTGGGAACGCTTCGACGCCTCGAGCGCCGGCACCACCTATTCCGTCGCCACCGTCATGGTCGGGGTCCGCGTCCAACGCTGAGGCCCCGTCCGCCCGGCGGAAACGATCCTCGAAAACGTCACGGCCGGCGCCCAGGGGCGCCGGCCGTCTTCGCGTGCGTTCGCGAACGTCGTCACTTCGCCGCGAGGATCGCCTCGATCTCGGTGCGGAACTCGGCCGCGAGGTCCGGCCGCTCCATGCCGTAGGCGACGTTGGCGGCGAGGAAGCCGACCTTGGAACCGCAGTCGTAGGTCTTGCCGTCGAACTTGACGCCCCAGAAGTCGGAATCCTCCATCAGGGTGCGCATCGAGTCGGTGAGCTGGATCTCGTTGCCGGCGCCGCGCTCCTGAGTCTCGAGCAACTCGAAGATCCGCGGCTGCAGGATGTAGCGGCCGTTGATGAACAGGTTCGACGGCGCCGTGCCCTTCGGCGGCTTCTCGACCATCGAGGTGATGCGGAAGGCGTCGCCCTTGGCCTCGCCGACGCCGACGATGCCGTACTGGTGGGCGAGTTCGGGGGCGCATTCCTCGACCGCGACGACGTTGCCGCCGGTCTCGGCGAAGACGTCGGTCATCTGGGCGAGGCAGCTCTTGGTGCGGCCCTTCATGATCATGTCGGGCAGCATCACCGCGAAGGGTTCGTCGCCGACCAGATCACGGGCACACCACACCGCGTGGCCGAGGCCGAGCGGCTCCTGCTGACGGGTGAAGGAGGTGGTGCCCGGAGCGGGGCGCTGGGCGTCGAGGATGGCGAGTTCGGCCTTCTTGCCACGCGCCCTGAGCGTCTGCTCGAGCTCGTAGGCGAGGTCGAAATGGTCCTCGATCACCCCCTTGTTGCGGCCGGTGACGAAGATGAAGTGCTCGATGCCCGCCTCGCGCGCCTCGTCGACGATGTACTGGATCACCGGCTTGTCGACGACGGTCAGCATCTCCTTGGGCATCGCCTTGGTGGCGGGCAGGAAGCGGGTCCCCAGGCCCGCGACGGGAAACACGGCTTTGCGGATCTTCTTCGTCATTCCGAGATCTTTCTCGTCTGGTCGTGGCCTCGGGTCGTCGCACCGGAAGTGGTCGACGCCCCCGCACGGCCGCCGGCGTCGTCTCGACGCGTGAGACCCCTCGCGCCTTTTCATGGCGACCTTGGGGCAACGTCGCACCGACGACGCGACGGCACGGCCGGCATCATCATCGGACGATGTTAAGACGGTGTTAAGCTCGGATTAACCATGATCTCCCCGAGAAGTCCCGCCCTCGCCGGGAGCCCCGACCGCCACCGCCGACCCCACGGCGCGGAGACCGTCCGATGTCCGATTCCACCAGCGAACACCGCCGCCACGGTTTCCTTCTCGCCCGACGGACCTTCCTGGTCGGCGCCGGGTCGCTGGCGCTCGGCGCCTGCTCCGCTTCGCCGATCTCCGGCCTGCGCCCCGCCAAGGCCGAGACCGGCTCGATCGGCCCGACCGAAGGCCCCGGCCCCGTCGCCTCCGAGGAATTCTCCGCCTGGGTCGGCACCTTCCGCTCGCGCGCCCTCGGCCGCGGCATCTCCGGTGCCACCTACGACCGGGTGATGCGTTCGATCTCGCCCGACACCGCCGTCTACAAGTTCGACAAGGCCCAGCCCGAGTTCCAGGAACCGATCTGGCGCTACATCGATCGTCGCACCGGCGAATACAACGTCGAGACCGGCAAGAAGCGCATCCGCGAGTATTCCGCCCTCTTCGACCGCATCGAGGACAAATACGGCGTCGACCGTTGGCTGCTTTGCGGCCTGTGGGGCCTGGAGAGCTCCTTCGGCGACCTCGCCGTCGCACCGAAGTACATGCGCAAGGTGATCCCCTGCCTCGCCGCGCTGGCCTGGGGCGAGCCGCGCCGACGCGCCTACTGGGAGACAGAGCTGCTCAACGCCCTGGTCATCGTCGATCGCGGCTGGGCCCAGCCCGACGAGATGATCGGCTCCTGGGCCGGCGCCATGGGTCACACCCAGTGGATGCCCGAGGTCTGGCTCAACATGGGCGTCGACTTCGACGGCGACGGCCGCATCAATCCTTTCGGCAAGCCCGACGACGCGCTCGCCGGCACCGCCCGCTACATGGTCGAGCGCGGCAAATATCGCCGCGGCGAACCCTGGGGCCACGAGGTCGCCTTGCCGGCGAAGTTCGACGCCGGTCTCGCCGACGGCAAGATCCAGAAGCCGCTCTCCCATTGGATCGCTCTGGGCGTGCGTCGCGCCGACGGCAAGGACTTTCCCCGTCCCGACATGATCGCCCGCCTGTGGCTGCCGGCCGGCATCAACGGCCCGGCTCTGGCGCTCGGCACCAACTTTTACGCGGTCAAGTCCTACAACCCGTCGCTGAAATACGCCCTGGCCATCTGTCACCTCTCCGACAAGATCCGCGGCCAGGGCGGCTTCGTTCATCCCTGGCCGGTGGACGAGCGCTCCCTGTCGATGCCGGAGACGCAGGAGCTCCAGGAGCGCCTCACCGCGCTGGGCTTCGACACCGGCGGCTCCGACGGCCGCTTCGGCGAGAAGACCCAGACCGCGATCCAGGCCTGGCAGAAGTCGATCGGCATGACCCCGGCCGACGGCTACCCCTCCGACAAGGTCCTCGCCCGCCTGCGCGGCGGCTGATCCGGCCGCGCAGGCGGACCGGTCGCATCGGTACTCGTTTCGCCCGATTCCGGGTTAGACTGGTCCGACGATTCCGGAGCCCGGTCATCTCGGCTCCTGCGGCGAGGCGGACATGCGCGGCGGACGGACGGCGATCCTGATGGCGGTGGCGATATTCCTCGCCGCCCTGTCGAGCCTGCCCGCCGCGGCCCAGAACGACCCGCTCGGCGGCCTCTTCCGCGCCATCTTCGGCACCCGCCAACGCGCCGCCCCGCCGCCGCCTGCGATGCCGATGCAGCAGCAACTGCGGCCGATGGCCCTGCCGCCCGGCGTGGTCGATCCACTGGCGCCGCCGAAGAAGAAGGTCGAGCCGAAGATCGTCGAAGCGCCGAAGGCCCCCGACGCCCAGGTGGCTCTGGTGATCGGCGACATCGAGGCTCAGGGCCTCGCCTACGGTCTCCAGATGGCCTTCGCCGAGGACCCCTCGCTGGCGATCGTCGCCAAGGCCCGCGCCGCCTCGGGCCTCACCCGCGAGAGCGACGGCGAATGGAGCACCCTGGCGCCGAAGGTCCTCGCCGAGAACAAGGCCGACTTCGTCGTCGTCATGCTCGGCGTCAACGACTTCCAGACCATCCCGGTCCCCGGCGCCAAGGGGCTCAAGCCGGAGAGCGAGGAGTGGACGCGCATCTACGGCGAGCGCCTCGATCGCCTGATCGGCCAGATTCGGGCGACCGGTAAGCCCTTCTGGTGGGTCGGCCTGCCGCCGACCGCCGATCCCGACCTCAAGCCGACGGCGCGGGCCGCCTATGCCGCCTTCCTGTCGTCGCTCAACGATCTCGCCCGCCCCCGCGTCCAGGCGGCCGGCGGAACCTTCGTCGACATCTGGACCGCCTTCACCGACGAGGAAGGCCACTACACCCCGACCGGCCCCGACATCGAGGGCCAGATCAAGAAGCTGCGGGCCACCGACGGCATCCTCTTCACCCGCGCCGGCCAGCGCAAACTCGCCTTCTTCGTCGAGACCGCGATCCGCAAGGTGATGCGCGGGGAAGGCGCGCCGCCGCTCGTCACCCTGCCGGAAGAGCCGCGCAGCGAACCCAAGGGCGAAGAGGCCATCATTGCCGGCCCGCCGCCGCTGCCGCCCGCCCCCTGGACCCAGGTCGGCCCGGTGATCCCCCTCGGCCGTGTCGCCGGCCCCGACGGCGACGGCGGCCTCGCCGGCGGCCCGACGGGGGCGCCCGCCGCGCGCGCCCTGCCCGGCGGCTTCCCCCTCGCCGCCACCCCGGCTCACCGCCGCCTCGTCGAAGGCCTACCGATCGACCCGCCGATCGGCCGCGTCGACGACATCGCCCGCCGGACTCAGTGAAGCCCGCTCGGGCCGGGGCCGTCCTCACTCCCTCGCGGGAAAAGCGGGACCGGTCTGCGAGCGGGCAAACGGCCCGAAACGAAAACGGCGCGCCCCTCTCGGAGCGCGCCGCCTGAAGTCGTTCGACCGGCCCCGCCTCAGCGCGGCAGTTCGGTCTTGCCCATCAGGAACAGGTCGACCGAGCGGGCCGCCTGACGGCCCTCGCGGATCGCCCACACCACCAGGGACTGGCCGCGGCGCATGTCGCCGGCGGCGAAGACCTTGGGGATCGAGGTCTCGTAGGTCTCCTCGGTCGCCGCGACGTTGCCGCGGCCGTCCTTGGTGACGCCGAGCGCATCGATGAGCCCCTCGTGCACCGGCGAGACGAAGCCCATGGCGAGCAGCACCAGATCGGCCTTGAGCACCTTCTCGGTGCCCGGGATCGGCTGGAACCTGGCGTCGACCTCGGCGATGTGAACCTCGCCGACGCGGCCGTCGGCCCCCTCGAAGCGGGTGGCGGTGACGCCGAAGAGCCGCTCCGAGCCCTCGTCGTGCGACGACGAGGTGCGGAGCTTGATCGGCCAGTTCGGCCAGGTGGCGAGCTTGTCCTCCTTCTCGGGCGGACGCGGCATGATCTCGAGCTGGGTGACGCTGAGCGCGCCCTGACGCACCGAGGTGCCGATGCAGTCCGAGCCGGTGTCGCCGCCGCCGATGACGACGACGTGCTTGCCGCCGGCCAGGATCGGCGCCACTTCGCCGAGCGGCTCGTCGGAGACGCGGCGATTCTGCTGCGGCAGGAACTCCATGGCGAAGTGGATGCCCGAGAGCTCACGCCCCGGGGCCGGCAGATCGCGCGGCTTCTCCGAACCACCGGTGAGGATCACCGCGTCGTGGCCGTCGACCAGCTCCTTGGCCTGGACGTCGAGACCGACCGTGGTGTTGTAGTGGAACACCACGCCCTCGGCGACGAGCTGCTGGACGCGGCGCTCGACCACGCCCTTGTCGAGCTTGAAGTCGGGGATGCCGTAGCGCAGCAGGCCGCCGGCCTTGGCGTTCTTCTCGTAGACGTGGACCTCGTGGCCGACGCGGGCGAGCTGCTGCGCCGCGGCGAGACCGGCCGGACCGGCGCCGACGACGGCCACCTTCTTGCCGGTCTTGGACTTCGCCGGCTCCGGCTGGATCCAGCCGTTCTCCCAACCCTTCTCGGAGATCGTCGCCTCGATGGTCTTGATGGTGACCGGCGCGTCGAACAGGTTCAGCGTACACGCCGCCTCGCACGGAGCGGGGCAGATGCGGCCGGTGAAGTCCGGGAAGTTGTTGGTCGAGTGCAGGTTCTTCGCCGCCGTCTCGAAGTCGCCGTTGTAGACCAGATCGTTCCAGTCGGGGATCTGGTTGTTCACCGGGCAGCCGCGGTGGCAGTAGGGCACGCCGCATTCCATGCAGCGCGCCGCCTGACGTTCCACGTCGGCGTCGCCGAGCGGCAGGGTGAATTCCTTGTAGTGCCGGATGCGGTCCGCCGCCGGCTGATACTTCAGCTCCTGACGGTCGTACTCGAGAAAGCCGGTGACCTTGCCCATGGGTGTCTCCGTTCACGTCTCTGTCCGGTTCCGGGCACGCGTCTCGACGCTTCGCGTCCGAGGGTGCCTCCACCGGGGGATGTCCGGGGCGGAGGCAGGCGGCGCCTGCCTCCCGGTTGAACGACGTCCGATCACTCGGCCGCTTGACGGCTCGCCTGCATCTTCTGCAGCGCCTTGCGGTACTCGACCGGCATGACCTTGACGAACTTCGGCCGGAAGACCT
>ERZ1645187.1768-NODE-1768-length-19538-cov-60.722014_pt1 | contig 19538 bp, 16 predicted proteins | sample MGYA00575352_ERZ1645187 | MGnify/ENA primary metagenome ERZ1645187 (study PRJEB40837, sample SAMN11349314) | freshwater sediment metagenome | isolation source: river sediment | host: Sediment | place: India: Wazaribad , New Delhi | collected 2017-02-21 ... | reverse complement strand
CCCGGCCCTCGCCTGCAACCCCTCACCCGCCACGGATTGACTTCGGAGGTTGCAGCGCCGGAGAAGACCTGGCGGAGGTGGCGAGTATGGTGTGCTTAATCAACACGCTGGACGCGCCGCCTTTATGAACTACTGTTCCCTCACGGGGGAGACCACCGCATGGCCTGGCTTTATCTCGTCGTGGCCGGTTTGTTTGAAATCGCCTGGCCGGTCGGCCTGAAGCTGTCGCAAACACCGGGTCGGCTGGCCCTGGGCGTCATCATCGCTGTGATCGGCATGGCCGCCAGTGGCGCGTTTCTGTGGCTGGCCCAGCGCGACATCCCCATCGGCACGGCCTACGCCGTTTGGACCGGTATCGGCGCGGCGGGAACCTTCGCGGTCGGCATTGCCTTCTATGGCGATTCTGCCAGCGCCCTGCGGTTGGTCTCGGTCGGGCTGATTATCGCCGGCATCATCGGCCTGAAGCTGGCGCATGGCCCTGGCTGAACGCAGCTACCGACACCCTTGTCCTGCTGGTGGTAGATCGGACTACGCCGCCCAGCATCGGCCGCCTGGTTGGAGGAGATACGCTGAGCCACTCAGCGGCTGTGGCCGGGGCGCAATCTGGTATCCTGAGCGCGCCGCCACAGCCGGCGGATGCGGCGTCTGGTGGCGGCCGCCGCTGGCGCCTATCGCCATATCGCCGTTCGATGAGGAAAAATCCCAATGGACACTGCTTTGCTCGCCACTGGTCTGGCCAGCGCCGCCTTCGTCGCCAGCCACCTCGGTCTCTCCGCCACCCCGCTGCGCGCCACGCTGGTCGCCCGGCTGGGTGAGACCGGCTTTCAAATCCTGTACGGGCTGGTGGCCGTCCTGACCCTGGGCACGCTGATCGCCGCCTACAGCCAGGCTTCCCACCAGGTCTACCTGTGGCCGCCCGGCCCCGGCGTCCGCCATCTGCCGCTGCTGATGATGCCGCTGGCCCTGATCCTGATCGCGGGCGGCGTCCTGGTCCCCAACCCGTCGGCGACCGGCATGACCGGCGCGCTCGACCGGCCGGAGCCGGCGCAAGGGGTGCTGCGGATCACCCGCCATCCGGTGATGTGGGGGGTCGGGCTGTGGGCGGCGGCGCACGTTCTGGCCAACGGTGATCTGGCCTCGCTGCTGTTCTTCGGCGGGTTTCTGCTGACTGCGCTGGGCGGGGCCGCTCACCTCGACCGGCGGATGGCGGCGGCTCAAGGTGACCGCTGGCGCCGCTTCGCCGAAGCTACATCATTCGTGCCGTTCGCCGCCCTGCTGGCCGGGCGCCAGCGGTGGGCCTGGGCCGAACTCCGCCGCCCGGCGCTGTGGGGGCTGGGCGTCTTCGTGCTGCTGCTCGTACTGCATCCGGCGCTGTTCGGGGTGCGGCCCTACTGAGGCGACTGAGGCAGGTCCGCCCGTTGCGGTCACAGACACAGCGCATGGCCTACGGTGCGGACGGCAATGCCCACGCCAGCGCCCAAGGCCGCGGGCTTCCAGACCCCGGCCACGCGGCGGCCAGCCGACACCAGGATCGCCACGCCGGGCAGGTCCAGCGGATTGATCAGGAACCCGGCGCTCTGGTTAAGCAGGGCCGTGGTGAATTGCCCCTGGCGCAGCAATTCGTCCACCGCGCCCAGCATGGCGGTGCCGCCGGCCAGGTACTTGACCACGGTGGGCAGAACCAGCGCCGGATCGATCCCCAGCGCGCCCAGCACCGGCGTCAAGCCGTGGGTGAGGGCATCCACGGCGCCGGCCTGGCGCAGAGCGGTGACGACCACCAGCGACAGCACCAGTAGCGGGATCGCGCCGATGGTGATCCGCAACGCCTCGGCCCCGGCCCGGTTGATCGTGTCCAGCACGCCTTTGGCACCCTCGGCGGTGGGATGGTGCAGGGTGTCATCGGTGAGGTGCTCCTCACCGGACAGACCCCGGCCAAAGCCGTGATAAGCGACCGCCGCCGCTACCAGACCGCCCACCAGCGAGAACAGCAGCGTTGGCCCCCAGTGCAACCCCAGAGCCGCCAGCGGCAGGCTGGCGTTGGCCTGGGCCATGGCGAACACCATCGCCAGGGTGGCCGCCAGATGTCGGTCCGATGCCCCGCGCTGTTCCATCATCGCCAACGTGGCGACCGGGGCCGCAAAGCTGACGAAGTTGATTTGCAGCGCCGCAAAGATCCCCAGGCCGGTCAGTCCGAACGGACGCACGAGGCCGGTCAGCCGGGCCACGACCCAATCCAGCAGCCCCTTGGCCTCCAGCAGGCGCATCAGGGACAACATGACCACCATCACCGGCAGCAATACGAAGAGGGCGAGATCAATGGCCGCGCGCCCAGCCGGAAGGAGGATGTCAATCATGGGCGATCAGTACCAAGGTGGAATGGAGGGGTCATCGGTTTTGGAGCGCGCCAGCCGCCCGGAATGAGCGGCAAGCGCGAGGCAACCCTGCCGCAGACCAGCGCGGCGGTCACAAGGCAACCGCGAGGCCTTGTTGGCGCAGATACTCCTTCACCTGCCGAATGGTCAGAATCCGGTAATGAAAGACGGAGGCCGCCAGCAGAATGCTCGCGCCGCCCTGCGTGACCGCTTCCTCAAAGTCTTCCAGTTTGCCGGCTCCGCCCGAGGCGACTACCGGCACGCGAACCGCCTGGGAAATCGCGCGGGTGAACGCAATATCGTAGCCCGCCTGCGTGCCGTCACCGTCCATGCTGGTCGGCAGGATCACGCCCGCTCCCAACGCTTCACACTGCCTGGCCCATTCGACGGCATCCTTTCCGACCGCCCTGGTGCCGCCGGAAACGACCAGTTCGAACCCCGAGGGCATGGCGCTGTTTCGGCGGGCATCGATCGCCACGGTGATGCGCTCCGGGCCGAGCGCCTTGGCGGCTTCGCTGACGAGGGCAGGCCGGTTGACCGCCGCGCTGTTCATCGAGACTTTATCGGCGCCGGCCTCAAACAACAGCTCGATGTCTTCCAGCGTTGAGATGCCTCCACCGACCGTCAGAGGGATCTCAATCACGGCGGATACGTTCCTGACCCACTCGAGGCGGGTTTTACGATTTTCGAGGGTGGCGGCAATATCCAGCATGGCGAGTTCGTCGGCGCCTTCCTGCTGGTAGCGGGCGGCGTTTTCCACCGGGTCGCCCGCATCCTGGATATCAACGAAGTGAATTCCCTTGACGACTCGTCCGTTCTTCATGTCCAGGCAGGGCATGATCTTGATCATGGGTTTGACTGCTCCATGGGTGGGTTGAGGTGCTTTTGGCCAGACGTTGCAAACCAGCCCTGTGGGCTACACGCATCGGCTGGATTTACTTGAATGGTTAGGGTAATAGTCATGGGTGCTCGTTCTTTACGGGCAAGCAAAATCATCTGGTTATGATCGTCAGGTTGCCAGACCCGGAAGTCTTGCCCCGGCAGGGCTGCACGAAGCCGCCCGTTGCGCCGCCTATATTTTTTTGGCCAGCAGTTCCCGAATGATTTTCGGATTGGCTTTGCCGCCCGAGGCCTGCATCACCTGGCCGATCAGAAAGCCCATGGCTTTGCCCTGACCGGCCTGCAGATCGGCGACCGCCGCCGGCTGGGCGGCCAGAACCTGGTTGATCAGCGCATCGAGGACGCTTTGGTCGGACACCTGCCGGAACCCCTTGGCGCTGATGATCGCTTCGGGTGCTGCATCGCTGTCGAACAGGTGGGTTAGCACCTCACGCGCTGCATTGGCGTTGATCTCGTCCCTGGCCAGCATGTTCAGCAACCCGGCAAAGCGCGCAGCCGTCACCGGTGAACGGCTGAGTTCCTGCCCGCGCGCCTTGACTGCCGGGAGCAACTGGGTCGTCAGCCAGTGCATGGCGGTGCGCGGCGCAACGCCCTCGCCGGTCAGCGCCTCAAAGTAGCCCGCGACCTCGGGATCGGCGCTCAGGAATACCGCCTCATCACCGGTCAGGCCGTGCTGTTTGACGAACCGCTCGGCCCGGGCGGCGGGCATTTCCGGCAGCCGCCCGCGCATTTTTTCGATCCAGTCCGGCGATAACTCGATGACCGGAACGGCGGGATCAGGCACGCAGGGACCTTCGAATTTGGCCCGCATCGGGGCGGTGACCTTTTTGTCCGGGTCCCACAGCCGGGTATGCAGCACGATGGCTTCCCCCGCCAGCACCGCCGCACTCTGGCGACTGATCTCGTAGGCGATGGCGTCGCCGACATGCCGGATGGAATTCATGTTCTTGACTTCCACCTTGGTGTTCATCTGATGGGAACCGCACGGCCGGATGGAAATGTTGGCGTCGACGCGCATCGTGCCGTTTTCCATGCTGCACTCGGAGGAGCCCACATACCGCACCTGGGTGCGCAGCGCCTTGAGAAATTCCATCGCTTCATAGGGCGTGCGGAAATCCGGCTCGGTGACGATTTCCACCAGCGGCGCGCCGGCGCGGTTGAAGTCCACCAGGCTGATCGGCTGGCGGCCTTCCATCTCGTGCAGCAGTTTGGCAACGTCCTCTTCCATGTGGATGTGATGAATGCGCAGCTTTTTCGGCTTGCCGTGTTCATCGCTAATCTCGATGCCGCCGCCGCGCGACAGGGGCAGATGGGCCTGGGAGAGCTGGTAGCCCTTCGGCAGATCCGGATAGTAGTAGACCTTCTGATCGAAGGCGCTTCGGGGCTGTAGTTCCGCCCCCAGTCCCAGGCACAACAGCGCGGCTTTTTCTACCGCCGCCTGGCTCAACCGGGGAATGGCGCCCGGAAACCACAGACAGATCGGGCAGATGTTGCTGTTGGGTTCATCGCCGGGCCGGTTGGGGCAATCACAGAACAGTTTCGTGGCACAATTGAGTTCGACATGAATTTCCAGGCCGATGACTGCTTCAAAATCCATTACGGGTTTCCTCTCCGGCGCGAATTGACAAGGTATTCCCCCAGCGCCAGCAACCGTGCGTCGCTGAGCCTGGGACCGGCCAGTTGCACGCCGGCCTGGGCGGCGCCGGAGGGCGGCGGCAGATACAGGGCGGGCTGGCCGGTGACATTGGCAAAGAGCGTTGTGGCAAACTGGGCGTAATGCTCGGCCAGCGCTTCCGCCGCGCGGGCGGCGGCGACCGGCAATACCAGAAAGTCCACCTGGCCGGTCAACCGCTGCATGTCCGCCACCAGCCGGGCGCGGAGGCGGCAGGCGTCTTCGTAGGCGTCGTAACGCTCGAACTGGAAAAACGCCCCCTGAAACAGATAGCTTTTCACCAGCAGGCCAAAGGCCGCGCCGCGCGAGAGCCGGTACATCTCATTCCAGTTCCTGGCTCCCGGCGCGCGCTTCCCGTAACGGACGGAGTCGTAACGCCCGGCGCAGGAGGAGGCTTCCACCGAGCCGACAATGCGATGGACGAGGGAAAACAGCCCGAAGTCGGGCAGGGACAGTTCCCGGAGGTTGAAGCCCGCGCGGTTAAGTTCGTCGAGCGCGGCGCGAAACTGCGCCTGCTCCTCGGCAGACAGCGGGTTTTGCGCTTCGGTAATGACGCCGATGGTGGTGGTCGGCGGGGTGATGGTCGGCAGGGAAAAGTCCGGGACCGGTTCGTCGGGCAGGGAGAAATCCCGCTCGTCGGGACCGGCGATCCGCTTCAGCATCTCCCGAATCGTGTTCGGGCTGCCGGACAGCAGTCCGCAGCATTCCATGGATGGAATCAGCCCGATCAGCCCAAAGCGGGAGACCAGGCCGTAACTGGGTTTGAAGCCGCACACGGCGGCGCGCGCGGCGGCCAGCCGGCTCTCGCCCATGAGGTCCAACACCAGTTCCGCGTCGGCGGCTTGCTGTTGCAACGCGGCGCCGGCCTGACTGCTCGCCAGGCCGAAGCCGAATTCGCTCATCCGGATCGAACCGCATAACCCGACGCCGGCCTGGCGCAGGCGTTCCACCAGAGTCGCGTCTTCCAGCGCAGTAAAGTGGGCCAGCGCCCGGGAGCCGGCGTCGGTCGGCCAGCCCGCCACCGAGAAGTTGGGCTGGATGGCAAGGCGCAATCCCTGGAGCGGGCCGGCCTGAGCGGTGGCGGTTTCGGGATGGCGATAGCAAAAAATGGAATCCATGAACGGGTGATCCTTTATTCCAGAATGCTGGCGACTTTAAAGTAATTCCCCTTGATGGCGGGGGCGCTCTTGAGCAGTTGGCCGGTTTCGGCCAGCGCCGAGCGCTGCTCCTCCGTCCCCGGGCGCATGCGGTTGGCGGCCGGGACGACGGTGCGGATCGGTTCTGCCTCTCCTGCGGTTTCAGCCACCCGCGTCGCCAGTTGTTGGGCCTGGAGCAAAATCGCTTCCATCACCGGCCGCTCTTCAGCGGAAAGGCCGATGCGCGAGACCCAGGACAGATGATCGATCGGGTTCTCCTTTTCGGCGGCGCCGGGCAACCCGGTCTGGCCGCCGAGATCCAGCAGTCCCAGTTCGGCCAGTTGCTCGCGGGCGACCCGGGACGGCGCGCCGGTCAGCGGGCAGGCAGCGCTGCGGTTTTTGGGGAAGGCGATGACTTCGCGGATGGACGAGGTCTGCAAAATCATGGATACGGTGCGATCCATGCCGAGCGCCAGGCCGCCATGCGGAGGCGCGCCGAAATCGAACGCCCGCAGGAAGAAGCCGAATTTTTCCCGGGTTTCTTCTTCAGTCAGGCCCAGGGCAGCGAAAATCTTGCGCTGCACGTCGCGATGGTTGATGCGGATGCTGCCGCCGCCCAGTTCCTCGCCGTTCATGACCAGATCGTAGGACCGCGAGCGCAGCGCCAGCAATTCTTCGCTATTTTTCGGATCGAAATCGGTGCGGTCGGGCGCGGTAAACGGATGGTGGCTGGAGGTCATGCCACCGTCTTCGGTCGCCTCGAACAGCGGAAACTCGGTGATCCAGACCGGATGGAACGTGTTGGCCGGAATCAGCCCGAGGCGATGCGCCAGGTGCAGGCGCAGATGGCCGAGCGCCGAGGTGACGATGGCATACGACGGATCGGCGACCATGATCAGCACGTCCCCGTCGGTAACCTCGAATCGCTGGCGCAGTCCCTCCAGTTCGGCTTCACTGAAAAACTGCACGATGTTGGATTCCAGCTTGCCGCTCTCGGCTCGCATCCAGGTCATGCCCTTGGCGCCGAACGACGGTGCGATGTCCTTGGCGTATTCATTTTGCAGGACATTCTTGCTGAGCTGATCGGACTGGCCCTTGAGGTTGATGCCCTTGATGCAGCCGCCGCGCTGCAGAATCTGGCGGAAGATCGAGTAATTCGTTTGCGAAAACAGGTCCGTCACCTCAACAAAGCGCAGGCCGAAGCGCAGATCGGGACGGTCGGACCCGGTGGTGTCGATGGCTTCGGCATGGCTCATGCGGGGGAAGGGCCGGGGCAGGGTAATCCCGCCGATCGCGAACATCCGGACGGTCAGTTCTTCGATCAGCTCGTAGATAAATTCTTCGTCAATAAAGGACGCTTCCAGGTCGAGCTGGGTAAATTCCGGTTGCCGGTTGGGGCGCAGGTCTTCGTCGCGGAAGCAGCGGGCCATCTGGAAGTAGCGTTCGATGCCGCCGATCATCAGCAATTGTTTGAAGAGCTGCGGCGACTGGGGCAGGGCGTAAAAATTCTGCGGATGGACGCGGCTGGGCACCAGGTAATCGCGCGCGCCCTCGGGGGTGCTCATGGTCAATACCGGGGTTTCGATTTCGAAAAAGCCCCGCGAGTCGAGAAATTCCCGGACGCACTGAAAGATGCGGTGCCGGGCGATCAGATTGTCCCGCATCGCTGGCCGGCGGATATCGAGATAACGGTACTGGAGTCGCAGCTCCTCGGCCACATGGTCGGCGCCGGTGGAAACCGCGCCGGCCACCATGGCTTTATCGGAAATGGCGAACGGCGGCGCCTCGGATTCGGCCAGTACGGTCAGTTCCGTGACCACGACTTCAATGGCGCCGGTTTCGATGTGGGGGTTTTCGGCGCCGGGCAGCCGGTTTTTCACCTCGCCCCGGACTGCGATGCAATATTCGGCGCGCAAGGCGGCCGCCTGCTGGCAGACTTCGGGCGGGGAAACTTCCGGGCTGAAGACGATCTGCAGGATGCCGCTCAGGTCGCGCAGATGGATAAACAGCAGACCGCCGTGATCGCGGAAGGCGTCTACCCAGCCGGCCAGCAGCACCTGGCGGCCGACATCCTGCGGAGTCAGTCGCCCGCAAAAGATACGTTGGGAAAAAAGCATGAGAAAAGTCCTTTCTATTCAAACTGTTATTCTACGTTGTCCGCCTGGGAAAGCGGGTCAAATCCTGGGCATGGACATGGGGTTATGGCTCCAGCAGTGCTGATTTTAAGTCAATTCAAGTCCGATTGACTTGGCCCGACGCGTTTCAGGCTCCTTCAGCGCCAGTGGCGAACCGTGTTTAGCCCAACTCAAGGTGTAGTTTTATCGCTTATCCCCGCCGCCAGCCGTGAAAGCGTTCCACCCAGGCCAGTAGCTTTTTGGGGGTGTGCGCTTTCTTCCAAACGCCGGCGGCATACTTGTTCGCTTCCGCCAGCGTGGGATAAATGTGAATCGTGCTCAGGATTTTGTTGAGCCCGATGCCGTGGCGCATGGCCAGCACGTACTCGGCCAGCAGGTCACCGGCGTGTTCGCCCACGATGGTCGCGCCGAGAATTCGGTCCTTGCCGGGCACGGTCAGCACCTTGACGAAACCGTGCGCTTCCCCATCGGCGATGGCGCGGTCCAGATCGTCGAGGCCGTACACCGTCACCTCATGCGGGATGCCCCTGTCCCGCGCTTCCTGCTCGTTTAACCCCACCCGCGCCACTTCGGGATCAACGAAGGTGGACCAGGGAATGACTGAATAATCCGCCTTGAACATCTTGAACGGAGCAAATAGCGCGTTGACCGACGCATACCACGCCTGATGAGCGGCGGTGTGGGTGAACTGGAACGGCCCGGCCACATCACCAGCGGCGTAGATGTTGGGATAGCGGGTTTGCAGAAATTCATTGGTTTCCACAGTGCGGGCAGGCGTCGTGGGGATGCCCAGTTCCTCCAACCCGTAGCCGGTCGTGTTCGCCACTCGCCCGACCGCGACCAGCACCGCATCGAAGGGAATGCGCACGTCCGAACCGTCGTGTTCGGCAATCAAGACCTTTTCGCCGTTCTCCACCGTAAACCGCTTCGCCTTGTGGTTGACCAACACCGCGATGCCTTCGGCGCGAAACCGCTGCGTCACCAGTTCCGAGACCTCCGAGTCTTCCCGAATCAGAATGCGCGGGGCCATCTCGACCTGCGTGACCTGGCTGCCGAGCCGGGCAAAGGTCTGGGTCAGTTCCGAGCCGATGGGGCCGCCGCCCAACACGATGAGGCGCTTCGGCAACGTGCGGAGGTTCCAGACGGTGTCCGAAGTCAGATAGCCGACCTCCTCCAAGCCCGGAATCGGCGGCACGAACGGCCGGGCGCCGGCGGCAATGACGATGCTCCGGGTGGTCAGGGTTCGCGTGCCCTCGGCAGTAGTGACATCCACTGTCCAGGGTGAAGTGATTTTCGCCGCGCCTTCGATCACCTCCACGCCGAGTCCGGTATAGCGCTCCACCGAATCGTGGGGCGCGACTTCACGGATGACCCGTTGCACCCGCTCCATGACCTCGGCAAATTCGAACTCGGCTTCGGCCTGACGGATGCCGAATTCGGGGGAGCGGCGGATGTGGGAGAGCAACTTGGCGGAACGGATCAGCGCCTTGGACGGCACGCAGCCGGTGTTCAGGCAGTCGCCGCCCATCCGGTGTTTTTCGATCAGCGTGACCTTCGCCTTGACCGCCGCCGCGATGTAGGCGGTCACCAGCCCCGCCGAACCGGCGCCGATCACCACCAGGTTGCGGTCGAACCGTTTCGGCTTTGGCCACTTCGCGTACACCCGCCGTGCTTTGACCACCGCCACGATTTTTTTGGCGATCAGGGGAAAGACGCCCAGCAGGGCGAAGGAGGCGAGCAGTTCGGCTGACAAAATGCCGTGCAGCGAGTCAATTTTTGCCAGTTGGGTGCCGGCGTTCACGTAGACCAGGGTACCGGCCAACATGCCGATCTGGCTGACCCAGTAAAAGGTCCAGGTGCGGATCGGCGTGAGGCCCATCAGCAGGTTGATGATGAAGAAGGGGAAAATCGGAATCAGCCGCAGGGTGAACAGGTATAAACCGCCCTCCTTCGCCATCCCGGCGTTGATCGCTTTCAGCTTCTCCCCGAATTTTCCCTGCACCCAGTCACGCAGCACGAAGCGGGCGGCGAGGAAAGCCAGGGTCGCGCCGAGGGTCGAGGCGAAGGACACGATCACCGTGCCCCACAGCAGGCCGAAAATCGCACCCGCCACCAGAGTCATGACCGCCGCGCCGGGCAGGGACAAGCCGGTGACGGCGACGTAACCGGCGAAGAACAGCCCTGCCGTCAGACCGGGATGCGCCGCTCGCCAAGTTTCGATGGCGGCTTGCTGGGACTTGAAATAGTCCAGGCTGAAAAACCGCCCCAGGTCGAAAACAAAGAACGCGCCGACCAACAGGCCGAGCGCGAGAAGAAGCAGGAGTTTGCGCGGGTTCATGGGATCAGGTTTCAACCTCTGGATGTCGGGAATCAGGTTTGAGCGGCCGGCGAACTGGATTGCCGCAGTCGCCGCAGGTCCGCCGGCGTGTCCACGTCCCAGCCGGGCGGCAGCTCGGCCCAGCTCATGCCGGTCCGCCGCAGTCGTCGGCGGGTCGCTGCCAGCACCGTCGGCGTGCTCCAGGCAATGTCCCGGAACAGCGCCGGACCGGGCCGATTCAGGCCGATCAGCACGTAACCGCCATCCGCCGCCGGTCCCAGCACCGCTTCGTGGCCAGCGGCCAACAGGCCGAACGCGGTTCGCAGTTCTGCTTCTCCCAGCGACGCACAATCGCCGCCGATCAGCACCGCCGGATGGCCGGCGGCCAGGGTCTGGTTCAGGGCGTGATTCATGCGCCGACCCAGATCGCCCGCACATTGTCGGCGCAACGTTATCCCGTACTCCCGCCGACAGGCGACAAAGAAGCCATGCGCGGCATCCGGCGCGCACCACAGTTCAATCGGGCACAGCCGGGCGTTGCAGGCGATACGCACGGTCCGGCGCAGCAGCTTTTGATACAGCGTCGCCGCGCCGCGCGTGCCGAGCTGTCCCGCCAGCCGGGTCTTGACCCGACCGGGAACCGGAGCCTTGGCAAAGATCAGCAGCCGGGCGTCGGGAAAACTCAGGCTCATGGGCGGTAGTACATCCGCGCCAGCCGGTCGGGATCGGCGCCGAAAAAGTACGCCAGCCGCAGCCGCCACATCAGCAGAATCGTGCGCAGAATGCCGTTGGATTCCCAGCGCCGGCTGGACGTTGTCAGCCGCTGGCGCAGGCAGACCGGCCGACTGTGGCGCTTCAGCAAGCGGCTGAGCGCGATGTCCTCCATCAGCGCGAGGGCGGGATAGCCACCCACCCGCTCGAAGACTTCCCGGCGCACGAAAATACCCTGATCGCCGGTGGCGATGCCGGTGAGTCGGGAACGGAAGTTCATCAGGGTTTCCACCACCCGCAGCAGCGGATGACGGCCGGACAGCCGCACGTCGAATCGGCCCCAATGGCGGTTCGGCTGGGCCAAGGCCGAGCGGATGAGGGTAGCCGCATCCGGGGGTGGCAGGCTGTCGGCGTGCAGGAACCAGAGGATGGCGCCGCTGGCCTGCCGCGCGCCGGCGTTCATCTGCGCCGCCCGCCCGCGCGAACCCCCGATGACCCGATCTGCCAGCGGTTCGGCCAGCGCCAGGGTGCGGTCGCGGCTGCCGCCATCCACCACGATCAGCTCGCTCTCCGGTCCGCGCAGCGGTTGCAGGACGTGCAAACAGGCGACGATGTGCGCTTCCTCGTTCAGGACCGGCAGGATGATGGAAAGGCGGGGCACGATCAGGTTACTGCCCTCACGCCGCCGCCCTGGCGGGGGGCGCGGAGGCCGCGTCGAGCGCCCCACCGCAACTGCTGCCTTGGCCGGCGGTGCAGCCGTAACAGTGATCGGCGACCCGGATGGGGGCGCCCGTCAGCTCCTGGTCCAGCAGTTCGGTCAGATGGATGCGGCCGGGTCCGCTGGCGCCCAGCGGCAGCTTCAGCATCTGGTTGAAATCGCAGTCGTAGACGTAGCCCTGCCAGTCCACCGAGATCAGGTTCCGGCACATCACCGCCGCCAGGTTCTCGTCCCGGTGCGCGGACTTGAGCAGGTCCATGTAGGGCTGGAATTGCCCCTTGGACAGCAGTTGGCTGCCGAAGCGCTGGATCGGCATGTTGGCCAGAGCCAGCAGATGATTGAACGTGATCCCGTAGCGGATCGCCAATTCGTGTTTATACGCCGCTTCCAGATTGGCCTGATCGGGCGGTAGCACCGGGCCGAGCGGGTTGTAAACCAGGTTTAGCGTCAGGCTGCTGTCGGGTTGGCCATAACCCAGGGCGTTGAGTTGCCGCAGACCGGCCAGACTGGATTCAAACACGCCCTTGCCACGCTGCTGGTCCACGTTCTCTTCCAGATAGCAGGGCAGAGACGCAGTGATTTCGACCGCCTGATCGGCCAGAAACGCCGCCAGGTCTTCCTGGCCCGGTTCGTTGAGGATCGTCAGGTTGCAGCGGTCCATGACCCGGACGCCCTGCGCGCGAGCGCGGCTGACCAGTTCGCGAAAATGGGGATTCAACTCCGGCGCGCCCCCGGTTAGGTCCAGCGTCGCGATCCTCCGCGCCGCCAGGTAGCGCAGCAACAGTTCAATGGTCTCCCGATCCATGGCTTCGGTGCGCTGGGGACTGGCCGCCACATGGCAATGGGTGCAGGACTGGTTGCAGCGGTAGCCCAGGTTGGCTTGCAAGGTATCGGTGCGGTCGCGATAAACCGCCGGAAAGTCAGTCTTCAACAGCAGGGGAAAAGTGTCGCGCATACCGGTTCTCTTGCGAAGGTTTGAGAAATGTTTCGAGTTTAGTCGCGGGAAGGTGGCGAATTCTTACAAGCGGTAGAAGAAATACGTAGCCCTACTGCCGCGTTACTGCGGCGATCCATCGCTCAGGTCTAACAGCAGGCCGCGGAATCTTGGAACCTTGAGCAATCCTCCCGGACCTGACTGAATATTTCATAAAACCGGTATCTGTGCCATAGGCCGCCCTGTGGGGTCGGTTGCATAATGAAGTAGATGATATAACTGGGATAATGCTGGTCATCAAAGGCAGCGGCCAGATACTCAGAAGCTGTCTAAACACTCACTTGTTGATTGTAGGAGCGGCCTTGGCCGCGATTGCTGACCCTCATATCGCGGCCAAGGCGTTCCTACATATAACCTATTGATTTAATAATATATCGAAGCCGTCTACCGGGTGTTGGCTCCGCCACGCCGCCACGGTTTTCGCCAACCATCGTCGTTCGTCCTCGGGCAGCCCGGCCGGATCAAACCGCCAGCGTTGATGCCGGCGCGCCATCTCCACCAGACCCGGCGCCTCCCAGGCGCCAATCCGGCGTAGCCATGCTTCCAGGGTTTCACCGGACGGACGGGCGCCGGCTTGCGCGCTCAGGGCGGCGATCACTGCGTAAAATGGCGATTCTGCGCCGGGGCGAATGGTCGCCGCCGGTCGGTCCCGAACCGGAGCCTGATGGACCCGCCGGCGGCGCAGCAGGCGCCAGAACAACAGGAGAGTCAACAATCCCGCCAGTCCCCACAACCAGCGATCATCGCTCTCGGCTTCCGTCGCTTCACGCCAGCGCCAGCGACTGAACTGGTGGCTCGCCCAAGTCCAGAAATCCCCGACGAACTGCCACCAGGGCGCTCGCGCTTCCTCGAAACCGGTCCAGTCCGGCGGCGTAGCGTCGAAATCCTGCCAGCGCCCGTCCAGCCAGACCAGCGCCCAGGCGTGGGCATGGCGGCGGCGGGCGACGTAGGCCCGTTCCAGCGGGCTGTATTCCGCGACCGAGAAGCCGGTAGCGTACCGCGCGGGAACGCCACCGGCGCGCAGCAACAGCACGGCGGCGCTGGCGAAATATTCACAGTGGCCGGCCCGCGCCTGGAGCAGGAAGGTTTCCAGCGCGGTCAGGCCCGTCGCCGGAGCAGGCAAATCCAGGCTATAGCGGAACTGGCCGAGCAGAAACGCTCGCACCCTGGCGGCAACGACCGAGGGGGGCGCACCAATCAACTGCAACTCCACCACCAACCGCTGCAAGGTCGCCTGTTCGCGGCGCGGCAAGGCCAGATCGAGTTCGGCGGGCGGCGCATCCCGTTCGGCGGCCGGCGCGCGGGCGACCTGGTAATCCACCAGGCCGGGACCGCCGCTGGCCTTGAGCGCCCCCAGAGTGTTGAGTTGCAGCTCACCGACCGGCAACCGCTCCAGGCGTCCGGCGCCCGGCGGCAGAGGCAGCATTCCCGTTCCTCGCCGCAGTTCCAGGGCGATGGCCAGGCGGCGGGTTGCATCAGCCGGGGCGGCGCTCAAGCTCCACTCGCGCCCGTCGCCCGCCGGAGCGAGGCGGTTAAAGCGGGTGTTTTTAGCCTGCCACACGCCGTCGAAATAGCTGTTATAGCTGGCGTCGCGCAACAGCCACGGCCCCGCATCACCCGGCGCGGGCCTGAGCCGCAGCACCACCCGCCCGGACAACTTGAGTTCGCCAAGATCGCCCAGCGCGGTGCGGCTGCGATACGGGTCTACGTCAATGAACCAGTCTTCGAACCATTCGGTGAAGTAATCTTCCAGATCGAGTTGCAGGCGGTGCAGGCCAAAGCTCAACGGAAACGCGGCGAGGCTGGCGCCGAGGACCAGCATCAGGGTCAGGGGCCAGCGATAGCGCCGGGGGCGCATAGCCGCCAGCGCCCAGAGCAGCAACAGCGCGGCCCCCGGCAGGAACCAGGGTTGCTCAGCGACGCTGGCCGCCAGCAGCGCAGCGATGAAATAGGAAGCATCCAGCCGCAGCGGTTGCTGCGCCAGCGCGGTCCCGGAACGGCGCAGCGAATAGAACAGATGCCCGACCCGGAACGCGCCAGCGGTGGAATAACGCTGGATCGCCAGCGGGGGAAACAGCAGCAGCGGGAACCAACTGGCCAGAGTGTAAAGATGGGTCGCCAGTGGTGGCTGATTGAGATAGCGGGTGAACAGCAGAATCAGCGCCCCGACCCACAGCAGAGTGGACAAATCAATCACCCGCGCCAGTTCCCGATCCGCCAGCGCCCAGCGCCAGCGGACGCGCGGCGCCAGTTCCAGCACCAGCGCCAGCGGCAGGGCCAGCGGCCACAGGCCGGTGCGCCAGCCCCAGAACAGCAGGGCGGCGGCCAGCAAACCGGGCGGCAGCGTCAGGGTCATGGCGTCAGCCGCGCCAGTTCCACCGCCAGCGTTTCCGCCGTTGCGACCCGGATACCCGGTTCCGGCGGCGTGCTCGGCGGGCCGATGACCAGCACCACGGTTTCCACCCCATGGCTGCGCAGCAGATCGAGCAGTCGCTGCCGTTCGGCATCCCAGTCCAGCAGGATGCAGACGCAGGCGCTCAATGCCGGCGCATGGCCCGCCAGAAGCGCCAGCAACCGCGCGAATGGCTGGTCCCGTTGCGGCTGAACGCAGGCCAGCACTTCCAGCACCTGCTCGGTCTGGCCCAGGCCGCGACCGGCGGTGAAGCAGTACGCCCGGTCGCCAATGAACAGCAGGTCCAGCAGGGCTTCGGGACTGCGTTCAGCCGCCGCGATGGAGGCGGCGGCGGACACGGCGGTTTCAAACCGGGCATCGTCCACGCCAGCAGCGCAACTGTCCAGCAACAGGCCGTAGCGGACGAAGAATTCATCCTGAAATTCCTTGACAATCGGTTCACCGCGCTTGGCGAAACTGCGCCAGTGGATGCGGCGCGGCGGGTCGCCGGGACGATACTCACGCAGACCGATGAATTCATCTTCCTCGCCGACCGACTGCGCCAAATGGACCCCGCCGCGCTGGTAACGTCGTCCGTCGTGAAAATGCAGGGGCGGCACGGGGTAACGGCGTGGCAAGACCAGCAGACGGTCGTTCAGCGGCTGGCGAAACCGGCGTTGCAGCAGACCCAGCGGTTCGGGACGGCCAACATTGAGCGCGGCGAATTCCAGCCAGCCCCGGCGCAGAGGGGTCAGGGTCAGTTCCGCCTCGGTCACGGCGCCCGGTGGCAGAACCGGCAAGGGTTGCGACGCGCCATTCGCCCCCCGCGCCTGAGTGATCTGCCGACGCCACTGGCGGTAGGTTGGGAACCGTTGGGATGGAACAGGGACGGGTGGAAATTCGCGCAATTCATCAAAAACGGTCAGATCGCGTTGTGCTCTGGCCCCGCGATTGTGCAGGCGCAGGCGATAGCTCAACGGTTGGCCGACGGTGGCAAAGCGGGGCAGCGCACGGCGGGCGGTTACGGGCAAGCCGCCAAAGCGGCTGGCGAGCAAGGCAATGGCGAACGCGACTGTCAGCAGGACGAATAGTTGGTAGGTCATGCCGACCCGGGTGTTGATCCCGAACGCGCCCGCCGCCACCCAACCGCCCAGCAACCAGCCTCCGAGCGGCGTCAACCGGCTCTGCACGCCGTGGCTGAGGCGGTGGACTCCGCGATAGAGGCGCAGCAACGGGCGCATCGCGCTACACCGGCGCTGCTACCCGCCGCACCACGTCGCCGACCACCGCCTCGGCGGTCAGGCCGCTGAACCGGGCCTGGGGGTCGAGCTTGAGCCGGTGCGCCAACACCGCTGTCGCCAGTTCCTGAACGTGATCCGGGGTGACAAAATCCAGCCCGTCGAACAGCGCCAGCGCCCGCGCGGTTTTCATCCATGCCAGCGAGGCGCGGGGGCTGGCGCCCATGGCCACGCCCGGCGCAGTGCGGGTGGCGGCGGTCAGTTCCACCAGATAGCGGCTCACTTCATCGCTGATCCGAATGGCGGCGGCGGACTGCCGCAATGTTTCCAGGGCGGCGCGGTCAACGCAGGGCGCGAGGGTGTCCAGAGGATGACGCTCACGCTGGGCGGCCAGCACGGCCAGTTCCCCCGCCAGGTCGGGATAGCCCAGGGCGAAGCGCAGCGCGAACCGGTCCATCTGCGCTTCCGGCAACGGGTAGGCGCCGTGAAATTCGATGGGATTCTGAGTGGCGATGACGAAAAACCATTCGCCCAGTAGATGGCGCTGGCCGTCCAGGCTGACTTGCCGCTCGCCCATCGCCTCCAGCAGCGCCGCCTGGGTGCGCGGCGAGGCGCGGTTGATCTCGTCGGCCAGCAGCACCTCGGTGAACACCGGACCCCGGTGCAGACGAAATTGCTGCTGCTGCGGGTCGAAGATGGACACACCCAGCAAATCCGACGGCAACAGGTCGGGCGTGAACTGGATGCGCTGGAACTGCAACGTCAGGGAACCGGCGAAGGCCTTGGCCAGCGTGGTTTTGCCGGTGCCGGGCAGATCTTCCAGCAAAACGTGGCCGCCCGCCGTGAACGCGGCCAGCAGCCAGCGAATCGCCCGCCGCTGGCCGATCATGACCGTTTCCAGATTGGCGAGCAGGGTATGATAAATCGCGCGGCTCATTGGAGAGTTCCCACTCTCTGGCCGAACCGCAGCACTGCGAACCGATACCCCCGGTCGGTTTGCTCCAGACTCCACATCCCCATCGCTACCTCCTGTTTCAGTCCACCTAATGCACAAGGTTAGCGCAAACGGATGGAGTTCTGATCCCGGCCAGCCGCTCAGCGCCAGCTCAACCCATCAGCGCGCGCCGCAGCAGATAGGAACCGAAATCCACCATCGTCACCAGCAGGATCATGGCGATCAGGATCGAACTGGTCTCGCTCATCTGGAACAGTCCCAGATGGAAAGCCAGCATCTGGCCGAGGCCCCCGGCGCCGACCACGCCCAGCACCGCCGCGGCGCGGATGTTGTTCTCCCAGCGGTACAGCGTATAGGACAACAACTGCGGCACGATCTGCGGCAGGGTGGCGTACAGGAACACGCGGCCTTTGGCCACGCCCTGCACGCGCAGCGCGAACGCGGGTCCGGGCAGCGCGTTCTCGATGGCCTCGGCGAACAACCGCCCCAGCACGCCGGTGGTGTGCACCGCCAAAGCCACCGTGCCGGCGAACGGCCCCAGCCCGGCGGAAATCAGCAGCAGGGCGGCCCACACCAGTTCCGGGACCGAGCGCAGGGCGTTGAGTACCAGTCGCGTCGGCTGACGCGCCAGCGCGCGATCATCGGCGTGGGTGCGGCTGGCCGGCAGCGCCAGCAGCAGCCCGAAGATCGCGGCCAGCACCGTGCCGAGCGCCGACATCGCCAGGGTTTCGGCGCTGGCCACGACCAGCCTGACCAGAAACTTCGTGTCGGTGGCCGGGGCCAGCAGTTCGCCGACGAACCGCCCCATCCGGCGCATGGATTCCAGCGAGAAGACCTGCGCCCACTTCAAATCGAGCGAGATGAAGCTGGCCACGATCAGCACCAGCACGGACGCCATCAGCCAGCACGCCAGGCAGCGGGCGTTGAAGATCGGCGGCGGCGTCTTGAACGGCGGATGGGCGATATCGTCCGGCGGGAGTGGAGCGGCGTTCATCCAAGCGCCTCGCGCAGGGTCGAACTGACCAGATCCGCCAGCCAGACGAGCAGCATGAAGGCCAGCAGCATGGTGCTGACCTCGGCGCCGGCGAACATCTTCATCGAAACGTCCATCTGCTGGCCCAGGCCGCCGGCCCCGACGAAGCCCAGCACCGCCGAGGAGCGGATCGCGCATTCCCAGCGGTACACGGTGTAGCTGGTCAATTCGGGCGCGTTGGTCGGCAGCAAACCGTAGAGGAACGCTTGCAGCCGCCCGGAGCCGTTGCGTAGCAGTGTAGTGGTGGCGTGCGTTTCCCCGCTTTCCAGAATCTCGCCGTAGACCTTGCCCAACATGCCGCTGTAGGTCAGCGCGATGGCCAGCACGCCGGCGGTGGGTCCCAGCCCGACCACGCGCACGAACACCAGCGCCCATACCAGTTCCGGCACGCTGCGCAGCACGATCAGCAGCCCGCGCACCGCCTGCCGCAGCAGGAACGGCAGGGCGTGCATGCGGCCGGACAGCGCGGAGACGGATAAAGCGGCCGTAGACGCGAGCGTTAGCGGAATCGCCAGCGCCAGCGCCAGCGTGACGCCCGCCGTGGCGATAGCGACCGTGCGCCAGGCCTCGCGGACCACCATCCCCAGGAATTCGGGTTCAACCTTCGGCACGATGAAACTGTCGAGGAACCGCAGCGTGACTTTCAGGTTGTGCGGCTCGACCAGCACCCAAGGCTCAAACTCGGTGGCGACCAGCATCGGCGCCAGCAGCACCACGGCCACGCTGGCCCAAAACACCCGGCGTGCCCAGGCCGGGTCGCGCGATGGAGGAGCGAGCGTCGCCACGGCCATTAACTTAAGAATTCCCCTCCTTGGATAAGGAGGGGTGGCGCACAGCGCCGGGGTGGTTCGATTGAGCGAGCTAACCCCCCCGGCCCTTCGGGCCACCCCCCCTTGGCAGGGGGGGAATGGATGGCGTTATTTTTCGCGGTGATCATGGATCCAACCTCACCAGTCTTAGGTTAA
>ERZ1645187.1767-NODE-1767-length-19542-cov-19.885206_pt1 | contig 19542 bp, 16 predicted proteins | sample MGYA00575352_ERZ1645187 | MGnify/ENA primary metagenome ERZ1645187 (study PRJEB40837, sample SAMN11349314) | freshwater sediment metagenome | isolation source: river sediment | host: Sediment | place: India: Wazaribad , New Delhi | collected 2017-02-21 ... | reverse complement strand
GGAGCCCGAGGTCGGCCAGATCTACAAGGGCAAGGTCGTCAAGATCATGGAGTTCGGCGCGTTCGTGAACTTCTTCGGCGCCAAGGACGGCCTCGTCCACATCTCGCAGCTCACCAACGGGCGCCCGGCGACCGTCGGCGAGGTGGTGAAGGAAGGCCAGGAAGTGTTCGTGAAGCTGCTCGGCTTCGACGATCGCGGCAAGGTGCGCCTCTCCATGAAGATCGTCGATCAGGCGACCGGCGCGGAGATCCCGCGCGAGCCGGGCGCGGAGCCCGAGGAAGAGATGCATCGCGAGCGTCCGCCGCGCCGTGACCGCGAGGGTGGTGGCCGTGGCGGTGACCGTGATCGCCGTCCGCGCCGCGATCGCGACGCCTGACACAGGCATTGCATTCCCGACATGACGAGGCCGCCGGACCCGATCCGGCGGCCTTTCTCATTGCGAGCGCATGCCCCTTGCGGCGGCGACCGAGACCACGTTCGAAAAACAGATAGCGCCGTACGGCCTGTTCACTGCCGTCGCGAACAATGGTCTGGCCGAAGGGCTGGAGCTGCGTCCCCGTGCGCCCTCCGGCGAGGCTGTGGCGGCCCGCTGTGTAGCGCGTCCGACGGAGCCTCATCGTTCGGACCAGCGCCGCGCAAGGTCGCGGCTCGGAGGAAACATCCCATGTCCAGGAAACTGTTCGCGGAGGTGTTCGGCACCTTCTGGCTCGTCTTCGGCGGCTGCGGCAGCGCCGTCTTCGCCGCTGCCTTTCCGCAGCTCGGCATCGGCTTCACCGGTGTGTCGCTGGCGTTCGGCCTCACCGTGCTGACCATGGCGTATGCCGTCGGCCACATCTCGGGCGGCCACTTCAATCCGGCGGTTTCGACGGGACTTGCCGTCGCCGGGCGCTTCTCGTTCGGCGAGCTGATCCCCTACATCGTCGCCCAGCTCGTCGGCGCCGTGGCGGCTGCGTTCGTGCTGTATCTGATCCTGAGCGGCAAGTCGGGCTTCACCGGCGTCGGCGGCTTCGCATCGAACGGTTACGGCGCTGCGTCGCCCGGCGGCTACTCGATGATGGCGGCGCTGATCGCCGAGGTCGTGCTGACGGCGTTCTTCCTCATCATCATCCTCGGCTCGACCGACAAGCGCGCGCCGGCAGGGTTCGCGCCGATCGCCATCGGCCTCGGCCTGACGCTGATCCACCTGATCTCGATCCCGATCACCAACACGTCGGTCAACCCGGCACGCTCCACCAGCCAGGCGTTGTTCGCGGGCGGTGATGCGATCGGGCAGTTGTGGCTGTTCTGGGTGGCGCCGATCGTCGGCGGCATCATCGGTGCGCTGATCTACAAGGGCCTGCTGGCTGGCGACGAGCGCTGAGGCGCGCCTGCACGTCGGAATAATGGCAAGGCCGCCGGACAAGATCCGGCGGCCTTTTCATAGGCAGACGATCACAGCTTGACGCGGCCGAGACGGAGCGCGTTGGCGATCACGCTCACCGACGAGAGGCTCATCGCCACCGCCGCGACGATGGGCGATAGCAGCAGCCCGAGCAGCGGGTACAGCACGCCCGCCGCGATCGGCACGCCGATGGCGTTGTAGCCGAACGCGAACGCAAGGTTCTGTTTGATGTTGTCGAGTGTGGCGCGGGCGAGGGCATGCGCGCGCGCGATGCCGGCAAGATCGCCTTTGGGCAGCGTGATGCCGGCGCTCTCGATCGCCACATCGGCGCCGGTGCCCATGGCGATGCCGACGTCGGCGGTGGCGAGTGCCGGCGCATCGTTGATGCCGTCACCGGCGAAGGCGACTTTGCGGCCCTGCGCCTTCAGGTTCGAGATGATGCGCGACTTCTGCTCCGGCAGCACCTCGGCGTGCACGGTCGTGATGGAAAGCTGACGCGCGATCATGTTGGCGGCGATGGCGTTGTCGCCGGTGGCCATGATGATCTCGATGCCACGCGAGCGCAGTTCGGCGAGGGCGTGTTCGGCGTTGGTCTTGATGCTGTCCGCGACGGCGACGACACCGGCGAAGCGCCCGTCGATTGCGACCACCAGCGCGGTCGCGGCGGTGACAGCGTGGCGGCGGATGTCCTTGTCGATCTCCGCCAGCACGGTTTCGCCGAAGTTGTTGGTATAGCCGAGCTTGCGCATCAGGCCGGACGAGCCGACCGCGATGATCTGCCCGCCGACGGTGCCTTGGACGCCGAGCCCCGTCAGAGCGTCGAACTGCTCTGCTTTCGTCAATGCGAGCCCGCGTGCCTTCGCTCCTTCGACGAGGGCATGCGCAATCGGATGCTCGCTGCCGACCTCGAGCGATGCAGCGAAGCGCAGCACGTCGTCGCTGGTGAAACCGTGTGCAGCTTCCACCGCGGCGAGGCGCGGCTTGCCCTCTGTCAGCGTTCCCGTCTTGTCGAGCACGATCGTGTCGATACCCGCGAGCGCTTCGAGCGCGGCGGCGTCGCGAACCAATACGCCCTCGCGCGCGCCGCGTCCCGTCGCCACCATGATCGACATCGGCGTGGCGAGGCCGAGCGCACACGGGCAGGCAATGATGAGCACCGAGACGGCGGCCACGATCGCGTAGGCGAGGGCAGGCGTCGGCCCGAACGCGAGCCACGCGATGAACGCGAGCACGGCGATAGCGACGACGGCCGGCACGAAGTAGCGCGCCACGCGATCTGCCACGGACTGGATCGGTGCGCGCGAGCGTTGCGCGCTGGCGACGGCGTTGACGATGCGCGACAGCATGGTGTCGGCGCCGACCTTCTCGGCGCGCATCACGAACGAGCCGGTTTTATTGAGCGTGCCGCCCGTGACGTCATCGCCCGTCGATTTATCGACCGGCATGGGTTCGCCGGTCAGCAGCGTTTCCGCGATCGCGGAAGCGCCCTCGGTGATGACCCCATCGACCGGGATCGCTTCGCCAGGTCGCACACGAACCAGATCACCGCGCTTCAGGTCGGCGACCGACACGTCCTCATCGCTACCGTCGGCCTTGACGCGGCGCGCGGTCTTCGGTGCGAGGTTCATGAGCGCGCGGATCGCGTCACCGGTTTTCTCGCGCGCCTTGAGTTCGAGGATCTGGCCGACCAGCACCAGCACGATGATGACGGCTGCGGCTTCGAAGTAGACACCAACGGTGCCGCCGTGATGCGCGCGCAGTTCAGCCGGGAACAGGGCGGGTGCAAGCGTCGCGACGATCGAATAGAGAAACGCCGCGCCGACGCCGATGGCGATCAGCGTCCACATGTTCGGCGCGCGATTGCGGATCGAGGCGATGCCGCGTTCGAAGAACGGTTTGCCTGCGTAGAGCACGACCGGAGTCGCCAGCAGCAACTCGACGAACTGCGCACCGCGCGCGCCGAACCAGTCCGCGACCGGCAGGCCGAGATGCCCGCCCATGGCGAGGATGACCAGCGGGATGGTCAGCGGCAGCGCGATCATCAAGCGCCGCTTGAAGTCGACCAGTTCGGGATTCGGCCCAGCGTCCGCGGGCGGCACGCCCATCGGCTCGAGCGCCATGCCGCAGATCGGACAGGTGCCCGGCCCGTCCTGCACGATCTCCGGGTCCATCGGGCACGTGTACTTCGTGCCGGGCGCGACCTTGGCGGCCTCCTCGGCGGCGGCCCTTGCCTTCAGATCGGCATCCAGATAGCGCGCGGGATCGGCGGCGAAGCGCTCCTTGCAGCGCGGATTGCAGAAGTAATAGGTCTCGCCCGCGTGCTCATGCGTGTACTTCGCCGTGGCGATGGTGACGCTCATTCCGCATACCGGGTCGATGGCGGTGCCGGGCGCCGGAGGTTCGCCCGCAGGACCCACCGTGCGAGGCATATGCGATCCGCCGCAGCAACTGGCGTCGGCCGGTGGTGGCGAAGCCGGGAATACGACGGGGGAGGCAGCGCTTTTGCCGCCGCAACATGAGTCTCCGGCTGCAGCCTCAGGGGATGCCGCCGTTACATCGGCGAAGGCGCCGCGATTAACGACGCGGACGCGGGACCCGGAAACTGGCGTGACGCTGCCCTGCGGGCGCTTGGGATCGTCGGTGCTCATGGCGAAGTACTCCAGTCGGCGCGGGTGAGAACGTAGCGCGCGCTGGCACGAATGGCATGCGGCATCGCAGCCCGGGTTGTCGTCGTTATCTGGGCCTGTCGCCGGGCGAGATCAATCGCACTGTGGCGAATGTGCGGGCCGGCTCACGTGGTCGTGTGCGAGAAAGCGGGGACGTCCGGCCAGAACACGCGCGCCCGCGCGCTGATCTCGTCGGCGTCGCCGGTGGTGAGCAGGGTGAGTTCGCCGCTCACGTCGCAATCGGTGTAGTGCGGCTTGCGTTCGAGGTAATCCTCGAAGCTGTTCGCCACCACGTCCGGCTGCGACAGGATGCGTGTCGACGGGCCGAGATGGCGGCGGAACAGGTGCTCGACCAGCGGGAAGTGCGTGCAGCCGAGGATCGCGCTGTGCGGCTGTACGCCACCCGTCTGCGCCAGCATGCCGGCGACCGAGGCGGCGACGAGCGCGTCGAGTTCGGCTTCCGGCGCTTCGTCCTCGATGGCGCCCGCGAGCCCGGCGGACGCCTGCTGCACGACGCGCATGCGCGGGCAACGCTTACGGATCTCCTCCGGGTAGACGCCCGAGGTCACCGTGCGCGTGGTCCCGAACACGGCGATGGTGTCGGTCATATATTTCTGCGGGTACTGCGGTGTCGTCACCGCCCACGGCGTCTGCGTCGCGGCTTCCACCGTCGGCGCGACGATGCCGAGCACGTTGTGTCCCGGCCAGCCCGCGTGCGGCAGCCAGATGCGCTGCAAGCGGCGCGCGGCAACGGCGGTGGCGGTATTGCAGCCGAGCAAGACGAGCTTGGCGCCGCGCTTGTACAAGGCTTCGACACTGCGCCGTGTCAGCTCGACGACCTCGTCCGAGCTGCGGTTTCCGTAAGGCACGTGCGCGTGATCGCCGAGATAGACGAACGACAATTGCGGGAAGCGCGCTACGAGCGCCCGCAGCACGGTCAGTCCACCCAATCCTGAATCGAAAACCCCGATCATCGCCGCCGTGTCTTGCTCCGCACCCGCCGCGGCGTCAAGTGGGGGTGACGCGCTCCGGTCGACCGAGCCCTTGCGAGGGCGTCAATCGGCAGCGCAATCGGGTTGGCGCCGCCGATTCACGTTCGCGCCGACAGCGGCGCTGGAGCGAACGATCGGGCCGCGCGCTGCTGCTCCTCACTTCGAGGTGGTCCTGGCGGCGGTCCTGCCGCTCTTTTTTGCTGCCGGGCGAGATTTTGCCTTGGGGGTTTGCGCCTTGGGCTTCGTGGTGACGCCGGTAGAGCCGAAGCCGCCCGCGCCGCGTGCTGTGGTCCGCGCCGTCTTGCGCTCGACCAGCGTGGCGCGCGAAACCGGCGCGACGACGAGTTGCGCGATGCGCTCGCCGCGCCGGATGACGAACGGCGCGTCGCCCAGATTGACGAGCAGGACCTTCACCTCGCCGCGATAGTCGCTGTCGATGGTGCCCGGGCTGTTCAGCACCGTGACGCCATGCCTGGCGGCGAGCCCCGAGCGCGGCCGCACCTGCCCTTCGGTGCCCTTCGGCAGCTCCAGCACGAGGCCGGTCGGCACCATGGCATGCCGGCCCGGAGCGAGCGTCACAGGCTCGTCGTCCGGCACTGCGGCGAGGAGATCGAGGCCCGCCGCTTCGGCGGTCTGATAGGCCGGCAATGGCAGCCCCTCCGCATGCGCGAGCCGAACGATGCCGACGCGCGGCGCACGCGCGGTCATTGCGCGGCCTCGGGGCGGCGGTTCGCAACGTGCGCGGCGATGCGGGCGACGAGGCGCTCGGCGACCTCGGTCTTGCTCATGTCCGGCCAGCTTTCCACGCCCTCGGCGCTGACGATGTGGATGGCGTTGCGATCTCCACCCATGACGCCGGTCTCCGGCGATACGTCGTTGGCGACGATCCAGTCGGCGCCCTTCGACTTGAGTTTCTTCTTCGCATATTCGGTGACGTTCTCGGTCTCGGCGGCGAAGCCGATCACGAGGCGCGGACGGCCGGCCTTCGGCGTGGCGATGGTCTTCAGGATGTCCGGGTTCTCGACGAGGGATAGTGTCGGGGTGCGTGCGCTGGCCGTCTTCTTGATCTTTTCGCCTTCGGCATTGGCGACGCGCCAGTCGGCGACGGCGGCGGCGAAGATGCCGATGTCGGCAGGCAGCGCCTCGCGCACCGCGTCGAGCATTTCGGCGGCCGTCTCGACGTGCATGACGTCGACGCCGGCGGGATCGGGCAGTGCGACCGGGCCTGAGACGAGCGTCACACGCGCACCGGCCTTCACGGCGGCTGCGGCGACGGCGTGGCCCTGCTTGCCGCTGGAACGGTTGGCGATGTAGCGCACGGGGTCGATCGGCTCGTGCGTCGGTCCGCTGGTAATGAGGACATGCAACCCGGCAAGCGGGCGCGCCGAATGTCCTGCCGGCGTGGTCGCGACGCTCGCGCCCGCAGCCGCCAGCATGCTCTCGATGGCCGCGAGCAACTCCGGCACTTCGGGGAGACGACCGGCGCCGGCTTCGCCGCGTTCGGCCATTTCGCCGACGGCCGGCTCGAGAACGCGGATGCCGTCGGCGCGCAGTTGCGCCACGTTGCGCTGCGTCGCCGGATGCAACCACATGCGCGGGTTCATGGCGGGCGCGACGAGTACCGGCTTGTCCGTCGCCATCAGCACGGTCGAGGCGAGATCGTCGGCATGCCCGCCGGCCATTTTGGCGATCAGGTCGGCGGTCGCCGGGGCGACGACGATCAGGTCCGCTTCACGCGACAGGCGAATGTGGCCGATCTCGCGCTCGGCATCGAGGTCGAACAGGTTGGTGAACACCGGCTCGTTGGTGAGCGCACCGACCGAAAGCGGTGTCACGAACTGTTCGCCCGCGCGGGTCAAAACGGCGCGGACGCGGACGCGCCGCTCCTTCAGCCGCCGGATCAGGTCGAGGCACTTGTAGGCGGCGATACCGCCACCGATGATGAGGACGATGCGCTTGTCGGTCACGGGCTCGGGCTCGCCGCAGTTCAGGGGCGCCGCGCCGCGCGGACGCCGGGCCTTGCCTAGCATAACGGGCTCGGCCCGTGGGTTAAAATCCCGCCGTCGGTGAATGGCCGCATTTCCGGCACGGCGAGCCTCTACAAGCCGATCCGGCCAATTCCGTTTGACCCGCCGCCGCCGGGTGGCTCAAATGCCGGCCACTCCGGTGCAACGAGAGCAGACAGAACATGCGCACAGCCGGACTTGTCATAACCGCCACCGTCGCGGTGATACTTGCCGCCGCGCCGCCGACGCGCGCAGCGGCGGATCCGGTCGCCGGCGATCCTGCGACCGACTGCTTCAGCGAGGACAACGCGCGCCGCATCTCCGGTTGCACGGCGCTGCTCGACGGTGGCAAGCAGCTTTCGGTTGCAGAACGCAGCCTCGCGCATGCGTTGCGCGCGCTCGCCTACTCCCTGCAGGGCCGCTTTGAAGATTCGCTGATCGACTACGATCGCGCCATCGAGCTGCGTCCCGATTTCGATGTGGCGCTCAACAACCGCGCGTGGGCGCTCTATCGCATGAGCCGCTACGGCGAAGCCATGACCGACGTGCAGCGGGCGCTCAAGATCGCGCCGTGGAGCGCGCATGCGCTTGATACGCGCGCCCACCTGCATCACATCGAAGGGCGTTCGCAGCAGGCGCTTTCGGATTACCTGCTCGCCATGCGCTTCGGCGGTGAGAACATGGTCAAGCTGTACCAGTGCGGGCTCGAATCGCACGGGCTGTACAAGGGCGAAATCGACGGCATCGAGTCCGATCAGCTGCGCCAAGCCCTCGTGCAGTGCGTGCGCGACCAGGGCTGTGATCCGCTGCCGCCCGATGAAGAATGCCGCCGGCCGACGTCGTGAGCCGATGCGGGGCTTCCGCTGCTGGCTCGGATCGGTCTCTTCCGCTGCTGCACTTCGCAGCTTCGATGACAACAATGGACAAGCAAATCCGATGACGACACCCCGCCTTGCTTCCGCGCTGATTGCTCTTGCTGCTTCTGTGGTGTTCGTCACTGCCGGTGCCGGCAGCGCCGCGGCCCACGAGTACACGGCGAAGTCCGTGAAGGTCGCGCATCCGTGGGCGCGCGCGACGCCGCCCGGCGCGAAGGTCGGCGCCGCCTATCTCGAGATCGCGGCGGCGAAGCAGGGTGCCGACACGTTGATCGGCGCGCGCGCCGATGTCGCCGGCCGCGTCGAGATCCACACCCACAAGCACGAGGATGGCATCATGAAGATGCAGCAGATCGAGCGCTTGCCCGTGGCGGCCGGCCAGTCGGTCGTGCTGAAGCCGTCCGGCGATCACATCATGCTCATGGACCTGAAGAAGCCGCTGGTGGAAGGCGATCTCCTGCCTATCACGCTGGTGTTCGAGAAGGCGGGTGAGATCACGGTCGAAGCGACGGTCGAGCCCATCGGCGCCAAGGGCCCGCACGGAATGGATCACCAGCCGGGTCACGAAGGGGGACACGGCGAGCACAAGCACTGACGACGCGGGCTGGGCGATGACACGCACCGTACATGTCCGCATCGAGGGCCGCGTGCAGGGCGTCGGCTATCGCGCCTGGACCGACTGCACCGCGCGCGGTCTCGGCCTCGCCGGATGGGTGCGCAACCGGCATGATGGTGCCGTCGAGGCGGTGCTGCAGGGCTCCCCGGAATCCGTGAGCGAAATGCTGCGGCAGTGCGAGCGCGGCCCCGCCACGGCGCGCGTCACCCGCGTCGAGATCGTCGGCGAAGGCGTCGGCGTCTTCGACCGCTTCGAGGTCAGGCCGACGGCGTGACGATCGCTGTCAGCTCGCCGCGTACCCAACCACCGCCTCGACGGCGCGCTGCCAGCGCGCATAGGCTGCGGCGCGCGCCGTCTCGTCCTGGCGCGGGGTGAAGCGGCGGTCGAGCCTCCACATCGCCGCGAAGCCGTCCATGTCCGGCAGCACACCGGCCTTGTGTCCCGCCAGCCAGGCGGCCCCGAGCGCGGTCGTCTCCAGCACGGTCGGCCGCTCGACCGGCGCCGCCAGCGTGTCGGCGATCGCCTGCAGCACATAGTCGGAAGCCACCATGCCGCCATCGACGCGCAGCACGGTGTCGCGCGTGCCGGTCCAGTCCCGGCGCATGGCATCGAGCAGGTCGCGCGTCTGGAAGGCGGCCGCATCGAGCACGGCGCGGGCCAGCTCACGCGGCCCCGTCGCCCGCGTCAGGCCGAACATCGCGCCGCGCGCTTCCGCGTTCCAATACGGCGCGCCGAGGCCGACGAAGGCCGGCACCACGACCACATGCTGGGTCGGGTCGGCCTCCAGGGCGAGCGCGCTGGCGTCCCTGGCGCTGGCGACGAGATGCAGCCCGTCGCGCAGCCATTGCACCGCGGCGCCGGCAATGAAGATCGAGCCTTCGAGCGCGTAGGTGCGCTTTCCGTCGAGCTGGTAGGCGATCGTGGTGAGCAGGCGGTTTCGTGAAGCGACGGCGGTGCTGCCCGTGTTGAGCAGCGCGAAGCACCCCGTTCCGTACGTCGATTTCATCATGCCGGGGGCGAAGCAGGCCTGCCCCATGGTCGCTGCCTGCTGGTCTCCCGCCATGCCGAGGATGGGGATCGCCGCGCCGAGCAGTGCGGCATCGGCAGTGCCGAATTGTGCGTTGCAGTCGCGCACCTCGGGCAGCACCTGTCGCGGAACGCGGAAGGCGGCGAGAAGGTCGTCGTCCCAGGTGCCCTTGTAGATGTCGAACAGCGCGGTGCGGGCGGCGTTGGTGGCGTCGGTGGCGTGCACCTTGCCGCCGGTCAGCCGCCAGAGCAGCCAGCAATCAACCGTGCCGAAGGCCAGGTGGCCGGCGTCGGCCGCCGTACGCGCGCCGTCCACATTGTCGAGCAGCCAGGCGATCTTGGTTGCCGAGAAGTAGGGATCGAGCAGCAGGCCGGTCTTCGCCGTCAGCGTCGGCTCGAGGCCGGCGTCGGCGAGTTTGCGGCACGCCTCTGTGGTGCGGCGGTCCTGCCAGACGAGCGCGTGGTGGATCGGCTTGCCGGTGCGCCGGTCCCACACCACCGTCGTCTCGCGCTGGTTGGTGATGCCGATGGCGGCGATGTCCGAGGCGTGCAGGCCGGACCGGTCGATCGCCGTACGGGCGGTGGCGACGGTCGTGCGCCAGATGTCCTCGGCATCGTGCTCGACATGACCCGAGGCCGGGTAATGCTGGGTAATCTCCTGCTGTCCGACCCCGATGACGTCGAGGGCCGGGGAGAACACGAGCGCCCGGCTCGATGTCGTTCCCTGGTCGATGGCGAGCACACCTGTTGGCATCTCTGGTCCGCCTCCTGTCGCATCAGCCGTGGGGAGGCCGATGATACGCGCGCGCCTGCCCGGATGAGTGTGGCGTCGCCGCACCGTCAATCTACAGGGTTCGCGAGGTCGCCGACGAAGCATTGGAAAACCGACGCAGCGTGCCCGAACCGCAGACATGGGTCAGCGCGAATCACCCTATCCATTTCCAGAAATTTGCGACCGTTCAATTCAACCCGGTGAATCGCATGAAATCTGTTCTCAAGACCGCTGCCCTGGCCGGCCTGCTCGTGACCGCCTCTACCGTTGCAACTCTCGCCGGTGGCGGTGACGACGTGCCGGCGCCGCGCGCGAATGGCTGGTACATGTCGGCGCTCTTCGGTGGTCCGCTGCCGCTGTCGCAGGACTTCGTCACCGAGACGGTCAGCCCCGGCGACTACAAGCCGGATTGGGGCATCGGCGGCTGGTTCGCGCTCGGCCGCAACTTCGGTGACGGCTGGCGCGCCGACGTGGCGGTCAGCCTCGTGCGCGGCTACGACGGCAAGGTGAAGTTCGACACCGGCTTCGTGAACAATTTCGAAGGCCATTCGGACGTCGTGTCCGTGCTCTTCAACGGCTACCGGACGGTCGGCCGCTTCGATACGCGCTTCGGTACGGTCGAGCCGTTCCTCGGCGCCGGCATCGGCTTCTCGCATTTCGATCTCGAGCAGATCCTCGGCGCCTTCAACGTCGATCATACCGACACGGTGTTCGTCGGTGCGCTGCACGCGGGCTACGAGCTGAAGCTCAGCGACAAGGCTTCGATCGTCTCGCAGTATTCGCTGGCCTATACGGGCGAGGCGGAGTTCGCGACGGTCATCCCGGGTGCCTCCACGGTTCGCGACGCGCGCTTCGATCTGCTGATCCACACCGGCATCAAATTTGCCCTCGACTGACTGCGCACGACGGGAAAATTATTCGTGCACGCCGCACTGTGTCGTCGAGCGGAATCCAAAAAGGTCAAGGATTGTCTTTGCTTGACAGAGTGTCGCAGGTTGTCCATGGTGCCCTCGCTTCGCGGCGGGCCCCGCTGGAGCGGCAAAAAAATTCTACCAAACGGACCCGGGTCTAGGGAGACGAGCGAGGGGCGGTGCCAAGGCACCGCCCCTGCGCTTTTGTGGCACCGGATGCGGTATCCGCTCGAGCATGGAGCAGCCGATGGCACGTGAAAACGCCGTCAAGCGCAGGCTCGAGGCAGGCGGAACGGCCGTCAACGCGTGGTGCTCGATCGGCTCGAGCTACGTGGCCGAGGTGATCGCGCATCAGGGCTTCGACAGCGTCACCATCGACCTGCAACACGGCGCCATCGACTACGCGACCGCATTCAACATGCTGCAGGCGATCTCGACGACCGCCGCCATGCCCATGGTGCGGGTGCCGTGGAACGAGCCGGCGCTGATGATGAAGCTGCTCGATGCCGGCGCCTATGGCCTCATCTGCCCGATGATCAACACGGCAGAGGATGCGCGCGCCTTCGTCGGCGCCTGTCGCTATCCGCCGCTCGGCTATCGTTCGATGGGGCCGAACCGCGCCGTTCAATACGCCGGAGGCGACTACTGGCGCCATGCGGATCGCGAAGTGCTGTTGCTCGCCATGATCGAGACGCGCAGCGGCTTCGAGAACCTGCCGGCGATCGTCGCGACCGAGGGGCTCGACGGCGTCTATGTCGGGCCGGCCGACCTGTCGATGGCCTATGGCGCGGCTCCGTCCATGAGGCCGGATGATGCGCAGGTGCTGGCAGCCATCGCGGCTGTGCCCGTCGCCGCCACTGCGGCCGGGCGCATCGCCGCAATCCATACCGACGGACCAGAGACGGCACGCCTTCGCTACGCCCAGGGCTATCGCCTCTGCACCCTGCAAAGCGATGTCCGCTACATCGTCAACGGCGCCGGTGCCGCGCTCCGCGGTCTGCGCGAGCCAAACTGACTTGACGCGGGCCGTGGACACGGCATCCGATCTGTTTCATATCGTCCGGGCGAATTCCTCAGAAATTTGATGTTCCCCTTTTTGGCTCGGCAGCCCCGATGCAGGACGATTCCGGCCCACGCCTCGATCTCAACCTCCTGGCGATATTCGATGCCATCATGTCGGAAGGCAGCCTGACCAAGGCCGGCCAGCGCCTCGGCATGACCCAATCCGCCGTGTCGCATGCGCTCGCGCGGCTGCGCGACGTCACCGGCGACCAGCTGTTCGAGCGCACCGGCCGCGGGGTCCGGCCGACGCCCGCGGCGAACGCCATGTACGACAAGGTGCGTAATGCCCTCGACGTGCTGCGTGCCTGCGTCCGTACAACCTCGGGCCAATTCTCGCCCGAGACGGACGACCGGACCTTCGTCCTCGATCTGCCGGCCGGCATCGACACGGTGATCATGCCGGCGCTGGCGCAGCAGCTCGGGCAAACCTCGCGCCTTCGGTTCCGCATTTCGAGCACCCGCGCCTCCGCCGTGCTGTCGGAATTGCGGCTCGGCGAGAGCTGGGTGTCGCTCGACTACGAGATACCCGAAGCGCTGGGCTTTCGCGCCGAGCGCATCATCGACGATCCGTTCGTGCTGATCTCGCGGCGCGGGCATCCGTTGCTCGGCGATGGCGTGACGCTCGGCCTGTTCAAAGCCCTCGATCAGGTGGCGATCACGTGGAGCCCGGAGCGCGGTACCTCACCCCTGACCGAACGTCTCGCTTCGCTCGGCATCGTGCGCAAGGTCGTTTTCTCGGTGCCGAGCTTTACCACGGTCGCCGCTCTCGTGGAGACGAGCGATCTCGTCGCCGCCGTGCCGCGCCGCCTCGCGCGCCAGTACATAAGCCGCTTCGCGATCGACCTCCATCCGATGCCCGATGCGGTGCCGCCGATGCCCGTCTACATGGTCTGGCACGAGAGCTTCGATGCCGACGAGGGCCATGCGTGGCTTCGCCGCCTGTTGCGTGAGGTGTGCGAGAGCCTCTAAATCGACGGGCGTGCCCGGCCGGCGCGCTCGTCGGGCGCGATTGAATGCCACCTCGACGACGTTACGGGGAGCGGATTCATGAGCGGCACCGGCGGCGCCGACGACCACGACGAGCCCGGGCGCAAACTGCGCCGCTTGCGCCATCTGCGCCGCGACATGGCTGCGCAGGTCGAGCCGGCATACTGGCGGTCGGCGCGCCGGTCGACGCTGGCGGTGCTGTTCCTCGGCAGCCTGCTGCTGCTCGGCGTGCCGCTGGTGGCCGAGCAGCTCGATGCCGTCGGTGTGCTCGGCATCCCCCTCGGCTACTACGCCATGGCGCAGGGCTGTCTCATCGCCGTCGCCATCCTCATGCTGTTTGCGATGCGCCGTCAGCGCGATCGGGATCGCCGCCCCGTCGCAGCCGGCGAACCTGGCGGCGCGCACGTGACCTCGCCCGCGATGCCGCCGGCGGTTCCGCATGAGTAACGGCTCCGACAACGGTACGCGCGCTCTGGCGCGAGGCGTGTCGCCGCTGACGCGCGCCCTCGCAATGGCCGGCGATGGCCTCTCCGGCACGCTGATGCTCGGTTTCACGGGTGCGCTCGCCGCGCTCGGACACGACGGACTGGCGTTTCTCTCCGGCATCGCAGGCGGCTGGCTGATCGCCATGACGCTCATTGCGCCGCATTTGCAGCGGGCCGGCCACCTCGGTCCGGTCATGTTCGTCGCGCGACGGTTCGGCAGCGTTACAGCGGTCGCGGCCGGTGGCGTGCTGGTGCTGGCGACACTCGTGCTGCTGGCGGCGGAGTTGACGGCGCTGGCGATGCCGTTACGGCTGCTGCTCGGTGTGGACGGGCCGACCGGCGTCGCCATCGCTGCGGCACTCACCCTGGTCGTTGCGCTGGCGGCGCGTTCGGGTGCCGTCACCGGTCTGCAGGCGCTGTTGTTCGTGCCACTGGCCGCGGCGCTCATGTTGCCTGTTTTCTTGCCGGCGCTCGCGTCCGCTGGCGTGCCGGTGCCGCAGCTCGCGTATGGCGCGGTCCTGCAATCGATCTCCGATCTGGAGCTGAAGCGCCTCGGCGAGGAACTTGCCGATCCGGTCAGCCTCAAGGCGTATCTCAGACCCTTCACCACCATGACGCCGTCGGCCACCGTCATGCTGACGTTGTCGATGGCGCTCGGGCTCGCCGCGATGCCGCGCCTGCTGATGCGGCCGGTGCAGGCCGGTAGTGCGCACCAGGCACGCTGGGTGCTGGCGGTTGGTTTCGTGCTGCTGTTGCTGGCGTTGCTGGCCTTGCCGCCGCTGGCGGCAGCGGTGCGGCACGGGCTGCTCGAAACGCTGGTCGGGCGTGAGCCGGGCCGCCTCGATCCATGGTTGTTCGATCTCGGTCGTGCCGGACTCGCGCGCGTGTGCGGTGTCGCGGCCGTCTCGGCGGACGCCGTCAGCGCGGCCTGTGCCGCGTTGCCCGAGGCACCGGAGCGGCTGCGCCTCGACGACATCGACCTTGCGCGCGATGCACTGCTGCTGGCGCTGCCGGCGCTCGGCGGACTGCCTTCGCTGGTGACGCACCTGCTGGCGGCAGCTGTGGCGGTGGCCGCGCTCGCAGCGGCTGCGTGGCTCGCCGTGGCGTTGCGCGACGACGTCGCCGGTATCGGGGTCCGTCCGCCGCCGCTGGCCGAGCACCCCGCCGGAGAGACGAGCGACACGCCGCCGCTGTGGCGGCGCATGCTGGCGCTCGTTCTGGTGCTCGCCGCGATCGCAGGCGCGGCGGCGTTCGCGGCGACCGATCCGGCCGATCTCGCAACGCTCGTGGCGTGGGGCCTCGCCGTTGCCGCGGCCGGGCTGACGCCGGCCCTCGTCGCCGGTATCTGGTGGCAGCGCGCGACGGCGGCGGGCACGTTCGCGGGCATCGTCTGCGGCGTCGCGTTGACGGTCTATTACATCGTTGCGACGCGCTACTTCGCCATCGGCTTCTACGAAACGTGGAGCGGACTTTCAAACGCCGGGTTCGGCGCCGTCGCCGACTTCGAGGCGGCTCGCGATGCACTCGCAGCAGCAGCGGGCGAGGATCAGGCCGCGGCGCTCGCCGAGCTGGATGCCGCGGCCCGCCGCGCCGCCAACTGGTTCGGCATCCGCAGCATCGGCGCCGGCGTACTCGGTGCCGGGGCCGGCACGCTGGTGCTGCTTCTGGTGTCGGCGGTTACGCCCCGCCCCGGCCCGTCGGCGCGGCTGCTCGTCGAGCGCATGCGCATGCCGTCTCACGGCGGCTGACGCTGCTCCTGCCGCGCCATCCGGCCAAATCGAAACGACGCTTTCACCGCTGATGGCGTAGACTTTGCGGTATGAGAGACCAAGGGTCCGATCCGCCCGGCCAAGCGCCGGCCTACGACGTCGCCGTGATCGGCGGCGGCATCAACGGCTGCGGCATCGCCGCCGATGCGGCCGGGCGCGGCCTGTCCGTGCTGCTGGTCGAACAAGGCGATCTGGCCAGCGGAACCTCGTCGGCAAGCTCCAAGCTCATCCACGGCGGGTTGCGCTATCTCGAGCACTACGAGTTCCGTCTCGTGCGCGAGTCGCTCCAGGAGCGCGAGGTTCTGCTGGCGAACGCGCCGCATCTGATCCGGCCGTTGCGCTTCGTCGTGCCGCATGCGCCGCACATGCGCTCGCGCCTGCTGATGCGCGCGGGGCTGTTCCTCTACGACCATCTGGCGCGGCGCCGGCGCATCCCCGGCTCCGGCACGGTCGATCTGGCGCGTGATCCCGCAGCTCAGCCATTGGCGCCGCACGTGCGCCACGCCTTCCACTATTCGGACTGCTGGGTCGACGACGCGCGCCTCGTCGTGGCCGTGGCACAGCTCGCCGCGCAGCATGGCGCGCAGGTTCTGACACGCACTCCGGTCGTCTCGGCGACCGATCGCGACGGGATGTGGCATCTCACGATCGGTGCCGAGCCAACTCGCCGCGACGTGCGCGCGCGGACCCTCGTCAACGCGGCAGGTCCGTGGGCGGGGCACGTCTCGCGAGACGTCATCCGCCGCGCGGGTGCCAAGCGACAGGTGCCGGTGCGCCTCGTCAAGGGCAGTCATATCGTGGTGTCGCGCCTACCGGGCGCCGAGGATGCCTACCTGCTGCAGGCCGACGACCGCCGCGTCGTTTTCCTGCTGCCGTTCGCTGAGCGCTTCACCCTGATCGGCACGACCGATGTGGCGTTCGATGCGGACCCTGCCACGGCCGCGTGCAGCGACGAGGAACAGGGCTATCTGCTGCGCGTCGCCAACAACTTCCTGCGCACCCCCCTTTCGGATCGTGATGTCGTATGGCGCTTTGCCGGCGTGCGCCCGCTCTACGACGATGCGACCGACGACCCGTCGGCGATCACGCGTGATTATCGCCTCGAGCTGGAGGCGGGCTCCGGTCAGGCACCGCTGCTGACGGTGGTCGGCGGCAAGGTGACGACATATCGCCGGCTGGCCGAGGCGGCGCTCGCCACGCTTCGCCCGCACGTCGGCAGCAGGGTCGGCGGTGATTGGACCGCGACGGCCCCGCTTCCGGGTGGTGACATGCCGGGCGGCGATTTCGCAGCCTTCGCGACGGCGTTTCTCGCGCAGCACGGCCAACTCGGCGAGGCCCGCGTCAGGCCGCTGCTGCGCCGTTACGGGACGGCTGCGGCAAAGGTGCTTGCCGGGGTTCGTCACCCCGGTGATCTCGGCGAGGATCTCGGCTGCGGCCTCACCGAACGCGAGGTGGTCTATCTCGCCCGGCACGAATGGGTGACGACGCCCGCCGACGTGCTCTGGCGCCGCACCAAGGCGGGCCTGCTCGCCGAGCCAGCGGCGCGTCCCGGCCTCGAAGCGCGCATCGAGCGCGTGATCGCCGCCGCCCGCCACGCCGCGCCGGCTGCCGTCTCGAAGTGAAACGGCACTTAACCCGGATTTAACCCTGTTGTCGGAGGATTGCTGCTGTAGCGCGTATCCGTGTCGTCCGGGAGCAGAAGGTACAACGGTCGTGCGATCCGTGTTTGCAGCGCAGACGTCAGACACCGCCGCGGCTGAACCAGCCGACGGCCACGCGTGCCCGGCCAAGTCCGTGCGCGCAAGTTTCGTCTCCTTCGAACGCTCCGCTGCCCTGGCGTTGAGCCTGCTGATCGCGGGCAGCTTCGCGCTGCAGTCCCTCGTCATTGCCCATGGCCACGTCGCCGGCACCGTCAGCGGGCAGGCAGTCGCCGCCCTCGTCGCCGAAGCCCCCTCGCGTCCCGCGCCGCCAGTCACGGTCGCCGGCGCAGACGCCAGCCATTCCCTGCTGAACGTCGGCGTCGGTCTCAGTCGCAGCCTGGAGACCTCGGCGCGGGTCGCTGCCGCCGAGGCCGCCAGCGAAGCCTCCAGCGGCCTCGGTCTGCGCACCTCGACGTTCGGGCCCGACACGTCGAAAACGCCGCGCATCCGCACCGCGATGCTGGGCCCGGCCGCGATCGGAAACGCTCCGGCGCCGGCCCGCGAGGCGCGCTCGGACGAGCACCAGGAAGTCATCGTCATCCGCCCCGGCGGACCGCGCACGCTGAACCTGTCGAACAACCGCGCCGCGCCGGCGCCGCAACTCGCCCCGCAGGCGCGTGTGCTCGGAAAGGCGACGCCCGGAGAGGCCGCCGGTCTCGTCGACAAGGTGCACTTCCAGCCGCACACGCCCGAGCGGTGCCTGCCGCACGATCTGCTCGACGTGATCTACGACGTCGCCGAGCGTTTCGGCGAGGTGCAGATCCTGTCGACGTTCCGTGATCCGGAACGCAACCGCCGCGTCGGTGGCGCCGAGCAGTCGTTCCACCTGAGCTGTCAGGCGATCGACTTCCGTGTCTCCGGCAAGACGGCGGGGCTGCTGTCGTACCTCGAAGGGCGCGAAGAGGTCGGCGGACTGAAACGCTATCCGATGGGCTACTTCCACATCGACAACGGTCCGCGCCGCAGCTGGTGATAGTGCCTTGTCGGCGGTCGGATGCGGAGAAAACCGCAGCCGCGGACGCGTCGGCGGTTCAGCGCTTGCCCGCAGGCTTCTTCTTCTCGGCCGGGGTCGACTTGCCGCGCATCTCGTAAGCGGCGGCGACAGCGCTGGCGACACGCTCGGAGTTGTCGCGCCACCAGGCCGGATCGAAACGCACCGCTTCGGCCAGATTGGCCTCGCTGGTCGGCAGATACGGTGCCATGCCCTCGCCCGTCACGGCGTGCGTACCGACACTCCTGACCGCGCTGCGCCGCATCGGGCCGTAGGGGATCTGGCGCGCGACCGCCGCCAGCCGCTCGGTCGAGGTCGCGAACTGGATCAGTCTTTCGGCCTCGGCGGCATTGGCCGCCTTGGCGGGGATTGCGAGATATTCGACATCGTAGACCTGCCCGTCCCAGACGATGCCGAGCGGTCCACGCCGCGCGACGTCGAGGAACGCGCGCGTGTTGGTCGTCAGTGCCACCGTTACCGTGCCGGCGCGCAGCAGGTCGAGCGCTTCGGCGGCGTTGTCGTACCAGACGATGTCGTTGCCGATGGCGGTGACCTGCGACAACGCACGCTGCATGCCGGCCTCCGTCGCGAGGCGCGCGTAGACGTCGCCCGGCGCCACGCCGTCGGCCATGATGGCCGCCTCGAGCACGCCACGCGCACTGCGCGGCAACGCCCGCTTGCCGGGAAAGTTGCGCGTGTTGAAGACATCCTTCATCGAGCGCGGCGGCCGCTTGGCGAACTTCAGCGGATCGGCGACGAACACCTGCGACCACGCGAACGTCGCGGTGCCACAGCGCTGCAGTGCGCCGTCGAGGAAATCCTGTGCCGAGGCGCCGGTTTCGGCGGTCCGGGTCGCGGACAGTTCACGCAGGTCGCCGGCCTCGCATTTGCGGCCGAGTTCGCCGGCGTCGAGCGCGACCACATCGAGGCTGTCACTGCTGCTGCCGGTCGCGATCTCGATCTCGGTCTGACGCGTGAAGGGCTTCAGCACCGCGCTGTCGTAGGCGGCGGCGTAGGCGCCTTGCAGCGCGGCGATGCGAACCTTCGGCTTTGCGGGCGCCGGGGCTGGAGCGGCCGGCTCGGCGCGCGCAGGTGCTGGAGCCGGTGATGGAGCCGGCGCGCGCGCGGGCTTCTCTGCGGTCGCTGCCGGGGTATCGGCGGGCGAATTGGCCGGGGAGCTGCCGGCAGGTCCAGCCGCTGCCGGTTTGTCCGTCGGGATGGCCGGAGCTGCGGCGCCCGGTGCGGGCGCAGCCGTGGTCGTCGCCGGCGTCGCCGCGGGGGCGGTGGCCGGTGCCTGCGTCGC
>ERZ1645187.1766-NODE-1766-length-19545-cov-9.179066_pt1 | contig 19545 bp, 20 predicted proteins | sample MGYA00575352_ERZ1645187 | MGnify/ENA primary metagenome ERZ1645187 (study PRJEB40837, sample SAMN11349314) | freshwater sediment metagenome | isolation source: river sediment | host: Sediment | place: India: Wazaribad , New Delhi | collected 2017-02-21 ... | reverse complement strand
CTAAATATCAAATAAATCAAATAATTAATCCAAAAACGAAAAGGGCCCGGGTTGCCCCGAGCCCTTTCGTAATCCCTAAGTCCGTCAGACCTTAATTGCCGCCAATCGCAGTCTGGGCTTCGCGGCCATCGCCTTCCGGAGCGGCAATGATGTCGCGGGTAGCTTCGCCCTTGGCGACGGTCTGGGTGGCCGGATCGCCCACGGTCGAGCGGATCGACGGGGCAGCCTGGCCGGACAGCTGGTTGACCGAGGTTTCGACGCCCGAGCGCGGAGCGGCGGGGCCAAACAGCGCGCTTTGCGCCTGGGCGGCAGTGCTCTGGTCCATCGGACGCGGTGCGCCGGGAGCCGGGGGGACAAGCGCGAAATCGGGCGGAACAACCAGCGGAGCCTGACGCTGCACGGCGAATTCGTCCGGACGCTGGCGGTTGAACAGCCCGCCGCCGCCGCAGGCGGAAAGCAGCACCGAGGTGCCAAGGACGATCAGGGCTGACTTGCGCATGGTATCAATTCTCCGAGGCGGGAGCGCCCGCCGGTTGCTGGTCCGTCTTTTCGCGGATCAGGAAGCTGCGGGCAAGGATAATAACAACGCCGAGGGTGATTGCCGCATCGGCCAGGTTGAAGATCAGGAAGGGGCGGAAATCGCCGATATGGAAATCGGCATAGTCCAGCACATAGCCGAATTTCACGCGGTCATGGATGTTGCCCAGCGCGCCGCCCAGCACCATGCCCAGCGGCACGATTTCGCCCAGCACCTTTTCCCGCAGCAACCAGACCAGCACGACCGTGGCGATCAGCGCGGTGAGGGCAACCAGGCCCCAGCGCATTTCCATCGAGGTAGGGGTGAGCATCCCCAGCGATACGCCGAAGTTGTGGGTCCGGGTCAGGTCGAAGAAGGGCAGCAGCGGCATGTGATCGCCGATTTCGCGCAGCCCCCAGGGACCGGCCACCATCCGCTTGATCCACTGGTCAACCCAGTAGATCACCGCGGCAAGCGCCAGTCCGGTCAGGCGGGGGCGGGCGGAAAACAGGCTCATGAGCCCGTGCCCATGGCCTCTGTAACCTGATCGCAACGTGAACAGAGCGCACCGTCTTCAGTGACTTCGGGCAGGTGCCGCCAGCAGCGGCCGCACTTGTGATGCTCGGTCCGGGTGACCTGCAGCGTGTCGCCGGTGGTCACGGAAGAGACGATGAACAGTTCGGCGAGGTCCGTGTCGCCAGCCTGCTCCGGCACGGTCACGGCTGCTTCCAGGCTTGACCCGATAACCTTTTCGCGGCGCATCGGTTCGATCTGTTCGTTCACGGCGGTGCGGGCTGCGCGCAGCGCCTCCCACTTTGCCATGTCGACCGTAGCAGCGGGCACTTCCGGCCATTCCAGCAAGTGGACCGAACCGCCATCCGGATAGCGGGTGCCCCATACTTCCTCAGCCGTGAAGACCAGCACTGGCGCGGCCCAGCGGATCAGCGACTGGAACAGGATGTCCAGCGTGGTGCGATAGGCCATGCGCTTCGGGTCCGTCGGCGCATCGCAATAGAGGCAGTCCTTGCGGATATCGAAGAAGAAGGCCGAAAGGTCTTCGTTGCAGAAATCGGTCAGCGCGCGGACATAGGTGTTGAAGTCGTAATCGTTCGCGGCCTGACGCAGCGTTGCGTCCAGCTTGCCCACCAGCGCCAGAACATAGCGTTCCAGTTCCGGCATGGCGGAGGCTTCAACCCGCTCTGCATCGCTGAACCCGTCCAGCGCGCCCAGCAGATAGCGGAAGGTGTTGCGCAGCTTGCGATACTGGTCGGCCACGCCCTTCAGGATTTCATCGCCGATGCGGTGATCCTCGGTGAAGTCGACTGACAGCGCCCACAGCCGGATGATGTCTGCGCCATAGGTTTCCATCACCTTCAGCGGGTCGATGGTGTTGCCCAGGCTCTTGGACATCTTCATGCCCTTGGCATCCATGGTGAAGCCGTGGGTCAGGATCTCCTTGTAGGGAGCATGGCCGCGCGTCGCGCAGGATTCGAGCAGGCTCGACTGGAACCAGCCGCGATGCTGGTCGCTGCCTTCCAGATACATGTCGGCGCGCGGACCAGTCCAGCCAGCAGGCCGCTCCAGATCGGGCCAGCGCCCGCTTTCCAGCACGAAGGCGTGGGTGGAGCCGGAATCGAACCACACGTCGAGAATGTCGGTGACGCGTTCGAAGTCTTCGACGCGGTACTGGTCGCCCAGGTATTCCTGCGCGCGTTCATCGCTCCAGGCATCGACGCCGCCGGCCTTGACCGCGGCAATGATGCGCGCGTTGACGGCGGGATCGCACAGGTACTGACCGGTCTTGCGGTCAACGAACAGGGTGATCGGCACGCCCCAGGCGCGCTGGCGTGACAGCACCCAGTCAGGCCGGCCTTCGACCATCGAACCGATGCGGTTGCGGCCCTTTTCCGGCACGAAGCGGGTGGCGGCAATCGCGGCCATCGCGGTTTCGCGCAGTGTTTCACCCGCGTCCTGATCGGCGCGGATACCGGCCTCGGTCGCGCAGAGCGCGGCCTGCCGGTCGATCTTGCGATCCATCGGCACGAACCACTGCGGGGTGCAGCGGAAGATCACCTTGGCCTTGGAACGCCAGGAGTGGGGGTAGGAGTGCTGGTAGTCCGCCGAAGCAGCCAGCAGGCAGCCGGTTTCGGCCAGCGCGGTGCAGATCGGCCCGTCCGGCGCGTTGAACTTGGGATTGATGACCGATCCCATGCCGCCCAGCCATGCCCAGTCGGCGCGGTACTTGCCATCGCCTTCGACCGCGAAGACTGGCTCGATCTCGTGCGCCTTGCATAGCAGGAAGTCGTCCTCGCCGTGGTCCGGGGCCATGTGGACCAGACCGGTACCGCTATCGGTGGTGACGAAATCGCCTGCGAGGAACGGGCGCGGCTTGGCGAAGAAATCGCCCAGCGCGTGCATCGGGTGACGCGCGACGGTTCCGGCGAGCGCCGAACCCTTGACCGTCTGGCGATCCGACAGGTCCAGACCGGTGCGGGCTGCGAATTGCGCCTTCAGCTCACTCGCGACAAGGAAGCTGCGTGTGCCATCGCTGACCAGCACGTATTCCACTTCCGGACCATAGGCGAGCGCCTGGTTGGTCGGGATGGTCCACGGGGTGGTCGTCCAGATCACGGCATAGGCGCCGACCAGTTCGGCAACCGGGCTGGCGGTGATTTCAAACGCCACGTCGATCTGGGTCGAGGTGATGTCTTCGTATTCGACTTCGGCTTCGGCCAGCGCGGTCTTTTCCACCGGCGACCACATCACCGGCTTGGCCCCGCGATAGAGCTGGCCGCTTTCGGCAAATTTCAGCAGTTCGGCAACGATGGTGCCTTCTGCCTGCGGGTCCATGGTCAGATAGGGATTGTCCCAATCGCCCAGGATGCCCAGCCGCTTGACCTGTTCACGCTGCACATTGACCCAGTTCTGGGCATAGGCGCGGCATTCCGCTCGGAACTCGACCGGATCGACCTGATCCTTGTCCAGCTTCTTCTTGCGGTACTGTTCCTCGATCTTCCATTCGATCGGCAGGCCGTGGCAGTCCCACCCCGGAACATAGGGCGCGTCCTTGCCCTGCAGGTTCTGGGTGCGGCAGACCATGTCCTTCAGGATGTGGTTCAGCGCATGGCCGATGTGCATGTCGCCATTGGCATAGGGCGGACCATCGTGAAGGATGAACTTGTCGCGTCCGGCGCGGGCATCGCGCAGCTTGCGATAGAGGTCCATCTCGTTCCAGCGCGCCAGAATACCGGGCTCCTTCTGGGGGAGGCCCGCTTTCATGGGGAAATCGGTCTTCGGCAGGAAGACGGTGTCTCGATAATCGCGCTGTTCAGTCATAGCGCCGGGGCCTTAGCCGGGGCCGCGCCGTTTCGCAATTTTTTGCTGGCGAGGGCCGTTACTGTCCGGAGAGCAATTTGCGCGCAGTCAGGCAGTCCTGCTCCATCTGTGCGGTCAGGGCTTCCAGACTGTCGAACTTCGCCTCGGGCCGCAGGTAATGGTGCAGGGCCACTTCGATCTCCTGCCCGTAAAGATCGCCGGAGAAGTCGAAGAAATAGGGCTCCAGCAGTTCGATTGGCGGATCGAAACTGGGGCGAATCCCCAGATTGGCCGCGCCGTGAACCACCTTGCCGCCGGGCAGGTGGCCGGTCACCGCATAAATGCCATAGGCCGGGCGCAGATAGTTGCCGAGCCGCAGATTGGCCGTGGGATAGCCGATTGAGCGGCCCAGCTTTGCGCCATGTTCCACCACCCCGCGAATCGCATAGGGGCGGGTGAGGAGGTGGGTGGCCGTGCCGCAGTCGCCAGAGCGCAGGGCATCGCGAACCCGGCTGGAAGAAACGACCACGCCATCTTCGCTGACGGGGCCGACCGCGCGGGCGCGCAGGCCCACGGTTTCGCCAAACTCTGCCAGTACGCGGACATTGCCGGTGCGGCCCTTGCCGAACGTGAAGTCCTCGCCGGTCACTACGCCTGCCGCAGCGGCGCGGTTTACCAGCATTTCACGGATGAAGTCTTCGGCAGTGGTGGCGGCCAGGTCTGCGCCGAAAGTGAAGACCAGCATTGCGTCGGCGCCAGCCGCTTCGAACAGTTCAAGCCGCTGGTCCAGCGTGGTCAGGCGGAACGGCGGGGCATCAGGGGTGAAATAGCGCACCGGGTGCGGATCGAAGGTGGCGATGATCGCCGGGCGCCCTTCGCTGCGTGCCCATGCAATCGCCTCGCCCGCCACGGCCTGATGGCCGAGGTGGAACCCGTCGAAATTGCCCAGGGCCACAATCGCGCCGCGCAGCGAATCGGGCATGGGGACAGATGCATCGAGCCGGGGAATCGTCATGACGGTCAGTTGTGTTCCGGTTGTTGCGCTTGGCCGCGTTTACGCAGCAGCGTGACGAAATCAAACCCCGGAACCGCGCCTCCTGCCGGATGGGCCTCGCGGAAGGTCTCGTCCCATGCGGTGCGGTCAAATTCCGGAAAGCGGGTGTCACCCTCTGGCGAAGCGTGGACTTCGGTCAATTCGATGCGGTCCGCCACGGGCAGAGCCTGCGCATAAATCTGCGCGCCGCCGAAAATGATGATCTCTGGCGTATTGGCCAGTTCCAAAGCCTGCTCCAGCGATTCCGCGCGCTCTGCCCCGGCGGCCTGCCACGTAGGATCGCGGGTGATCACGATATGGCGGCGGCCGGGCAGAATGCCGGGCAGCGAATCGAAAGTTTTTCGGCCCATGACCAGCGGCTTGCCCATGGTCAGCGCCTTTACCCGGCGAAAGTCCGCCGAAATGTGCCAGGGCATTCCGCCTGCAGAGCCGATCACCCCGTTGTCGGCCACAGCGACGACCAGGACAATTTCCGGCTGGCCCATGTTCAGAAGGTCAGCCGCGTGACGTGGCCCATCTTGCGGCCCGGGCGCACTTCGCCCTTGCCGTAGAGGTGCAGATGGTTGGCCGGATCGGCGAGGATCGCTGCCCAGTCCTCTGCCTCATCGCCGATGATGTTGCGCATTTCGACCTTGGCTGCGGCAAGGCGGGTGTCGCCCAGCGGCAGGCCGCAGATCGCGCGGATGTGGTTTTCGAACTGGCTGGTGACTGCCCCTTCGATGGTCCAGTGGCCAGAGTTGTGGACGCGCGGGGCCATTTCGTTGAACACCGGGCCTTCGTCCGTGGCGAAGAATTCGAACGCGGCCACGCCAACATAGCCCAGCCCTTCGACCACCTTGGCGGCCAGGCTGCGCGCTTTTTCGACCTGAGCCTGAACTGCGGCGCTGGCGGGAGCGGTGGAGAGGGCAAGGATGCCGCCTTTGTGTACGTTTTCGGCACTGTCCCAAAAGGCGATGCGGCCATCGAGGCCGCGGGCCAGAATCACGCTGAATTCAGCGGAAAAGCGCACCAACCCTTCATAGATCATGGGCTGGCCGGAAAAGACGATGCCGTCAGCATCATGGTCGGTATTGATCCGCCACTGGCCCTTGCCGTCATAGCCTTCGCGCCGGGTTTTAAGGATGCCGGGCGAACCGAGCCGGGTCAGCGCCGCGTCCAGATCCTCGCGGGTGTCGACCGCCATGTAGGGCGCGGTCTTGCCGCCCAGTTGCTCGACATATTCTTTTTCGTTGAGGCGGTCCTGCGCCACTTCCAATGCGCGGGCATTGGGATGCAGCGGGGTTGCGCCCAGTGCCTGCAGCGGGCCGACGGGAACATTCTCGAACTCATAGGTAACCACCGCGCAATCGGCGGCGAAGGCGGCCATGGCTGCGGCATCGTCCCAGCGCGCGCTGGTGAAGTGGGCAGAAACTTCTGCCGCGACCGAATCCGCCTCCGGGGCAAAGACGTGGACGCGGTAACCCAGCTGCGCCGCTGCCTTGGCCAGCATCCGGCCCAGTTGCCCGCCGCCCAGAATGCCGATCGTCTCGCCCGGTGGAATCATGCGCTGTTCCTTCTTAGGCCGGTCGCTCGGCCACGCTGGCGGTCTGCGCGGCGCGGAATTCCTTGATCCGTCCGGCCAGAGCCTCGTCATTGGTGGCCAGGATTGCCGCTGCCAGCAGGCCGGCATTGGTTGCTCCGGCCTCGCCAATCGCCAGCGTGCCAACCGGGATTCCGGCGGGCATCTGCACGATCGAAAGCAGGCTGTCCTGCCCGGAAAGTGCGCGCGATTGCACCGGCACGCCCAGCACTGGCAGGTGGGTCATGCTTGCCACCATGCCCGGCAGGTGCGCCGCGCCGCCAGCGCCGGCGATGATCACCTTGAAGCCTTCATCAGCGGCACCCTGGGCGAAATCGACCAACCGCTGCGGAGTACGGTGCGCCGATACGATCCTTGCGTCATAGGCCACGCCCAGCTTGTCCAGCGCGTCGGCAGCGCACTTCATGGTCGGCCAGTCGGACTGGCTGCCCATGACGATTGCGACGGGTGCCACCATGTCTTTACCTTTCCGACAGGTAATAGCGCTCCAGCGCCTGAAGGTTGTCGTCCAGTTCATAGACGATCGGCTGCCCGGTCGGGATTTCTAGACCGGTGATTTCAGCGTCGGAAATGCCCGACAGGTGCTTTACCAGCGCGCGCAGCGAATTGCCGTGCGCGGCGACCAGCACCACTTCGTTCGCCTTCAGCGCGGGAACGATGGCCGCCTCGTAATAGGGCAGCACGCGGGCGATCGTGTCCTTCAGGCTTTCGGTCGAAGGGATCGGAATGCCGGCATAGCGGGCATCGGCCTTCAGATCGAATTCCGAACCGTCTTCCAGCACGGGCGGCGGCGTATCAAAGCTGCGGCGCCAGATCTTGACCTGTTCGTCGCCGTGCTTGGCAGCAGTCTCTGCCTTGTCGAGGCCAGTCAGCCCGCCATAGTGGCGTTCGTTCAGGCGCCAGTCCTTGGTTTCCGGAATCCACAGGCGGCCAGCGGCTTCCAGTGCGTAGTGCAGCGTCTTGATCGCGCGGGTCTGGAAACTGGTGAAAGCCACGGTCGGCAACATGCCCTTGGCTTTGAGCAGGGCGCCGGCGGCGCGGGCTTCTTCTTCACCCTTGGCGGTCAGATCGACATCCCACCATCCGGTAAAACGGTTCTCAAGGTTCCACTGGCTTTGGCCATGGCGGACAAGAATCAAACGCGGCACGGACTTGGCTCCCCCGATTTCAAGGATGTCTGGCCCCTAGCTACCGGGTTCGCCTTTGGGAAGGGTCGGCGTGGCATTACGGTTAAATTCCCGCGCCTGTTCCTTGCGCCGGCGCAGGTTCTCGCGCAGCTTGGCGGCTAGGCGCTCTTCGCGGGTAAGGGGTGGATTTTCTTCACGCATGAGTAATTTCTCGATCCTATCATGCCTTGTGCTTGACAAAGCAAGGGGTCGCAGTCATTAGCGCGCCCCTGCCCTGACGGCCCTGCCGCAATGGGCAAGCGGAATGGTGTGCTGCTGTAGCTCAGTGGTAGAGCGCATCCTTGGTAAGGCTGAGGTCGGGAGTTCAATCCTCCCCAGCAGCACCATTCCCCTCTCCCCCGGAAAATCGCAGGAATTACCGGGGGTCAGGCCTCCAGAGGGGCCGTTGATAGCCCCAGTTCCGGAATCGCGACCGAGCGGCGACCGCTGAAATCGGTCCGCACCACGATCAGGCCGGCGCGTTCGTAATGTTCCAGCAGGCGGCGAATCCGGCCCAGTGAGTTGGTGCCATAGATTCGCGCCAGTTCATCATCGTCCGGACAGGCAGTGCCATCATGCGCCGCGCGGGCGATCACTAGGAACGGGGCGAGCAGATCGTCCGACAGAATCGCGGCAACGCGCAGAATGTCTTTCCACGGTGCCTGATCCGGCTCGGTCACGCCCGCCACGGCCATGGCAAAGCGGCGGCGGAACTGGGTCATGTCGACATGGCCTGCCGTCAGCCGATTCATCCGGCAGCGCACGGTAAAGTCCTGAAACAGCCGCGCCGGGGGCTGGAAGGTGCAGTCTTCCTCTGCCGCCATTTCCAGCAGGATGGCATCGACCGCCGCGTCAATCTCGCGCTGGTCCGGGGCGAAGAGGGTGGGCTGTTCCGGCTCTTCCACCTGATCGACTGGCGTCGCTTCGATCTGTTCCAGCAGCTCGCCCGCTGCCGGCGCCTGCGGGGCAGGGGGCGGAGGCGGCGGCGCATCGTCTTCCAGATGCAGTCCGGAATGAAGCAGGGCGTGCAGCTCGTCCGGAGAAGCAGAAGGCGGCGGGGCAAGGTTCTGCACCATGCGAATGGGGCCGGTTCGCACCGAGCCGATTCGCACTGCGACCGGGCGGCGGCTGATCGCCGGGCCAAGGCCGAGGAACTGCCCGCTGGACAGGTCGCGAATCTGTTCGGCCTGGCGGCGCTCCATGCCCAGCAGGTCGGCAGCACGAGCCATGTCGATGTCGAGGAAGGTGCGTCCCATCAGGAAGTTCGATGCCTCGGCCGCGACATTCTTGGCCAGTTTGGCGAGACGCTGGGTGGCGACGATCCCGGCGAGGCCACGCTTGCGCCCGCGGCACATCAGGTTGGTCATCGCGGCCAGCGACATGCGGCGCGTTTCTTCGCTGACGTCACCGCCCGCAGCAGGGGCGAACATCTGTGCTTCGTCAACCACGACTAGCGCCGGGAACCACTGGTCGCGCGGCGCATCGAACAGGGCGGAAAGGAACTGCGCGGCGCAGCGCATCTGCCCTTCGATCTCCAGCCCTTCCAGCGAAAGGACGACCGAAGCGCGGTGTTTGCGGATGCGCGCGGCCAGCCGCTCGATCTCGGCGCCGGAATAGGCCGCGCCGTCGATCACGATATGGCCGAACACATCGGACAGGGTGCCGAAATCGCCTTCGGGATCGATCACGATCTGCTGCACGATGCTGGCGCTTTCTTCCAGCAGGCGGCGCAGCAGGTGGGACTTGCCCGAGCCGCTGTTGCCCTGAACCAGCAAGCGCGTTGCCAGCAGTTCCTCGATATCGATGTTGATGGGGCCGCCTGCCGGGTCGGCACCGATTTGGATGGGAGCGCTCACCGCGTCGCAGTTAGGCGGCGGAAGGTTCGGGGCCAAGCTCTGCCTGCCCTGTTTTCCAGAGATTCACTGCTGGCGCCCTCAATCATGGCGCGACGGTCAAGCGGGCGGAATAATTACTGCGACCAGCCCGGATCGACCTGATGGTGGGTGAAGTGACGCTTCAGGCTGTGGCCCTTGTCGCTGGTTTGCACCCAGGCGAACAGGGCTGCAACGCCGGCAAAAGCATAGAAAACATAGCGCATGGACCCCTCCCGTTCAGGTGGTCTTCTGATGCGCGAAAGCCTGCGCCGCAGCGGTAAACGCGGGCTGACCGGATAGGGTTAACGCCGCTTAACTGGTGCCGAGCAGGTCGCCCCATTCGGGATGCCGTGTAAAGGCGGCGGCGATATAGGAACATTTCGGCACGATCAGGAATCCCTGTTCCCGTGCATCGGCAACCAGCGCGTCAACCAGCCGTGCTGCCACCCCGCGCCTGCCGATCTCGGGTGGGACGATGGTGTGATCGGCGACGCGGGCATGGCCCTTGGCATGAAGCACCCAGGTCAGCCGTCCGATAGCCTCGCTGCCCGGCACATGGGCATGGTATTCACCCTTTTCGCCGCTGCCGTGGCGGGTGATCGTGACCTGATCCATCGGGTACTCCTGCTTGACGCCCGGTGCGGGCTGCATAATGCGACATGGTGATGCAATTTCTGTCCGACAATGCCGCCGCCGTCCATCCTCGCCTGTGGGAGGCGATGCGCGCCGCAGATGCGCCGGATTCGCCCTATGACAATGACGCGCTCAGCCTGAAGCTGGATGCGGCCTTTGCCGACCTGTTCGGGCGGCCATGCACCGTGCTGTGGGTGGCGACCGGAACGGCGGCGAACTGCCTTGCTCTGGCGACACTGGTTCCGCCCCACGGCGGGGTGATCTGTCATCGCGAGGCGCATATCGAAACCGACGAGGGCGGCGCGCCCGGTTTCTATACCCACGGGGCGAAGCTGATCCTGGCCGAAGGAGAGGGGGCGAAGCTCTCGCCCGAAGGGATCGAAGCGGTCATGGCGGGCATCCGCAAGGATGTGCATCAGGTCCAGCCGCAGGCGGTTTCGATCACGCAGGCCAGTGAATATGGCCGCTGCTATCGGCCCGACGAGATGGCGGCGATTGCCGCGACGGCGCAGGCCCATGGGCTTAAGCTACATGTCGATGGCGCGCGTTTTGCCAATGCCGTGGCCTTCCTTGGCTGCTCGCCGTGGGAAGCCTGTCAGGGGGCGGCGGCGCTCAGCTTTGGCTGCGTGAAGAACGGCGGGATGAGTGCCGAGGCGCTGGTGTTTTTCGATTCCGATCTGGCCGATCTGGCGCGGCTGCGGCGCAAGCGGGCCGGGCACCTGCAATCGAAGGGCCGCTTTCTTGCTACGCAGCTGCTGGCCATGGTCGAGGACGGGCTGTGGCTGGAGAATGCCCGCAGCGCCAATGCGGCTGCGGCAGAGCTGGCTGCGGCTGCGGGTGATCGCCTGCTCCATCCGGTCGAAGCGAACGAAGTGTTCCTGCGCCTGACCGAGGCCGAGCGGGAAGCCCTGCGCGCGAAAGGCTTTTCCTTCTACGACTGGGGCGGCGATGCGGCGCGGCTGGTCACGGCATGGAACACACCGGCAGAGCACGTCACTGCGCTGGCCCAGGCGATTCGCGCGCTGTGACGGCTGCACCCGCCCCGGCGACTTCGCAGGCACGGGCCATTGCGGCCTTCGTGCTCGTCACCCTGATCTGGGGTTCGACCTGGCTGGTGATCAAGGACCAGATCAGCGCGGTTCCGGCCAGCTGGGCGGTGACCTGGCGGTTTGTGCTGGCAACAGTGGGCATGTTCACGCTGGCCCTGATCCGGCGCGAACGGCTGCTCTTGCCCCGCCGCGCGATGGGCGTGGCCGTGGTGATGGGCCTGTTCCAGTTCTTTGCCAATTTCCAGCTGGTCTACCGGGCCGAGGCGCATATCACCTCGGGCCTTGTTGCCGTGCTGTTTGCCCTGCTGCTGGTGCCCAATGCGGTGATGGGGAAGATCTTCCTTGGCACCCCGATTGAGCGACGCTTTGTGGCAGGTTCCGCCGTTGCACTGGCGGGGATCGCCTTGTTGCTGACCCACGAATACCGCGCGGCACCGGCGGGCGGTGTGGATGTGCTGGCCGGGATCGGCCTGACCTTCGCCGCGATCATGTCGGCCTCTACCGCCAATATCCTGCAGGCCACGCCCACCGCACGGCGGGAAAGCATCATCGTGATGATCGCCTGGGCCATGCTGGTGGGCGCGATTGCTGATGCGCTGTTCGCCTTTGCCACGGCTGGCCCGCCGGTGCTGGATACCAGCCCGCGCCAGCTGGGCGGGATTGCCTATCTGGCTCTGGTCGGTTCGGTCCTGACCTTCCCGCTCTATTTCATGCTGATTCGCGACTGGGGTCCGGGCAAGGCCGCCTATAACGGCGTGGCCGTGCCGGTTGTCGCCATGGCGCTTTCCACCCTGTTCGAAGGCTATCGCTGGTCGCTGCTGGCAGGCAGCGGCGCGGCATTGGCCATGGTGGGGCTATTGATCGCGCTGTCGGGCCGCAAGTAGCGCGGCAAGCCCTTCGCGGTAGGTCGGGTAACGCGGTGTCCAGCCTAGCACCCGCTTTGCCTTGCGGTTCGCGACGCGGCGATTCTCGGCATAGAAAGCGCGGGCCATCGGTGACAGACCCGCTTCCTCGATCGACTGCAACTTTGGCCAGGGCAGGCCCAGCAGATCGCAGGCGTGTTCGATCACGGTGTTCTGGCTGGTCGGCAAGTCGTCTGCCACGTTGTAGGCCCCGGACGGTCCCTTCAGCGCGAGCAGGACGGCGCTGACGATGTCATCGACATGGACCCGGCTGAAAATCTGTCCGGGCAGGTCAATGCGGTGCGCCGCGCCGCTTTCCACCCGCTCCAGCGCCGAGCGCCCCGGTCCATAGATGCCCGGCAGGCGCAGCACCCGTGCGCCGCGCTCCAGCCACAGGCGGTCCGCTTCGGCGCGGGCGGTGCGGCGGCCAGTGCCGGTGGGCGCGCTTTCATCGACCCAGGCCCCGTCCGTGTCGCCATAGACCCCGGTGGAGGAGAGATAGACCAGATGCTTGCCCTGCAACGCGTGGCCATAGCTTTCCAGCACCGGATCGAAGCCCGCGCCATCTGGCGGGACCGAGGACAGGACATGGTGCGAATCGGCCAGAGCCAATCTCACGTTGCTGTCATCGTCAAAGCGCAGGGTGCCATTGCGGCCAGTCGAGACGACTTCCCAGCCCTGCGTTTCAAGGGCGCGAGCGGTGCGGGCGGCAGTATAGCCCAGTCCAAAGATGAAAATGCGGCGCATCGGTGCCTTCCATAGGCGGCAGCGCTGGCAATCGGAAGCATTGCGATTAAGTTAGTCGCCATGGATATCGCCAGCAGACCGTCCGCCACTGTGACCAACCCCGAAACGGCAGACGCCGCCTCGCCGCCTCATGCCCCGGCCACGATCCGGCGCGAGGATTATCGCCCGCCCGCCTGGCTGGTGCCGCAGATTCGGCTGGATTTCACCCTGGGGCTGGAAGAAACCCGCGTGGTTTCGCGGCTGGAAGTGGAACGCAATTCCGCTAGTGATGACAGCGCGGCCCTGCGCCTGAATGGTGACGGGCTAGTGCCCGAATCGGTCGCGGTCGATGGCGTGCAGGTGAACACCTGGCGGATGGACGGGGCAGACCTCTTGCTGGAACTGCCGGAGCAGCGCCACAGCGTTGAGATCGTCACCCGGATCAATCCGGCGGCCAATACCCAGCTGATGGGCCTCTATGCCTCGAACGGCATGCTCTGCACCCAGTGCGAGGCCGAAGGGTTCCGCCGCATCACGTTCTTCCCGGATCGGCCGGACGTGCTTTCCACCTATTCCGTGCGGATGAGCGGGCCGAAAAGCCTGTTCCCCGTGCTGCTGGCCAATGGCAACTGCACGGCAACCGGCGAAGGCGCGGAGGGCACCCACTGGGCCGAATGGCACGATCCCTGGCCCAAGCCGAGCTATCTGTTCGCACTGGTCGCAGGCGATCTGGTGGCCAACCACGATACGTTCACCACGATGAGCGGGCGCAAGGTCGACCTCAATATCTGGGTCCGCGACGGGGATCAGGACCGCACCCATCATGCGATGCAGGCGCTAAAGGATTCGATGAAGTGGGACGAGGAGGTGTTCGGCCGCGAATATGACCTCGACCTGTTCAACATCGTCGCCGTGTCCGATTTCAACATGGGGGCGATGGAGAACAAGGGTCTCAACGTCTTCAATACCCGCTACATTCTGGCCGATCCCGATACGGCGACCGACATGGACTATGACGGGATCGAAAGCGTCGTCGCCCACGAATACTTCCACAACTGGTCGGGCAACCGCGTCACTTGCCGCGACTGGTTCCAGCTGAGCCTGAAGGAAGGCTTCACCGTGCTGCGCGATCAGCTGTTCAGCCAGGACATGGGCAGCGCCGCAGTCAAGCGGATCGAGGATGTGCGCGTGCTGCGCGGGGCGCAGTTCCCGGAAGATTCCGGCCCGCTGGCCCATCCGATCCGCCCGGATTCCTATCAGGAAATCTCGAACTTCTACACCGCGACCGTCTATAACAAGGGCGCGGAAGTGATCCGCATGATGCGCACGCTGGTCGGGGCGGAGCGGTTCCGCGCCGGGACCGACCTCTACTTTGCCCGCCACGATGGCGAAGCGGCAACCTGCGAGGATTTCATCCGCGCGATCGAGGAAGGTGCCGGGATCGACCTGTCGCAGTTCCGCCTGTGGTATTCGCAGGCCGGAACCCCGCGTGTCACCGCGCGGCTGGCCTATGATGACGGGGTTGCCACTCTGACCTTGAGCCAGCACGTGCCGACGACGCCGGGCCAGCCAAACAAGCAGCCGATGGTTATTCCGCTGCGCCTTGCCCTGTTCGATTCCGTCACCGGGCGGCACGATGGCGAAAAGCTGGTCGTGCTGGACCGTGCGGAAATGGAATTTGCCTTCCCCGGCTTCTCCGCCCGTCCGGTGCTGTCGCTTAATCGCGGCTTCTCGGCCCCGGTTTCAATCGACGCAGACACCGCGCGCGATGATCTGGTCTTCCTGGCCGCAAACGATGACGATCCCTTCGCCCGGTACGAGGCGTTGCAGCAGCTCGCCGTCCAGCACTTGCTGGCCGAAGTGGCGGGACAGTCTGACACGGCGGGGCGCGATGCAATCTGCGCCGCGTTTGCGCGGATTGTTGACGACCCGGCGCTGGATGACCTGATGCGCGGCGAACTGATGATCCTGCCCGGCGAGGTCTATCTTGCCGAACAGATCGAAGCTGCCGACCCGGTCGCGATCCGCACTGCGCGTGAGGCACTGAAGGCGCACCTTGGCGCAGAATTGAAGGAATCGCTGCTCGCGCTGCATGCCCGCGCCAGTGCCGTGCCTTACGATCTTTCTGCCGCCGCGCGCGGCGCGCGCAAGGTCAAGACCCAGGCGCTCGCCTTGCTGGCCGCTGGCGTGCCGGAACTGGCGGCAGAACTCGCTGCGGCGCAGTTCGACGCGGCGGATAACATGACTGACCGGCAGGGTGCGCTGATGGTCCTGTGCGGGCTGGAAACCCCGCTGCGCGAAGAGCGGCTGGCCGCCTTCCATGCGCGCTATGCCGGCAATGCGCTGGTGATCGACAAGTGGTTCTCGTTGCAGGCTGGCTCGCTTCATCCGGAAGTGCTCGATCACGTCCGCGCGCTGGCGGAGCATCCCGATTTCACCATGACCAACCCCAACCGGGTGCGGGCGCTCTACATGGCGGCGGCGGTCAATCCGGGGGCGTTCCATGCTGCTTCTGGTGATGGCTATCGCATGGTGGCCGACCTGATCATCGCGCTGGACCCGATCAATCCGCAGACCGCGGCGCGCTTTGTTGCGCCGCTGGGCCGCTGGCGGCGGATCGAACCGCACCGCGCCGCCCTGATGCGGGCCGAGCTGGAGCGGATCGCGGCCCAGCCGGGCCTTTCCAAGGATACGGTCGAGCAGGTGAGCAAAAGCCTTGGCTGACCCCGGCCTGCGCCGGGGTGACGGCGTCGAAGTCATCCGCGCTGCCTGTCTGGCCAAGGTCCCGCACGGCTTTCTTGGCCGCAAGGGCGGGGTCTCGACCGGAGTCGTCGCCGGGCTCGAGATGGGGCTGCGCGGCATGGACCCGGCCGATCCGGCGCTGGAAGCCGTGCGTGAAAACCGCAGGCGGGGCGTTGCGGCGATTCTGCCCGGCGCGCTGCTCTGCGGCGTCTATCAGGTCCACGGTGCGTACTGCGTCGAAGCAGGCGACTGGGCTGAGGCGGAGCGTCCGCAGGCCGACGCCCTGGTCACGAACAGGCCCGGCTTGTTGCTTGGGATTCTGACCGCCGATTGCGCGCCGGTACTGTTCGCCGATCTTTCCGCCGGAGTAGTCGGGGCGGCCCATGCCGGCTGGAAGGGGGCCGTGGCGGGCGTAACAGATTCGACCATTGCCGGCATGGAGCGGCTGGGGGCGTGCCGCGCGAACATCGTCGCCGCCATCGGTCCGTGCATTGCCCAGGCCAGTTACGAAGTCGACGGCGGATTCCGCGAGAGGGTGCTGGCAGAGCAAGCCGATAATGCCCGTTTCTTCGTTCCGGGCGCGCCGGACAAGTGGCAGTTCGACCTTGAAGGCTATGTCGCTGCGCGGCTGGAACGCGCGGAAATCGGCGGGGTTGAGCGGCTTTCGCTGGATACATATGCGGATGAGGCGCGGTTCTTTTCCTTCCGCCGCGCGACTCATCGGGGCGAGGCGGACTATGGTCGGCAAATGTCCCTGATCGGGCTTGCCTAGCGGCGCTTGCGCAGTCCTGTGCAAACTTGCACAAATTGACAGTTGGCAGGGCGGGGCTTCGCGTCTATCAGGCCCGCCAAATCGTCTGTGCAGGCTGCATCTTGCAGGGCGCGGGCGGTTCGCATAGGGGCTTCCTGAGCAAATTTTGAGGGGGTCGTTCCCAAAGCGCATTGCGCGGCAGGGCGGCCAGAACGACAGGATCGGTTCGACCATGGCACAAGAGGCGAGCATCGACACTCCGACCGTCCAGGACGGTGAGGGTGTGCGGCGGCGCGATTTCATCAATATTGCAGCGGTCAGTGCGGCCGGTGCGGGCGGGGTTGCCGTACTTTACCCGCTGATCAGCCAGATGGCCCCTTCGGCCGACGTGCTGGCGCAAAGCTCGACCGAGGTCGACATCAGCGCGGTTCAGCCCGGTCAGGCGATTAAGGCCGTGTTCCGCAAGCAGCCGGTGTTCATTCGCAACCTCACTCCGGCGGAGATCGAGGAAGCGAACAAGGTTGACGTTGCCAGCCTGCGTGACCCGCAGACGCTGAAGGAGCGGACCCTTGAAGGCCATGAAAACTGGCTGATCACCATGGGCGTCTGCACCCACCTGGGCTGCGTTCCCTCGGGCGCGGCAGCCGGTGAAGTTAAGGGCGAATTTGGCGGCTATTTCTGCCCGTGCCATGGTTCGCACTACGACACTGCGGCACGTATCCGCAAAGGCCCGGCTCCGAAGAACCTTCACGTTCCGGAGTACGAATTCACCTCCGACACTGTCGTCAAGATCGGTTGAGGTAGACCACAATGAGCTTTCCCTGGTCCAAGGAATACAAGCCCAGCCACCCCGCAATGGTGTGGCTGGATGAGAAGCTTCCGCTTCCCCGTCTTGTCTACAACGCAGTCGGTGGCGGCTATGAAGTGCCGCGCAACCTGAACTACTTCTGGAACTTCGGGTTCCTGGCTGGCCTCTGCCTGATGATCCAGATCGTCACCGGCGTGATTCTGGCCATGCACTATGGCGGCAATACCGCCGTGGCGTTCAACTCGGTCGAGCACATCATGCGCGACGTGAACTGGGGCTGGATGCTGCGTTATGCGCACGCCAATGGCGCCTCGGCCTTCTTCGTCGTCGTTTACCTGCACATCTTCCGCGGCTTCTTCTACGGTTCGTACAAGGCTCCGCGCGAAATGATCTGGCTGCTCGGCGTCGTGATCTTCCTGCTGATGATGGCCACCGCCTTCATGGGCTACGTCCTGCCGTGGGGTCAGATGTCCTACTGGGGCGCCCAGGTTATCACCGGCCTGTTCAGCGCGATCCCGCTGGTTGGTGACGCGTTCCGCGAATGGCTGCTTGGCGGCTTCGCTCCGGACAACGCGGCCCTGAACCGCTTCTTCTCGCTGCACTTCCTGATGCCCTTCGTGATCCTCGGCGTTGTCATCATGCACGTCTGGGCGCTGCACATCCCGGGTTCCTCGAACCCGACCGGTGTGGAAGTGAAGAGCGAATCCGATACCGTGCCGTTCTACCCCTACTACGTGGGCAAGGATGGCTGGACCGTCGGTCTGTTCATGGTCATCTTCAGCGCGTTCGTGTTCTTCATGCCGAACGCTCTGGGGCACCCGGACAACTACATCCCGGCCAACCCGATGCAGACCCCGGCGCACATCGTGCCCGAATGGTACTTCTGGCCGTTCTACGCCATCCTGCGCGCCTTCACGGTCGACTTCCTGATCGTGCCGGCCAAGCTGATGGGCGTGCTGGCGATGTTCTCGGCAATCCTGGTCTGGTTCTTCCTGCCCTGGCTTGACCGTTCCCCGGTCCGCTCGGGCCACTATCGCCCGGTCTATCGCAAGTTCTTCTGGTTCGGTCTGATCCCGTCCATGGCCGTGCTGTTCTACTGCGGTGGCGCACCGGCTGAAGAACCCTACGTGATGCTCAGCCAGCTGGCATCGCTCTACTACTTCGCTCACTTCCTGATCATCGTCCCGATCGTCTCCTCGATCGAACGTCCGGATCCGCTGCCCTTCTCGATCACCGAAGCCGTTCTCGGCTCGGACGAAAAGGCCAGCGCGGGCGGCCAGGGCTAATTCAGAGAGGGACTAGAGACACCATGATCCGCATCATCTCTCTCGCTGTCGGCGCTTTCTTCTCGCTGGCTCTGCTTCTGGCCTTTGGTACAGGCGCGGTGACCTACATCACCGAGCCGCCGGCCAAGACCGTCGAAAAGGTCTATCACAAGCTCCCCAAGGAGCTTGACCTGCCCAGCAACGGTATCTTCGGCAAGTTCGACGAAGCCCAGCTGCAGCGCGGTTTTGCCGTTTACCAGAACGTCTGCGCCGCCTGTCACTCGATCAGCCAGGTTTCCTACCGTAATCTGGCCGCGCTGGGTTACAACGAAGCCGAGATCAAGGCGATCGCTGCCAAGGCAACGATCAATGCCAAGGACCCGCTGACCGGCGAACTCAAGGACCGTCCGGGCATGCCGCAGGACAAGTTCCCGCATGTGACCTACGCCGGCGTTGGCAATCCGCCTGACCTGTCGCTGATCACCAAGGCGCGTCACGACGGTGCTGCCTATGTCTACTCGCTCCTGACCGGTTACGAAAACCAGCCTGCTTCGCTGGTCCGTGACTTCCCGGATGCGAAGACCGGCGCAAACATGCACTACAACCCGTACTTCGCGAACCTGAACATCGCGATGGCCCCGCCGCTCGCAAATGATGACCTCGTCACCTATTCGGACGGCACCAAGGCGACCAAGGAACAGATGGCCAAGGACGTTGCAGCGTTCCTCGTCTGGACTGCCGAGCCCGAGCTTGAGCAGCGCCACCAGACCGGCTTCGTGTGGATCGGCTTCATGCTGTTCGCCACGGTTCTGGGTTACATGAGCTACCGCAACATCTGGGCGGACAAGAAGGGCCACTAAGCCTTTCAGCTCAAGCCAAATGAAAAGGGCCTCGGTGCGACAAGCACCGGGGCCTTTTCGATTACGGAAAGGCTGAAGCCGAAGATGTGAAGCTGAATCATTGACCGCGCCCGCGCATTCGCGCATAGGGCTGCGGCAAGCCGAAACGGCCATGCGGGTATAGCTTAGTGGTAAAGCCCCAGCCTTCCAAGCTGGTTATGCGGGTTCGATTCCCGCTACCCGCTCCACCTATCCAGGATCACAAAGTAATAGAGCGGTTTTCGACCGATTTGAATCGATGAGGGATTCCCACTGGCATTGATTT
>ERZ1645187.1762-NODE-1762-length-19580-cov-7.109040_pt1 | contig 19580 bp, 17 predicted proteins | sample MGYA00575352_ERZ1645187 | MGnify/ENA primary metagenome ERZ1645187 (study PRJEB40837, sample SAMN11349314) | freshwater sediment metagenome | isolation source: river sediment | host: Sediment | place: India: Wazaribad , New Delhi | collected 2017-02-21 ... | reverse complement strand
AGGAAACCACGCTCGATTATACCCGCGATTTTGCCGAACGGCGCGGGATCGCGGAAAGCCTTGGCATCCGCAGCGAGATCGAGGTTCCGCGCGAGGCGCTTTCCCGTGACGGTGCAGAGCAGCGCCCGGAGAGGGAGGCCCCGGCCGAGCTGGCGCGGATCGAGGACAGCCCGGTGAGATTCACGGCCGAGATCCACAAAGATCTTGCACAGGATCTGTTCGCGTATTCCGGCCTCGACCATGGCGAGGATCAGGGTGCAGGCCGGGCCGAGCGCGAGACCGAGAAACCCGCGCCGCGTCGGCGCAGCATGTTCGACGGCCTCAAACTCAATGCCGCTTCCCGCGCGCCTGCGGAGCCGGGGCAGCCGGAAAGGGAAGGGGGGCGGAAGGTGTTGGCGCCAGCGCCCGACCGGCTGGCCGCGCGCCTGCGGGCGCCGACGCCGCTTGAGGCCGCCGTTGACCGCTATGCGCGGGTGTTTCAGTCGGTGGAGCGGCACATGCGCGAGAGCCTGCCAGTTCTCGACATGCAGAAACAAGAATTGCGGGCAGCCGCGCAGCAGCTCGATCAGGTCAGGGGCGGCATGAAAGACCTGATGCTTTCGACCCTGCAGCACGATCCGCAGACGGCTCAGGCCATGACCGATCTATCCGGCCGCGAGCGTGTTGCCCGTGTCATCGAAGGCATGACCCGCGAGAACGCGGCGCTGGCTGATCCCCAGGTCAGGGCAGAGCGGTTCGTTACCCGCTGGCAGGAGCTGCAACAGCAGCACGGGGAACTTTACGGCCGGTATAACGAAGAGGCGCGCGGAAAGGTCGAGGCGCAGCTGAACGACATGGCCGACAGCCTCGCGGATGACCCTCAGGTGGACGATCTTCTCTATGCGCGACGGCAGGAGCTTGGACTCCGGCAGGAGCCGCAGCGCGAGAAGACGGTTGCCCGCGAGCTGCAAGACGACATGGAGCGCGGCCACCAGATCAGCCGGGGGCATGGTCTAGGCCTGTAAGGTGAGGAGTTTGTGGTGATGGTACGGATGAAGGTCAGGGGCGGCAGTCTCGAAGAGGTCGAGCCGGAAGAACCGGGGCAATGGGACGAGGGCGAGGCAGGATCGGAGGCAGATTCTGGCGATCCGGCCGAGGCGTTTGACGCGCTGCGGCGCAGGATCGAGGAACAAGGCGCGCAGATCGGCGCGGAAATGGCGATCATCCGCCAAGGTGTCGAGCGGGCCTTTGAAGAATTTGACCGCACCACCGCGCCGGAGGACTACAAGCCGCAGCTCGCCCAGATCGTGAAACAGCTTGGCATCCTCGCGCACGATCTGGACGGCATCAAAAAGTTGCCGGTTCTCCGGCACGGGCCGGACTACTACGCCAAGGAAATGAACCTAGCTGGCAGTTCGCTGATGCGCGAGGCCGCCCAGAAGATCGAAGGCTATTCCGCTGATCTGCGCCAGACCACTCGCACGCTTTCCGACCTCATTGACGGCGCGCGGGCGCGGGACCGGCAGAACCTCTGGCTTGGCATTGTCGCCATTGCCGGCTTCCTCGCCGGTGCGTTCCTCGCCCTCGCCCTGTTGTAGCCCGGCCGGCTGCGCGGGGACATTGTGCCTCGATCCACTCTGATTGCCCGGATCGCTGGCAGCACATTGTCTGGGCCGAGTGACCTCCTATTGCTTTCGTGTTTTGTAATCATAACGGTAGCCGTAGCCGTAGCCGTAGCGGCCGCGTGCCTTTTTCGGGTCAAACCCGTTGAGGATCGCCCCGGAAAGGTTCAGGTTGGCTGCCGAAAATGTCTTGATGCTTGCCTCTATCTCACCCAGATGGGTGACGTCATGGCGTGCCACAAAGACCGTCGTGCCAGTGTTGCGCGCCACGATGACGGGATCGGTCACTGCCAGCGCCGGCGGAGTGTCGAAGATGGTTAGGTCAAAATTTTCTGCACACCATGCCACGAGACGAGAAAATTCGGCCCGCATGAGCAGCTCAGACGGGTTGGGCGGATATCTCCCGCTCGGCAGGAAGGACAGTCCATCGCCAGCCCCCCGGACCATGGCATCCTCGATAGCGACATTGCCGGAGATGACCTCTGCCAGGCCGGGCTGGTTGCGCGGCATCTCGAAATGCCGCCGCAACTGGCCACGTCGCATATCTGCATCGACAAGACAAACGCGCTGCCCGGCCTGGGCCGATACGACGGCAAGATTAAGGGCGACAAAGCTTTTCCCGGCCTCTGGATGGGCGGAGGTGATGCACAGGGTCGGCGTCTTTGCATCCAGCATGCCGAAATGCAGGCTTGTGCGCAGAGATCGCAGCGCCTCGACTGTCAGATCTGCCGTTTCTTCGACCGCGAGGATCGGCAGTTTTCCCTGCCGCCTGGTACCCGTATCTGCCATCTTGTTGTAATTGATCGTCGCGAAGACGGGCAGGCCGAGCTTTTCCAGTTCGGAACTGTCCTGAATTCCCTTTCTGAGCCAGTTCCGGAGCAGAACGAGTCCGGCGCCGATCATCCCGCCCAACATCAGGGACAACGCCAGGATCATGGCCTTGCGCGGGGCAATGGCGTTGGGCTGGCTGGTGGCGTTGTCGATGATTCTGACATTGCCGATGGTGCTGGCACGCAGGACCTCAACTTCCTGAGAACGTGTGAGAAGCTCGGTGTAGATCCGTTGCGCCAGCTCCACGGCACGGCTCAGATCCAAGACCTGACGCTGGGTTTCGGGCAGGGCTCCAACTTGTCCACGCAATTCGGCGAGCCGCGTCTCGAGCCGCGTCCTCTCATCGAGCAGGGCGCGATAGGTCGGGTGCGCGGGGTTGTATCGTTGTCGCAATTCGTCTTCATTGCGTTGGAGGCTGGCCAGTTCACCCTCGATCCGGGTGATTTGCTCCAGAATGGTCTGTGTCTCCAGGCTAAGATCGACCGTGCCCTGGGTCTGGCGGAAATCGTTCAGAGCTGCCTCGGCTTCACGCAAGGCGCGTTCGGCGATTGGCAGCTGTTCGCGGATGAAAACAAGACTGCTTTCGGCCTCGGCGGCGCTGCGGGAAACGTTCTGACGGGTATAGGCCTGAATGATCGCGTTCAGCGCCCGTGCCGCTTGTGGTCGACTTGCATCGTTGAGACGGACTTCCAGAATACCCGAGCCGCGCCCCCGCTCTGAAACGGTCAGGCTCTCTCTGAGAGAATTCACTGCCCTTATGTCATCAAGCTGTTGGATGGCGAAAACCCGGCCAGTGGCAGCTTCAACGGCTCCGATGGTTATCGAGAAACCCACGTCTTCCATAGTAAGCTGCTCGCCTACATGGCCGGAGACAGAACGTCCGTCCGGAAGCGCGAGACGAAAGTTTTCTGCATCCAGGATCGTGATCTCGATTTCGGTGTTGAGCCAGATCGGAGGGACGACGAGCTGCTCCAGCGTGATGATTTCGTCTGGTCGAATATATTGGGCCGGAAGCAGTCCCTCGACGAACGGCAGACTATAGCGCGACAGAAGGGTGCCGATGATCGGCACCTTCCTGGGTTCGATACGCCAGTCAAGATTCTGGTCTGCGACGGCCTGACCCAGCACCATACGTGATCGCAGGATCTCGATCTCTGTCACACTGCGCGGGTCATTTTCGAGCATATCTGAGAGGCCGCTGGGGAGAGCCAGAGACCCGGTCCTTTCCTCGAGTTGCAAAAGTGCGTCTGCCTGAAAGGTAGGATCTGTATTGGCGATGGTGAAAACACCTGCCGCGATCCCGATCGCCGTGGTCAGGGCAATCAGCCACTTCCCCTTCCATAGAGAGCTGAAGAGCTGGCCGAGATCGATTGCGTCACTATTGGCAACCGTCGCGTTGATCAGTCCTGTCCGATTGCGGCTCGTTGCATCCGTCATCCGGGGCGTATGGCTTACTTCTTGATTTTCCAATGCTCTACCCCTTGCCTGATGTCGCCAGCTTGGTGGCCCATGCGGTCCCAGCCTTGTCTATCAGAGAAAAAACCTCTTCGTGAAACTGTCGGGAGCGGCGGTAGGGATCCGCGATCCCCCGACCACCCAGCCAATGATCGAACAACATGACCTTGCCGGACAGATCCGGGGCGGTAGTAATGATATCGTGCCGGTGCCTTGGCTCCATAACCAGAACCAAGTCGTTTTCCAGTCCGATTGCGCGAGTGAACTGTTTGGCGACGTGCCCCTTCAGTTGGATACCGTGTTGCGATGCGACATCAGAGGCCGTCTCGTCGGCCGATGCGCCGACGATGGCTCCGAGACCTGCCGAAGACACTTTCATGTCTGATCCGAGTTCCGTCAGGCGTAACGCAAGCAATCGCTCACCGACGGGTGAACGACAGATATTTCCGACACAGACAACGACAATCGAACGGAACATTGGCGCTCTCAAGGGTCAGTCCGGTATGTCATTTGCTGTGTTGATTGCTTGAACCGATGGCAGCAGGCGAGAGATGGTGTCGTTCCAGCGCTGGATCGGCGAACGCATGACGTAGACCACATCCCCCGGTTCCAGAACGAAGCGCGTGCCTAGCAACAGGCCGCTGGGGTTCGAGGTGTCGAGCTGAAACACCAGCGTCCGCGCACCATCGGCGCGGAACACCAGAACACCGCGGGCATCTGCGCGCGTCTGCTGCAAACCGCCACGGCGCGTGATGGCTTGGGTCAGGGTGATTTGCTCACGCGAGAGGTCAACGACATCAGGTCGGGACACTTCGCCAAGCAGATAGGCTTCCTCGGCACGGCGACGTGGAATGCTGACCACGTCGCCGTTGCGCAGGACAGGATTGTTCTGTCTCAGCCCGCCCGACAGGAAGCCTTGCACATCGACCTGATAGATGCGGCCTGCGCGCTGGACGCTTACATTGCGGGGCTCTGCATCGTCTGTAAACCCGCCCGCGGCATTGACTGCCTCGATCAGGCTCAGCGGCACGGCGGTCAGTGGCTGACGATTCGGGGTATTTACCTCGCCGGAGACAACGATGGCCTGTGCGTTATAGGCGGCGATACGGACTTCAACCTGTGGATCGGGGATGAAGGTGGCGAGCTGTTCCGAGATTTCACCGCGAATTTGGTCTGTCCGCCTCCCGGCGGCCTGAATCGTCCCGATGTAGGGATAGTTGATGGTGCCGTCACTTCCGACCTGAAATCCGCTTTCGGCTGCACTTCGCTGAGGGCCGGCCGGTAGCGTGAGGTCGGGGTGGTTGAAGACAATGACCGACAGGATATCGCCGGGGCCGACCAAGTAGGACCAGTCACGGCCCGTGGGGAGAGAGGAGGGCGCGTGCCCCCGTGCGGGGCTGGTAAAATTGGCGATATTGGTCTGGTCGAGTATGATCACCGAGACATCGTCGCCCAGACTGCGCTGTGCTTCGGCTGAGAGTGGAAACGAAACATGCCCGTCCGAGCAGGCTGCAAGCAGGAACAGACCGAGGACTATGCCGATGGCGTGGATCCGCGCAGCAAGTCGGGTCACCGCTTCCGGGGCACTGAAAGACAAGGAATGAAGCGTCGAAGCAATCGGCATGAGTCAAAAACCTCCGCTGTTTCCGAATCCGCCCCCAGAACAGCAGGCAATGATCAGCAACCTTTTAGCTGTCTATGGTGACCCTCTCCAGTGGGTATTCTGCATTGCAGGTTCACATGCGGCTATTTCCGGAGTTTGTGCGCAAGCCTGACCGTCAACGGATGGGCAAGTGAAAATGCCAGCATGAAAGCGCCCAAGGCGCACCAGGCGGCGGTCGGCTGGTCCCATAGCAGGGTGCCCGTGACAACAGGGGCTGTGATGAAGGGTAGCAGGACAAGTGTTGTTAGTGGATTGGAGCGCTGGCGGCCTTGATAGCCGAACCATATGATGTCCAGCATTCGACGGACTTTCTGATGTAGGTGCATCTTGTCTGGTTGCAGGATGGAGGCTCGCTCTGCCAGGCGCCGCAGGATTGTGTGTAACACATCGGCGAGCGGCCAGAAGATGACAAGCATCAACGCGGGTACGGCGACTGTATCTGTTTTCCAGGCTAGGAGGAACGGTATCCACACCAGAAGGTGGCCGAGGCCATAAGCGCCTGCATCACCTAGGAAGAGGCGTGCATATGGCCAGTTCAGCGGTAGGAACCCGATAGTTCCGGCAGCAAGCAGGAGAGCAAAGCCGGTGATTTCGGGTTGTGCGGCCTGCGCACTGATTGCAGCGCAGCCTAGGGCGGAGATTGTCACGACCGCGGATGCGAGCCCGTTCATCCCGTCAATCAGGTTGACCGCGTGACAAAATCCGGCAGAGAAGAGCACAGTCAGTATGATCGCAACAGCCGGGAGAGGCATAGCCGCATCAAGATAGGGAATGTCTGACCGTGGCGCCCATGCCCCGAGCAAGCTGACCGCAGCGATTGCCGAGACGATGGCAGCCAGAAACCGTCCACGTGGCGAGACCCGGTGGCCGATATCCTCGGCTAGCCCAGCTATGAACACGGGAAGAACTGATAGCAGCAGAAGCGGTGTTTGGTCGGTTTCCTGAAATACGGTTTGAATGATGGCCACAGCCAGAAGCGACAGCAGAACAGCTACGCCACCTACTCGAGCTGGCTCGCCGATATGCGAGGACTGTACGGCGAGGCCGTCCCCGCGCGGCTTTGTGACGGCGCGAACATAGGTGTGACTGTGGAGCAATAAGATACCAAAAATCGAGGAAAAAATAAATGAAAGCAAATACAAAATCATTTAACACTCCCTTGGGTGTGCCGGAAGAATGCTTTCTTCGTGTGAATGTTGTGAGTATAGTCTAGGGCTAAACACCGCAGGTGGCCGCATTGTTTCCTTTTTTCTGTTGCGGCAGGGGTGCCACTATACGGAAGGATTCTCAACATGGATTTCAACATGATCAGATTTTTTCCGTTTTTTTGGACTCGGCCTGAGGTCGGCTCTGACGTTGCCCCTATCACGATTCCATTTTGAGATAGGTGTTGATTTCCACCCAGAAGTGGCCCGGGGTTTTTCATCGAGAGTTGACCCACCTCTGATTATGGATTTCGCTTCAAGCTGGGGTGGTAACCCTGCTGGGCTGGACGGCGCTGCACGGGATCGGCTAAATGTGTGCCAGCATCTGGGCATGGCAGGTTGCAAATCCGCACAGTTACGCCGATTGATGATCGGGAACGGGCAAGGGGCCGGATGTGATCAGGGGCGAGACACGTCGGACGACCGGGCTGCGGGACTGGATGACGCCGCTGCTTCTGTCGCTGTACCTCGTGCCGCTGCCAGGGCTCGGAGCGCATGGGATCCCTTTTATCTTGGTGCTCTGGCTGCTGACAGATCCGCGCCTTTGCATTCGGGTGGTCGAGGTGCTGATCTATTTCGGCCTCGTCGCCATGGGTTTCCTGATGATCCTGATCCAGCCGGACAAGTTCAGCTTCCTGATCAGCCTCATGCTGGTGGTGTTGATCTCGCGCCTGCTGGAGATCCTCCCGCGCGACTGGTCGCTGATCCCGGCCCTCTGGCTGCATCTCGGTGCCGCGATGGTGTCGCTCATGACCTTGGTCGCGCTGGGATACGACCTAGCACCCATGACCCTCTACGGCGAGAGCCGCCACGCCATCCATCAAAACGCCTTCCTGACGTTCCGCATCTCGGGGCTCTATCTCGAACCCTCGACCATGGGCCTGCACATGCTGCTCATGTCGATCTGGGCCAACCATTCCCATCCGGACAAGCGCTGGGTGGCGATGCTCTATTCCGGCATGTCTCTGGTGACCTTTAGTTCGGTCACCATCCTCGCGGCCTTCAAGATCGCCCACGATCTGCTGCTCCGGTTGCGCTCGAAGGCCGGGATCCTGCTGATCCCGGTGGTGATCCTCGGTAGCGGGATGGTGCTGCAACCCTTCTACCTGTTCTTCACGGACAAGCTCGCGCTCTACAATGCTGACGGTCTCGAGAACGCCAAGAGGTTCGAGGCGCTGGTGTTCACGCTCGACATGATCGGATTGGGGGAGTTCAACCTGTTTCTCGGCCACAAGGTCGAGGTGATCCAGCGCTACGTCTTCTACGATCTCGGACCGGTGATCTCGACGCCGATGATTCTCGGGCTCGGCGGTGTGCTGTTGATCCTCGTCTTCCTCGCGCGGATGCGATGGAGCCTGCTCAACATCGCCATCGTCATGGCCACCAAGGCCACGATCAACAACCCGCTGCTGTGGGTTGCCACCTCGCGGCGGCGCAAGCTCCGCACGTCTGCCGCTTCGACTCCACCTGACGGAGCCTGATCTTGGTCCTCAAGAGAAACGCGCAGATCAGTTCCATTCTCCTGCGACTTATATCCGCCGTGCTGACCTTCCTGAACGGCATGGCCCTCGCCCGCATCCTCGGCCCCGAGACTTACGGCCAGTATGTACTGATCCTGTCATGGATCTCGTTGGCCTACTTCGCTGTCACCGCCGGCCTGCCGACGCTGCTTCTGCGCGAGATATCGCTGTCCAATCCCGCCCGTGACGACGCCGCAACCCGCGGCGTGGTGCTCTTCGCGCTGAGCGTCTTCGGCGGGCTGCTGCTGCTGTGTGGGCTGCTCTTTGCGCTAGTTCACAGGCTGCCCGGTGTGGAGATGGCGGTTGAGGAAATGTCATGGATCACGGGGGTAATCGTCGCCTTCTGGGGCCTGTCGATCCTCTTCGAGAACGCGACCCGCGGGCTGGGCCACACCTCGGCGGGGCAGATGGCCGAACTGGTGCTGCGGCCCGGACTCGGGCTGGTGCTGTTTCTTGGTGTAGCCTGGTTGCGCGGCACGGGACAGGTCACCGAGACGGACGCGGTTCTGGCGTTGCTGGCCACCACGCTGGCCACAGCGGGCTTCTCGGGGGTTGTGTTCTGGCACCATGTGCGGGAGGGCTGGCAGCGGGGCGCGGCGCAGGGCGCGCGGCGCCCGGGGGCCTGGCGCGACTGGATGCGGGGCGCGCTGCACAACTCCGTTACCAACATCCTGCTGGCCATGACGCTGCAGATTTCCTTCCTGATGGTCGGACGTCTGGCGGGCGACGCCGAGCTCGGCCTCTACCGCGTGGGCTACCAGCTGTCGATCGTCGCCGGGATCGGGCTGCTCGCGGCCAAGGCTGTCGTCGGTCCGCAGGTCGGCAGCAGCCTGCGCAACCCCGAGGGCGAGCCGGTGTCCCGGGTAATGCAACGGGCAATCGGCACCTGTCTGCTGTTCTCGCTGCCGCTGTGCGGGGTGCTGCTGCTCTGGCCTGCCCCGGTACTGGATTTGCTCTACGGTGCCCGCTACGCCGGGACCGATACAGTGCTGACGCTTCAAGTCTTGGCACTGGGGGTGATCGCGAACAGCGCTTTCGGTCCGATCGACGTGGCGTTGCAGGTGGGGCGGCACGACCGGATGATGATGCTAGCGGCGCTGGTGCGGATTGTTCTGCACCTCGGTCTCTTGGTGCCGCTGACCCGGTTCTTCGGAATTGCCGGCGCGGCAGCCGCCCATACACTGGCCTTGGTCGCCTGGTGCGTGATCATGCTGCTGGCGTGGAAGCGCAGGCGGCCCGGTGCCCCCGGCCGGGATAGCTCCGGGTCAACCTGATATCCAGCCTGAACTTAAGCGTATGTATCGACCCAGCGGAATCTGCTCAGGGTTCTGCGCGGTCTACGGCGGCGCGCATGCTGACGACGTCGCTGGTGACAAGGATATTCATGCGCATCTCCTGTCGAGGAGATCCGTGTCAGCCCTTGCGGGCCTCGCGGATGGTCTGATCCCAGAAGCCCATCCAGCGGTCGCGGAAGCGGTCGCGCACGGTGGTGCGCACCGTGTCGCGCAGCGCGGCGCGGTCTTCGGGCGGCAGGGTGTTGATCACCTCGATCTCGGCGGCGAGCCGGGTATAGTCGCCCTTCACCGTGACCAGTGGAATGCCGGGGATCTGTTTGACGAACTGCTGTGAAGGCAGGTCCGTCACCAGCGGGATCAGACCACCGTCCATCGCCTCGATCAGCGAGAAGGACAGCCCCTCGAGCCCGCTGAAGGATGTATAGAAGCGGCACTCCGAGGCGATCTCGGTGATCCGGTCATGCGCCACGGCACCATGGAAGCGGATGTTCGAGCCCTCGTGTTCGTATTTCGCGCGTAGTTCGGCCAGCAGTGCCCCGTCGCCTAGCATGTGCAGGGTGCCGGTCTTCATGTGGTCGTGCCAGAACTGCGCGAGGTCGAGCACATTCTTGGTATGGGCCATGCGCCCGAAGTAGATCGCGTCGGCGGAGGCGTCATGCGCTTCGATCCCTGCGGTAGAAAAATTCTCCAGCACCACCACGTGATCGGTGGGCGGATCGGGATAGATGTCGTCGGCCACCATGACCACGCGCTTTTGCAGAAAGGCATGCAGGAAGGTGATTGTCTGGGTGAGCTTCAGCCACTTTCCCGGGGCATGGATGACGGTGATATTGCGCCGGGTCGGGCGCAGGAAGCCGAAGAATGCGGCGCGCAGGTCGTGGAAGATGTAGATATTGGAGCCAAAGGCAATGTCGGCGGCCAGCTTCAGGCGCTCCTTCGCGGACAGCGACTGCAGCGCGCAGGTCTCGGTGCCCCAGATAGTGCGCATCGTCTCGACATAGACCTCCGCACCGCCGAAGGCGCGCGAGGACCACAGGACGTTAATAACCCTTGGCTGCGAGGTCTCGTTCGACGACATTGAGGTATGTGCCGCATTGTTCATGGTTGGTCTCCCGGATGGAGGACTGGAGGCGGAAAGTCTCGCCATCGACCTCGATGGTCAGCTGGCGATCCGTGGCGAAGGGATAGTCGAGCAGACCAGAGCGGTAGCCGATCACGGCGCCGGGATGCGAATACAGCGTCTCGCCAGTGACGAAGCGCGGCGAGAAATCGTATTTCCCCGGCTGACTGCGCGGGTGCGGCTTGACCATGATCGGACCGTCGTCGGTCTGCGTGGTGACGTCGAGGATCATCTCGAAGAGCTTACGCTCCTGCGCGCGCGAGATGCCCAGCGTCTGGGTGAAGGGTTCGTCCACCAGTTGCCAGGCCACCGGCGCGTCCGAAACGGGAATGTCCGCCATGGTGCCGAAGCGGGACGGATCGGGACGGGGACAGGGGGTGTCGGAAAACGTGCCTTCGCCCAGCGCCCCGGCCCATTCGTCGCGGTAGTCCGGCGTGAAATGATAGACATGGGTGGGCGGCGCGGCACGGCGCGGCACCAGCTTGCACAGGAGGGAGAACAGGCTCCAATATACAAGTTTGCGGAAGTTCGCGCGGAAATAGCCCGGCGGCAGCTCCCTGAAGCTGCGGCGGCGGTTGATGGCGTGCTGCAGGATCACCACCTGATCCGCGCGCGGGCCGAGGTGGCGCACCGCCGCCTTGTCCGGCGGGCGGGCGCCCAAGACCACCAGCGTGCCGGTGCCCTGTCGCATGAGGCGCCGGATTTCGCTCCAGCTTCTGGCTTCCTCGAAGAAGAGGACTCGGTCACCCGCAGCCTTCAGACTGCGGGCAAAACGCTGAGCGTCGACATGGTCCAGCGCGATGATGGTGCGTTCGGGGCGGGACATGACTGTCTTATAGGCCCTTAGCGAGCGCGTCGATGTCGCGCAGATGCATGATCAGCCCGGCCATCTGGTCGATGTGGATCATGTTCGGCCCGTCGCAGGGCGCATTGTCGGGATCCTGATGGGTCTCGATGAAGAGCCCGGCTACCCCAACGGCGCAGGCCGCGCGAGCCAGCGCCGCCACAAACCTGCGCTCGCCGCCGGAGCTGTTGCCGCGCCCACCTGGCTGTTGCACCGAATGGGTGGCGTCGAAGATCACCGGGCAGCCGGTCTCCGCCATGGTGGGCAGGCCGCGGAAATCGTTGACGAGCGTGTTGTAGCCGAAGGAGGTGCCACGCTCGCAGAGCATGACCTGCGTGTTGCCGGTGGAAGCGATCTTCTCGACGACGTTGCCCATCTCCCAGGGAGCGAGGAACTGGCCCTTCTTGACGTTGAGCGGCTTGCCGGTGGAGCCGGCAGCCAGCAGAAGGTCCGTCTGGCGGCAGAGGAAGGCGGGGATCTGGATCACGTCCACCGCCTCGGCGGCGGCGGCGCAATGCGAAGTCTCATGCACGTCGGTGATCACCGGGCAACCGAAGGTCTCGCGCACCTCGGAGAGGATGCGCAGACCCTCCTCCATTCCAATGCCGCGTGACGAGCCGATCGAGGAACGGTTGGCTTTGTCGTAGCTCGACTTGTAGACGAAGCGCGTGTCGGAGGCGGCGCAGGCCTCCGCGATCTTCTCGGCCATTATCATGGCGTGGTCACGGCCCTCCATTTGGCAGGGGCCGGCGATGAGCGCGATGGGGGCCTTGCCGCCGAAGGCAACGTCGCCGACCATGACGGTGCGGGTGTCAAGTGCTTCCATGTCTCACAGATCCTTCAGGACGGATTCGATGCGGGCGACATCCTCGGGGTTGTTGAGCTCCCAGAACACGCGGCCCCGGCCCTCGACGATGACGCAGCGCACCTTCACCGCGTTGGCGAGGAAGCGCAACTGCTCGAGACCTTCGTAGGTCTCGAGATCGGAGATCGGCCAGGAAGTATAGGCCGCCAGTGCCGCCGGGCGGTAGGCGTAGACACCGACGTGGTGATAGACGGGTATGTCCCCGCCGGGCACCTTGTGCGGATCGATGTAGGGCAACACTTCCTTGGAGAAGTAGAGCGCGTGCCCCCTGGTATCGAAGACTGCGGTGGTGCCGCCGACTCGACCGGCGCGTCTGTCCTCGACGAAATGGCCGTAGGTCAGCGGATCGCATTGCAGCACCGGGGTGGCGACCTGCGCCTCGTGGTCATCCTTCATTGCCTGGATCAGGTCATCGACGAACCAAGCCGGGGTTAGCGGTGCATCGCCCTGGAGGTTGACCACGAGGTCCGCCTCGACGAGGCCGCTGTGCAGGGCCTCGGCGCAGCGCGCGGTGCCGTTCTCGCGCTCGGGGCTGGTCATGATGACCGAGGCGCCGAAGGCCTCGGACGCGGCCTTGATGCGGTCGTCGTCGGTCACGACATGCACCTCGGCCACACCTTGCACATTGCTTGCGGCCTCCCAGCTCATCTGGATCAGGCTCTTGCGGGTGCCATCAGGCTGGTTCAGCTCCACCAACGGCTTGCCCGGATAGCGGGTCGAGGCGTATCGGGCGGGGATCAGAATCACGGTCTTCATCGGGCTACCTTGTCTAATGCCGGTCTTCCCAAGCCAAACTTTTTCTGGGCAAAACGTCTCTGTTAACGGACCGGAGCCGATCATTTTAGGCCGGCACGCAACAGGTCGTGCATGTGCAGAATGCCCACTGGGCGCGCTGCCTCGTCCACCACCGGAAGCACGTTGATCTTCAGGCGGTTCATGATGGCCAGCGCCTCGGCGGCGAAATCGTGGCGGGTGACGGAGGTCGGAGCCTTCGTGGCGATATCGACGGCGACATGGTCTAGCAGGTTGCCCATGTGACGCCGCAGGTCGCCATCGGTGATCAACCCGACAAGCCGTTCGTCCTCAGTCACCAGCGCCGTGCCGAAGCCGCGCGAGGTCATCACCAAGAGCACTTCTGGCATGAGCGTGTCGACGGAGACCAGCGGTAAGTCGGCGGCCCCGTGCATCAGATCCGCGACGATGGCCAGCTGCAACCCGAGCTTGCCGCCGGGATGGTAGTTGCGGAACCGTTCCGGCGTGAAGCCCCGGCTTTCCATCAGCGCCACCGCCACGGCATCGCCGAGTGCTAGGGTGATGGTCGTCGAGGTTGTCGGCGCCATGCCGATGGAACAGGCCTCCTCAGCCTTCGGGATCAGCAGCTTGAAGGTGCCCGCCCGCGCTAGAACGCTCTCGGGGTTCGAGGTCACGGCCGCGATCGGGATGTCGAACCGCTTGCAGTAGTCCAAGAGGTCGGTCAGCTCGGTGGTCTGGCCGGAATTGGAGATCACGAGGCAGATGTCACCGGGCACGATCATGCCGAGATCGCCGTGGCTGGCCTCCGTAGCATGGACGAAAAAGGACGGCGTTCCGGTGGAAGCTAGAGTGGCCGCGATCTTGCGCCCGATATGGGCGGACTTGCCTACGCCGGATATGATCAGCCGCCCCTTGCAGGCTAGCACCGCCTCGACGAAGGGCGCGAAATCCGCCGGCAGTTCGTCGGACAGTCGTGTCAGCCCCGCAATCTCGACGCTCAGTACCCGGCGGGCGGTCTCCTGGGGGGATGGAAGCCTGTCTTTCATGAGCCTTGGGTCCTACTCGGTATAAAAGATCTCTCTTGCAGGATCGGGCGCAATGAATTCGGCCTGCAATGTGCGTTCAAGCCCCTCCTCCAGTGTGAAGGGAGGTGTGAAACTGTCCAACTCGTCCTTCGCGCTGGCAAAGCTCGAGGCGGCGGTGAACTTCGTCACACGGATAGCGCTGATCGGGAAACGCTTGCCGGTCAGCCGGGCCACGGCATCGAACAGATGGCCGATGGCGAGCCCCAGCCAGCGCGGAAGGCGAGGGCCAACATTCGGCGTTCCCTTGAGCTTGCCACGCACGAGAGTGACAAGCGCGTTCATGTCAGTGTCCGGTGTGTCGACGTAGTTGAAGGTGCCGCGCGTGCGGTCGCTGTGGATGCAGGCATCAAGGAAGGCCACGACGTTGCCCACGTAGGCCATCGACTTGCTGTTGGTGCCGTCACCGATCATCATGAAGCGCCCAGAGGCGATCTGGTTGAGCAGGTTGAAGACATTGCCACGGTTGCCCTCGCCGAAGACCACCGTCGGGCGCACCACCATGAGCGCGCGGTTCTCGGGGTCCGCGCGGTGCCAGGCGTCCAACACTTCCTCGGCGCGCCATTTCGTGCGGCCATACTCGTTGAACGGGTTGATCGCACCATTCTCGCCGGTGCCCACTGGCGCAAAACCGTAGACCGCCACGGTGCTGGTAAAGACAATTCGGGAGATGCCGCGATCCGCACAGAGTTCCGCGATGTTGTGGGTGCCGTCGACGTTGGTCGTTTCGTAGGCGCTGGGATCGCTGGCATCGTCGGTGTGGACGGCGGCGAGGTTCACCACCAGGTTCCCGGTCAGCGCCTGAGCCAGTGCAGCCTTGTCGCGGATATCGGCGATGCGCGTCTTCTCGGGAAACCGGCGGCTCTGCTTGAGATCTACAATCTCGAAGGGGATCTGCCGATCAGCCAGCCGCTGACAAAGGTTAGTCCCGATGAAGCCTGCCCCTCCGATAATTGAAATCTTCTGCATTTATACTGAGCTCATCTTAAAATCCGGAAATTCTCGTGAGTGACGACGCTGAAGCTATCTGATACTTTTTCTCGGAAAGCTATCCACTTTTCGGGCGGGGTTTCCTGAAAGAACGGTAGAATCGCATCCGCGAACTGCTTTTCCGTGTGGTAGTGACGATTGTGGGTGACGCATTGGTTCATGACGGTGTTCAGTCCCGGCATCTGGTGGATCGGGTTTAGGATGAATCTGTCTGGCTCTGATGTCCAGATCTTGCAGATGTATTCGTAAGGTGTAAGGCCTCCGAGTGTCTTGAGCCTTCGTGCGAAGTTGTAGGCCGCCATGAAGTCCCCCAAGTGGGTGCGGAGCTGGTCATGGCTTTCGTAATGGAAGCGCTTAACCGTGGCCTCTTTGATCGTGCGGTTCATCCGTTCGACCTGGCCATTAGTCCATGGATGGTTGGGCTTGGTCAGCCTGTGCTCAATCCCGTTTGCTTCGCAGATCACATCGAAGCGCATCGGCCGGGAGTAGATGGTGTTCCTGTTCCGAGGTTGCTCTGCGAACTGAATACCGTTGTCGGTGAGAATGGTGTGAACTTGGTAGGGCACGGCTTCCAGCATGTGCTGGAGGAATTCCCAGGCTGTTTTCCGGTCGGCTTTATCGACGAGCTGGGTCACGGCGAACTTGCTCGTGCGGTCGATGCCAACGAACAAATATAGTTTGCCTTCAGCGGTCTGCACCTCGGCAATGTCGATGTGGAAGAACCCTATGGGGTAGCGTTTGAACTTCGCCCGCTTCGGCTTGTTGCCCTCCACATCAGGCAGGCGCGAGATGCCATGTCGTTGCAGACAGCGGTGCAGCGCAGATCGCGTCAGATGCGGGATCGAGGGCTGCAGAGCGTAAAGGCAGTCGTCCAACGGCAGCAGCGTATGGCGCCGAAACGCCACGATCATCGCCTCCTCATCCTCGGACAGGACGGTCGAACGGGGCTCTGTCGGCCCTGTCTTCATGTCTTCGACCGTCGCGCGCTTGCGCCACTTCGCGACGGTCTTGGCGTTAACACCCAGTTCCCGGCTCAGCTGCGCGATCGTAGCTTGCGATCGCTGTATTGCTGCTCTGACAGCGTGCGTGGTCGTGGCGCTGCCGTGACGAACTTGTCCCATAGAGCATCCTTCCATTCCAAAGAAAGGATCGCACCATCAAACCGTGGGATCAAACACCTAGCGAGGAATTCATGAACGTCTGGGCCCTGTGGTAAGCATGGCGGACGCCGGCGGTTTCGATGGCCAGATGGCCGGCACCAGCGGGGCCAGATCGGGGGTCGCCGGGATGCAGCAGTGCGCGCCCTGGGCCACGAACAGCGCCGAGGCGAAGTCATGCCGCCAGCTTGGGTAGGGGGGCGATCATCTGCATCTGGAAAAAACCCTTGCAGGATCGCGGTGTCGGCTAGCACGACCGCAAAGGCGATGCTGTAGAGCCCGAAGGTCGCCGGGGCGAGGCCGGCGACCAGCGCCAGCAGAAAGACGAATTCGCTGGGCTGGAAATCACCTGTGCGCCCGCGGCCAGCGCCACGGGGCTGCAGCGCCTCGTATTCCGCGCGCTTGCGCTTGAGGAAGACGAGGGTGCTCTTGATCCGGTGGGCAAGGCCCGTGGGGGTCAGGATATAAGCATAGCGACGCCGGTCCTAGGCGGCGGCGTGATTCCCCAGCTTGACGAAGCCCTTGTCGATCAGCGCCGCCAGCACGTAATGCATCCCGCCGATGCTGATGCCAACCGCCCGGGCCAGCTCGCACTGCGACATCTCGGGGTTCTCCCGCAACAGGCGTAGGACGCGGAAATGCGTATCTTCCTGCAGCTTGCTGTTCATGTGGCGGATGTTCCCGGGCTGCGGCACCGGACGGCCTGCGGGGAGGGCGCGTTCCAAAAGGAGGAGGGACTGCACGATGCCGGTCTGCTGGGGCGCATCGATGCCGTTCTGCATTTCGCCGGGTTGAAGGCGGTGGGCGACAGTGTCGAGCGGCCGCCGTGATGGAAGCAGCCTATCAGCCGCCCACCGTGCGGCGGCGCTCGATGGAACGGAGCGTCATATCATGACGGATACTTCGACCAGACCGTGGCCGCTGCATCCCCAACCCCGGTCCCATGAGGATCGCCGTGCCTATCTTCGTCGTCTTGCGGAGACCTACGGGGCGGACTATCGCCGCTTCTGTCGTTCCATGTTCGGCTTGACCGCGACGGAAATCAGCACCTTCGGCCAACTGATACCTGACAGCGCCCTGCATCGTCTGGCGGCCGGGACCGGGCTTCCGGCCGACCAGCTCCGGGATATGCAATACCCGAAGATCATGAATGACGCCGTGACCGAAATGCGCGCTTACTTCGAGAGCGATGAGGGGCGGGAGTGGTTCGAGCACTGCTTTGGCGAGAGCGAAGGCCGTCCGTCATAGGATCGTTTCCCGGCTTCACCGGAGCCTGTCCGTCAACCTTGCTCTGGAACGGCAAATCGGACAGTGTCCGGATTCAACGAGAAACAGGACATGCGCAACTCATGACCGCCATAGGCTATGCAAGGGTCTCGACCGGAGATCAGGATACCGCCCTGCAACTCGATGCCCTGCGCAAAGCCGGTTGCGACAAAGTGTTCGAGGACAAGGCGTCGGGGGCGAAGACCGAGCGCCCGGGATTGGCGGACGCCATCCGCTATGTCCGCGAGGGCGACACACTCACGGTCTGGAAGCTTGATCGCCTCGGCCGGTCGATGAAGCACCTGATTGAGATCGTCACCGAGTTAGAGGAGCGCGGCGTCGGCTTCCGGTCCATCACGGAGAACATTGACACGACTACGCCCGGCGGCCGCCTGGTCTTCCATCTGTTTGGCGCACTCGCACAGTTTGAGCGTGATCTGATCCGCGAAAGAACCCGCGCCGGCCTTCAGGCCGCCGAGGAGCGAGGTCGTCGCGGCGGCAGACAGGCGGTCGTGACCCCGGAAAAGCTGGCGAAGGCTCGCCAGCATCTCGCGGCCGGGCTGAATGTCAGGGAAGCGGCCGCGCGCGTGAAGGTCGGAAAAACCGCCCTCTACGCCGCGCTTCAGCAGGAGAAGGCGGCAGCGTCATCTGGCAGTAGTCACGAGAGTTATCGACGGGAACTATGACACCGAAGGCCTCGACAGGCAGACCGCTGATCGCGTCCAGCACAGATGATGTGTCAATTTGAGCCTAAAGCTGCCGATCACATGAGCCACAGCCCATCACCAGCTTTCCCGCGTTACTTTCCAAGAACTTCGTCGTCCCTCTACCGGGCCTTAGAGCGCGCTGGTGTGAGCTACTAGATTTGGTTTCTCGGTCTAGAAATAGGGCTTTTCGCGTTTTCTTACGCAAGGGATTGCAGAATCGGACGGCCAACGTCATTACTAGTAACCATGAGTGGTGATTCTGAAAAAATACGGAAGGGCGTGGCCGCGCACCGACAAAGGTTGCGGGAGGCCGGTCGAACCTTCGTAAACACCGATCTTCCCGTTGAGCTGGTCGCGCGACTTGACCAGATCAAGGAAGCTAGGGGCGTGTCATCGCGCGCGCCGATCATCGAGGAAGCGTTGAGGTTCTACATCGAAGCGAAGCAAGGGACATAACGACGAAGCCCCTGACCGCTGGTAACGGTCAGGGGCTTCTTAGGTCGTCAGACACACCGTAGAAACGGGGCGAAAATTACATCCCCTTATTTACGCTAGAGCACTCTTATTCGCAAGGTCGATTCTTGCGAAAACAGGGGAGTTTTGTCCGCCGTCCTTGTCGTCATGTCCTTCAAAAGAAGGACGAGGATATGTTGAGGACGCAGATCGCGGCCGCTATCGGCTGCGCGCGCGGGCACGCGCTTGATGAGATTATGCGGGAGGTCTGGACGCGCTACAGCGCGGGCCAGCTCACCGAGAACGAGGCTGGCGAGCTTTCCACGCAGGCCCATGAGCGGCGGAACGGTTCGGGGGGATCAGGTCAGACTGCCTTTAGCCTGGTCATGCCGCCCCCTGCCCCACGCTGCCCGACGCCGGTTCGGCGGCAGAGCCATTTCAAGGGCCGCTCGGAAGGCCGTATCTGGCGGCCGACGACGCGCAAGGACGTGCAGGCGATCCTGAAGGCGGCCGAAATCTACAACGAGGCCGGATTGCGCCAGAAGGGTGAGCGCAGCGGCCCGTTGGGATCGGTGGCGCTGGACGTGCTGCGGCTGTTCGTCAATCTCATCGACTACCGCACCGGCCGCCTTGAGCCTGCAATCAGCACGATCATGGATCGGCTGGGCCGGTCGCGGGATACCATCGTGCGGGCGTTGAAGAACCTGCGAACGCATGGGTTCATCGACTGGCTGCGGCGCTACGAGCCGACCGGCAACGAGGGGCGCGGCCCA
>ERZ1645187.1761-NODE-1761-length-19582-cov-19.575460_pt1 | contig 19582 bp, 20 predicted proteins | sample MGYA00575352_ERZ1645187 | MGnify/ENA primary metagenome ERZ1645187 (study PRJEB40837, sample SAMN11349314) | freshwater sediment metagenome | isolation source: river sediment | host: Sediment | place: India: Wazaribad , New Delhi | collected 2017-02-21 ... | reverse complement strand
TCAACCAGTTCGCGCGCTTCGGCCTCGCTGAAATTCAGCGGCGGCAGCAGACGCACCACGGTATCGCCGGTCACGTTGATCAACAGGCCGGCCTCAAGCGCCTTGCCAACCAGCGCCCCGCAAGGGCGATCCAGTTCGACGCCAATCATCAAGCCGTGGCCGCGGATCTCAACCACACCCTTGGTGCCTGCGAGTGCCTCGGCAAACAGCTGACGGATCAGCGCACCGATGCAATCGGCGTGCGCCATCAGCCCTTCGTCCTCAATGACGTCAATGGTCGTCAGCGCAGCGGTGCAAGCCAGCGGATTGCCGCCGAATGTCGAACCGTGGTTACCCGGCCCGAACAGTCCCGCTGCCCGGCCACCCGCCATGCAGGCGCCGATAGGCACACCAGAGCCCAGGCCCTTGGCCAGGGTCGCAATATCGGGCTGGATGCCGGCGTGCTGATAACCGAACCACTTGCCGGTACGCGCCATGCCGCACTGAACTTCGTCACAGATCAGCAGCAGTTCGTGCTGGTCGCAGAACTGGCGCAGCGCCTTCTGGTAATCGAGTGAAGCGAGATGAATGCCCCCCTCGCCCTGGATGATTTCCAGCATAACGGCGACGACATTCTTGTTGTGCTCGACGACCGACTTGATGGCGTCGAGATCGTTGTAAGGCACACGGACAAAACCGGCGACCAGCGGTTCGAAGCCGGCCTGCGCCTTGCGGTTACCGGTTGCTGACAGCGTCGCCATCGTCCGGCCATGGAAAGCCTTTTCCATGACGATGATGGTCGGCGTCTCGATGCCCTTCTTGTGGCCATAGTAACGCGCCAGCTTGATCGCCGCCTCGTTGGCCTCACAGCCGGAATTGCAGAAAAAGACCTCCTGCATGCCCGAGCGCTCGCACAGCTTGTCGGCCAGCGCTTCCTGGCCGGTCATCCCATAGAGATTCGAGGTGTGCAGCATGCGACCGGCCTGCTCGGCGATGGCCGACACCAGTCGCGGATGGGCATGGCCCAGCGTATTGACAGCAATTCCGGACAGTGCATCCAGATAGTCCCTGCCCTCGGTATCCGTGATCCGGCTCCCGGCCCCGTGGCTGAATGCCACCGGCAAACGGGCGTAGGTATTCATGACATGCGACATGAGGCAACCCCAAAAAACGAAAACGGCGGCCATCGCCGCCGGAACGACCGCAACCCGGGCGCCGGACAGCGCGGAAAGAGTTGCAGAAACCTGAATGTTAAGTGAAAAATAGCGCCTTGTATAGAAGCCAAAGCCAAGCTCAAAGCCATGCGGATTGCCATTTTCAACCAGAAAGGCGGCGTCGGAAAAACGACGACGGCACTCAATCTCGGCGCTGCGCTGCGGCGTGCCGGCATGCCGCCACTGCTGGTCGACCTTGACCCGCAAGGGCACTTGTCCAGCATCCACGGCCGCGCCCCGCTCGAGGCCAGCCGCAGCCTGTTCGCCTTCTTTCAGGATGACTGCAGCCTGGATGAACTGACCCAGCCTTGGGAACATCTGGGCGATCTGATTCCTGCCCACCAGCAACTGATCAAGGTCGATTCGATTTTCGGCAAGGGTCCGGCCGTTCTCAACAAACTACGCCTTGGCCTCGAAGCACTCGAAGTACTTCACCCCCCGCGCCCATGCATTATCGACTGCTGCCCATACATCGGGGTCCTGGCGCTCAACGCCGTTTTTGCCTGTGACCGCCTAATCATCCCAATCTCGACGGACTACCTGTCATTGCAAGCTGCAGAGCACATCACCCGAACGCTGCAGGTGCTGGAGCCCGTACTCAAGCGCCGGGTCGAGCGGCGCTATCTGCTAACCCGCTTCGACCGACGTCGGCGAATGAGCGACGACATTCGCAACAAGCTGCGCGAACGCTACGGCGGAGACGTGCTGGAGACGGTCATCTCGGAAAACGTCGCCGTCGCCGAGAGCCCGTCGCTAAACCAGGATGTTTTCCGGCACAGCCCATCCAGTCCGGGCGCCCACGATCACCGCAAACTGCTGGATGAGTTGGTCGACCGTGGCGACCTGCCGGTGACGGTGAAACCCGCGGCGACGGCCGACTCCTGAGGCCTGGATGCACGCCTGATAGTGGTAAGACCGCCGCGTTCTGCTAGAATCCTGCCACGCAAGGTCGCATCGCCCGCCATCGCAGAGTAAAACAATGACAACTCAAGAATCGACCACCTTCATCATCATCGGCGTCACCAAGGAAGGAAAGAAATTTCGCCCCAGCGACTGGGCGGAAAGACTTTGCGGCGTCATGTCGGCATTCGGCGCCGAACGCAAAATGAAATATTCACCCTACGTCGGCCCAGGCGAATATGGCGGTGACAAGGCAGTTTTTGTCGACGGTCGCCTTGGCGAAGTCGAACCGATGGCCTATCGCTTCATGCTCAATTTCGCCCAGGACAACGATCTGCAGATCATTGACGGCGTTTGCTCGATCGACGGCAAGAAATAGACCCCCAATCACCAAACAGTGTTTTTTTGCTGGCACTGAGGAATTTTGGCAATAAAAAAGGCGCCCTGAGGCGCCATTTTTATGCGATCAACCCGCAGAATCAGGCAGCAGCAAGCGCCTTGATCTGGGCAGACAGGCGGCTCTTAGTACGCGAGGCCTTGTTCTTGTGGATGATCTTCTTGTCAGCAATACGGTCGAGCACTGCGACGGACTGCTGGAAAACGGTCTGCGCGGCAGACTTGTCGCCGGCTTCGATTGCTTGACGCACACGCTTGACGGCGGTACGCAGGGTCGAACGCAGGCTTGCGTTATGGGTGCGCTGCTTGTCTGCTTGACGGGCGCGCTTGCGGGCTTGTGCGCTGTTGGCCATGAAAAACCTGTTAGTTAAAAGTTCAGATAAACGATGATTCTAGCACAAGAACACAAGAATCATCAAGCAATACTTCAAGATTATGCAATTCCCCACTGAGGATCAGGCAAGCTCCCTGGGTAGCGGGAAATTGACATCCTCTGGTACGCCCTGCAAGTCGATCCGCATGCCCTGTCCCAAAACCTGTAGACGGGTCACGACGTCAGCCACGATATGTTCCGGCGCCGATGCGCCAGCGGTTACACCGACGCGCTGTTTTCCAGCTAGCCACTCGGGGCGGATTTCATCGGCCGCATCAACCAGATACGCATCCACGCCAAGTCCCGCGGCAACTTCCCTGAGGCGACGGGAATTGGAACTGTTCTGACTACCGACGACAATCACCAGGTCACACTGCGCTGCCAGCACCTTGACAGCATCCTGACGGTTCTGGGTCGCATAGCAGATGTCGTCCTTCTTCGGCCCCTGGATATCCGGGAAGCGCGCCCGCAGTGCGTCAATTACCACCGTGGCGTCGTCGACCGACAAGGTCGTCTGGGTGACGAAGGAGAGGCGCTCGGGATGAGCAACGGTCAGTCGTTCGACATCGGCAACGGTATCGACAAGATACATGCCGCCATCGCTCTGTCCCATCGTCCCCTCTACCTCCGGATGGCCCTTGTGGCCGATCATCACCACTTCACGCTCCCCCTTGCGCATCTTGCCGACCTCGACATGCACCTTGGTCACCAACGGGCAGGTCGCATCGAACACCTTGAGCCCCCGGACGTCGGCTTCCTCGCGTACCGCCCTGGAGACGCCATGGGCACTGAAAATGACGGTGCTACCCGCGGGAACCTCGGCAAGTGCTTCGATGAAGATCGCCCCTTTGGCACGCAAGTCATCGCAGACGAACTTGTTGTGGACGACCTCATGACGGACGTAGATGGGCGCCCCGAATTTCTCCAGGGCACGCTCGACGATGGCGATGGCGCGCTCGACACCGGCACAGAAACCGCGCGGGTTGGCGAGAAGGATTTCCATTACATGATCCCGATGATTTTCACCTCGAAGCGGATCGTCTTGCCCGCCATCGGGTGATTGAAGTCGAAAAGGGCGTGCGTTGCATCCAGCTCGCGCAGGAAGCCGGCAAAGGTGCCGCCGTTGGGTGCAGTGAATTCGACGACCGAGTTCACCTTCAATTCCATGTCGGCGGGCAGGCCGCTGCGCGCGATGCGCTCGACGAGCCGCTCGTTGTGCATGCCGAATGCCTGCGCTGGCTCAAGTTCGAATACAAAGACCTCGTGAGCCGGCAAACCGATCAGCACACTCTCAAGATTCTCCGCCAGCTGACCGCTCCCCATCTGCAGGGTGGCCGGACTCATATCAAAGGTCGAAAGGAATTCTTCACCATCGAGCGTGGTAATACGGTAATGCAAGGTCAGGTAGCTGTCGGAACGAACTGTGGCGCTCATGCTGAATCTTCTTTCGGGTGTGCTGCGGTGAACTGGGAAAAGACGAGTAAAACGGCACCGACCGTAATCGCGGAATCGGCAATATTGAACGCTGGCCAGTAGTAGCCGGCGACATGCCACTGGATGAAATCGACGACCGCACCGAAGCGTACCCGGTCGATCGCGTTGCCCAGGGCACCGCCCATGATCAGCGCCATCGACAAAGACAAGATTCTCTGCGTCGCGTTCCGCCGGATTTCAAGCGCCAGCCAGGCCGACACCACGAGCGCCAGCACGGTAAAGAACCAGCGCTGCCATCCCGGCTGATCGGCAAGAAAACTGAAGGCCGCCCCCGGATTGAAGGTCAGCACCCAGTTCCAGAATGGCGCGACATAACGGATGTCGCCAAGTGTCAGCGTGTTGAGTACCAACCACTTGCTGATCTGATCGAGGACAATAACCCCCCCGGCCAGACCGAACCACGCACCTGCTGCCCTAGGCACAGCGGCGCGCCTCGCCCTCGCCGTGCAGGTTGCTGACGCAGCGGCCGCACAAGCCCGGATGTTCCGCATCGGCGCCAACGTCCCCGCGGACATGCCAGCAGCGTTCGCACTTGGCGTTCTCCAGCGGCGTGGCCAGAACCTGTTCCGTCGCATCCTGAACGACGCTGGTTGCCGATACGATGAAAACGAACTTCAGATCGTCGCCCAGCGAAACCAGTGCATCGAATTTATCGCCAACACAGCGAACCTCAACCGCCGCCTGCAATGCCGAACCAATCTTGCCAGCCTCGCGCTGGGCCTCAAGCGCCTTGGTCACATCGTTGCGTACGCCACGAATGATTGCCCACTTGGCGAGCAATTCGCCCTCGCCCGCCGGCTTGGGCAGGTCGTGCCAGACCTGGAACATCACGGAGTCGTCGCCCTTGCCCGTCAGCACGGCCCAGACTTCCTCAGCGGTGAACGAGGTGATCGGCGCCAGCAAGCGCACGAAGGCCTGGGTGATGTGCCACAGGGCCGACTGGGCCGAGCGGCGCGCCACCGACTTGGGCGCCGTGGTGTAGAGACGATCCTTCAGGATGTCGAGGTAGAAACCACCGAGATCTTCGGAACAGAAGGTCTGCAGGGCTTGCACCACACGATGGAACTCGTACTTGTCGTAGTCGGCGCGGCAGCCGTCCTGCAACTCGCGGGTCAATGCCAGTGCGTAACGGTCGATTTCCAGCCATTGCTCGACAGGCAATATGTCGGCTGCTGCGTCGAAATCGGAAACATTGGCCAGCAGGAAGCGCAGCGTGTTGCGGATGCGGCGGTAGCCCTCGACGACGCGCTTGAGGATTTCATCGGAAATGCTCAGTTCACCAGAATAGTCGGTGGAGGCCGTCCACAGCCGCAGGATATCGGCGCCCATCTTGTCGGAAACCTGCTGCGGTGCGATGACGTTGCCCTTGGACTTGGACATCTTGTGGCCCTTGCCGTCCACGACAAAGCCGTGCGTCAACAAGGCCTTGTAGGGGGCGCGGCCATCGATGGCGCAACCGGAGAGCAGCGAGGACTGGAACCAGCCGCGATGCTGATCGGAGCCTTCGAGATAAAGGTCAGCCGGATGCGTAGAGACCTCGGCGTGTGAGCCGCGCAGCACATGCCAGTGCGTCGTGCCGGAGTCGAACCAGACGTCGAGCGTATCCTTCATCTTGACGTATTGTTCGGCCTCGTCGCCCAGCAGTTCGCGGGCATCCAGGCTGAACCAGGCTTCGATCCCGGCCTTCTCGACGCGCAGTGCAACCTGCTCGATCAGCTCGGCAGTGCGCGGATGCGGCTGGCCGGTTTCCTTGTGCAGGAAGAACGGAATCGGCACGCCCCAGTTGCGCTGACGCGACACACACCAGTCCGGACGGGTCTTCATCATCGCTTCCAGGCGGGCGCGACCCCAGGCCGGGAAAAACTGGGTTTCATCGACGGCGCGCTCGGCGATCCAGCGCAGCGTCGGCTCGCTTTCGTCCTTGCGGTTTTCCATGCCGATGAACCACTGCGTCGTCGCGCGGAAGATGATCGGTGTCTTGTGGCGCCAGCAATGAGGATAGCTGTGCTGGATCCGCTCCTGCTTGAGCAGGCGGCCCTTCGCTTCCAGTTCCTGCAACACCAGCGGATTCGCTTCCCACACGGTTTTGCCGGCCAGTTCGCCAACCGACAGCGCCGGCACGGTGGATATGAACTTGCCATCGTTGCCGACCGGGTTATTCACCGGCAGCCCATACTGCTTGCCAATGTTGTAGTCGTCCACGCCATGGGCCGGTGCGGTATGGACCAGGCCGGTACCGGCGTCAGTCGTCACATGCTTGCCGCAGATGATGGCAACGTCGCGATTCTGGAAGGGGTGCTTCAGCAGCATCTGATCGAGCTTGTCGCCGGTGCAGGAAGCCACCACCGTACCTTCCAGCCCATAGCGCTTGAGTGCTGCCTCGGCCAGTTCGCGCACCAGGATCAACGCACCTTTTTCCGTCTCGATCAGGTCGTAAGTGAGGTCCGGATGAACGCTGACCGCCTCATTGGCCGGCAAGGTCCAGGGCGTGGTCGTCCAGATCACCGCGAAGGCTGGGCCGCGCAAATGAGCCAGGCCGAAGGCGGCGGCCAGCCGGTCGCCATGATTGGCATGCACCTCGAAAGCGACATCAATCGCCGGCGAATTCTTGTCTTCGTATTCGACCTCCGCCTCGGCCAATGCCGACCCACAATCGAGACACCAGTTAACCGGCTTCAGGCCCTGATACAGGTAGCCCTGTTCAAGAATCTTGCCCAAAGCGCGAATTTCCTCGGCCTCTGCCTTGAAGGCCATGGTCAGGTAAGGGTTGTCCCATTCGCCCAGCACGCCGAGGCGGATGAAATCCTTCTTCTGGCGCTCGACCTGCTCGGCGGCATAGGCACGGCACAACTCACGCACCTTGTCGGCGGGAATATTCTTGCCATGCAGCTTCTCGATCTGGTGTTCGATCGGCAGGCCGTGGCAGTCCCAACCTGGCACATAGGGCGCATCGAAACCGCTCAGCGTTTTCGAGCGGACGATGATGTCCTTGAGCACCTTGTTGACCGCGTGGCCGATATGGATGTCGCCGTTGGCATAAGGCGGGCCATCGTGCAGCACGAAGCGCGGGCGGCCAGCACTGATTTCGCGAATGCGTCGATACAGCTGCTTCTGCTGCCACTGGGCAACCCACTGCGGTTCGCGCTTGGGCAGGTCGCCGCGCATCGGGAATGGGGTATCGGGAAGGTTCAGCGTGTCTTTGTAATCAGCCATTGTGCGTGCTCACAGCTTAAAAAAAGCCCGCGCCGCCGCGGCATCGGCCGCGATCTGCGCCTTGAGGGCATCGAAATTTGGAAAACGTTGTTCGTCGCGCAGCTTGTGCATGAAACGCACCGAAATATGGGCGCCATAGATGTCGCGGTCGAAATCAAACAGGTGAACTTCCAGTAATGGCCGGGTCGTCCCGCCAACAGTCGGCCGCACACCAAGATTGGCCACCCCGGCCAGCGGCCGCTCACCCAAACCGGCCACCTCAACGGCAAACACCCCGGACATGGGCAGCGGATTGTGCTTGATACGCAAATTGGCGGTGGCAAAACCCAGTTGCCGCCCGAGCATCTGGCCATGCTTGACCTGTCCGTCCATCATGTACGGTCGACCAAGCAGGCGAGCAGCATGTGCCATGTCACCCGCCGCCAGCGCCTTGCGGACCCCGGAACTGGAGACGCGTTCGCCATCGACGGTGATACTGCCCATCGCCTCCACCGTAAACCCGGATCGGCGCCCGGCAGCTTCGAGCTGCGCGAAATCGCCTGCACGCCCCTTGCCAAAGCGGAAGTCGTCGCCAACGATCAGGTGCCGAGCCTTCAAACCGCGTACCACCACCTGTTCAATGAATGCCTCGGCCGTCAGTCCGGCAAAGGCGGCATTGAAGGGGCAGACCATCGCCTGGCGCACACCGCAATCGGCAAGCAACTCCAGCTTTTCGCGCAGCGTGGACAAACGCGCCGGTGCCGCCCCCGGCGCGAAGAACTCGCGGGGATGTGGCTCGAAGGTCAGGATCGCAGGCTCGCAATGCATGCGTTCGGCCGCATCGGTCAGACGCGCGACGAGCGCGGCATGACCAAGATGCACGCCATCGAAATTGCCGATGGCGACAACAACAGGAACCGGAACAGGACGCGAATGGCCGCGAAAGATACGCATTGACGGAACAGCGAAGAAAAACATTGGATTATAACGACCCCGAGCGCCCACTGGAAAAGTGATTTTTGCTGCCAACAGCCCCGCCGGACACAGAAATACCCCTGTTTTGGCTATAATCTTTCGCACTTTATCCGGCAAAAAACTCGCTGCTGCGCACAAATGCTCGAATTGATCAGTCATGTCGTCAAAATTTCGGCGCGCCGGGACCGGACAGAGATCAATTCTGCCCTCGTCGACACCCTGCTCGATCTGTTCAGCCCAGAGAAGTTGACCATCTATCGCTGCTATGTCGGCCGGAAGAAAACCGTGGTCTTCGCCTGTGCCGGTTACGGACCTGATGGCCAGTACCTGCGCAACGCCTACCTGCCCGAACACCGTTATTGCCAGCCAATCGAGCGCGATCCCTTGCTCAAGCGCTGCCAAAAGGAGCTTTCCGCGGTACTCGACGTTCTGCCGGATGGCACCCATCGTGTCGTTTTTCCGGTGATAAGACTTGAAGAACCGCAATACATGGTCGAGATTGAACTGACCGACGAATTTTCAGCCGACCAGCGCGTGACGCTGATGTGCCTGATCGAATATTTTGGCAATCACATTGCCCTGCTCGATTACGGCGAGGCTGACACACTGACCGGACTCGCCAGCCGCAAAACCTTCGACAAGCACCTGTTCGAATTGCTGGGGCGAGCAGCCAGCGACGAAATGACCGGCGGCCTGACGGAAAACCCGGCGCGCCGCAGGCTGAACGACAACAGCAGCCACTGGTTGGCGGTATGCGACATCGACCACTTCAAAAAGGTCAATGACACCTTCGGGCACCTGATTGGTGATGAGGTGCTGATCATGGTGGCACAGGTGATGCGTCAAAGCTTCCGTTTCGACGACCAGCTGTTCCGGTTTGGCGGCGAGGAGTTCGTCGCGCTGCTGCAACCAACCGATCCGATCTCGGCGCAGGCAACACTGGAGCGATTCCGCAAAGACATCGAGAACACCGTTTTCAGCCGGGTCGGCCACGTCACGGTTAGTGTCGGCTTTAGCCGACTGCTGCCGAACGACACGCCGACCGACGTCATCGACCGCGCCGACGAGGCCTTGTATCATGCCAAACACAATGGCCGGAATCGTGTTGACTGCTACGAATCGCTAATCGAATCCGGGGCGCTCAAGGCCAAGGAAATCGCCAAGGGCGAGGTCGAATTGTTCTGACCTGCCGCTGCGCGCCGCTTGCTATTTCATCAGGCGCGCGACAACTGCGCGCAACTCGGCCACGTCGGCCTCCAGTGCAGCTACCCGTTCCGATAATTCGGCAAATTTCCCGGTTGACCGCAGTTCCTCGCTGTCACTCGCCACAGCATCGCTAACCGCCCCGCCCAGCAGGTGCATCCAGCGGTTCTCACGCGAGCCGGGCGCCCGCGGCAATTCGACAACCAGTCCGGCTTCCGGACGGCTGGCAAGCTCCTCAAGGAACGCTTCAACCGACGAAATATCGGCAAAAGCATGCAGACGCTCACAGTTGAGACGCAACTCACCTGCCGTCTGCGGCCCTCGCAGGAGCAGCACGGTCAGCAAGGCGCTGGCCTGAGTCGGCACGCCCAGCACTTTCTCCAGATGATGCGCAAAGCGCACGACACGGCTGCCGCTGACTTCCGTCACCAGACCCAAGGCTTTCAGTTCATCGAGCGCCGCTGTGACGGCCGCCTCATCGAGATCGAGTACCGGATTGCGGCTGGTCTTCTGGTTGCAGCCTGCGAGCAGGGCATTCAGCGACAAGGGATAAGTGTCGGGAACTGTACGCTGTTTTTCGGCCAGCGTCCCCAGCACCCGTTGCGCAGGAAGAGAAAGATTCAATTCGATAGTCGACATGGGAGGTTCAATCAGCAGTCACAAGGCGTTGCCCCAGCCAGCGGCCAAGGTCACGGATTTCTTCAAGACAGACCGAATGCGACATCAGATAGGAGTGCCATTCAGGCGCACCGCCCAGGGTACGCAAAAGGTCGCGCGCCGCCTCGCCCAACTCGGGCGCCACCACATCGTCGTGGTCGCCATGGGCGGCAAAAACCGGCAAATCGACCTGTGCAGCCACCCACTCTGCCTGCAATAAAGCAGGCGACGGAATATAGGTAGACAAGGCGACAATGCCACCCAGCCGTTCCGGATGGGTCAGGCCCGTGAGATAGGCAACCGCCCCGCCTTGGGAAAAACCGGCGAGGATAATCCGTTGTGCCCGTATGCCGCGCGCCTGCTCGGCGGCGATCAGTTCGCGCACCCGCTGTCGCGAAGAAAGCAATCCGGCCTCGTCGATTTTCCGGCTGTCGCGCGCCAGGCTGATGATGTCGTACCACGCCCGCATGACATAGCCGCCGTTGCAAGTCACCGGCTGATAGGGCGCATGGGGAAAGATGAAGCGGATGGCCGGCGTATCGGGCAAGCCAAGCTCAGGCACGACGGGCTCGAAATCCGAACCGTCTGCCCCCAGGCCATGTAGCCAGATAACCGCCCAAGCGGGATTCGGGCCGGTCTCAACGATGATCGCATCCATCGCGGAACTTTCGAAAAATCAGGAGGCGCAAGGATACACCACGGCATGCGCCGCAGCAGGCGCGCGCTCAGCCCAACAAGGCCAACTTGGACTTCGGCCCCGGTGGGTGACGCTGGAAGTAGGTGCGAATGCCCTTGACCATCGCATCGGCCAACTTGTCCTGATAGGCATCATCGGTCAGCCGGCGTTCTTCGTCCGGGTTGGAGATGAAGGCAGTTTCAATCAGGGCCGACGGAATATCCGGCGCCTTGAGCACGGCGAAGCCCGCCTGTTCAACATGGTTCTTGTGCAGGGTATTGATGTTGCCGAGTTCGCCGAGCAGGTATTTCCCGAGCTTGAGGCTGTCATTGATCGTCGCCGTCTGGGAGAGATCAAGCAGCGTACGGGCAAGGAACAGGTCTTTGACACCCAGATTGACACCACCAATCAGATCGGCCTCGTTTTCGCGCTGCGCCAGCAGGCGAGCCTGGGTGCTCGTAGCGCCCTTCTCGGAAAGGACGAAAACCGACGAACCGCGGGCATCAGGCTTGATCCAGGCATCGGCATGAATCGACAGGAAGAGGTCGGACTGGACGCGCCGCGCCTTCTGTACACGGACCTGAAGGGGAACGAAGAAATCGGCGTCACGGGTCAGCACCGCACGCATGTTCGGCTCGGCGTCGATTTTTGCCTTCAGTCGCTTGGCAACCTGCAACGTGACATGCTTTTCCTGCGAGCCGCCTTTGCCGATAGCCCCTGGATCCTCGCCACCATGGCCAGGATCAAGGGTAATGGTCACCATACGGTCGACAATCGGCTTGCCCGATTTGCGCGTGGTCTGGATCTCCGGTGCTTCGAGCGCCTTGTCCGCCTTGCGCGGCGACTCGATATCGCGCCTCTCGGCCGTCGGCAACTCGCCTTCGGGCTTCAGCGGCTCAACGGCATCCTTGCGCCCCTCGACCAAGGCCATCAGGGGATCCGGCGCTGTCAGCGGATAGACGTCCAGCACCAGCCGGTGACCATATTCGCCGACCGGCACCAGATTGAAGACCTGTGGATTGACCTTGGCCTTGAGCTCCATAACCAGCCGGACGACCCCCGGCTTGTAACGACCGGCGCGGAGCAGCTTGATGTAAGGGTCATCGGTGGCCACCTTCCGGGCCAAGCTGTCGAGCACCGAGTTGAACTCGACGCCTTCGATGTCAACCACCAGACGGTCCGGATTTTCGACGGTGAAATGCGTGAACTTGAGCGGCGCGTCGTGTTCGAGGGTAACGCGCGTGTAATCGCTTGCCGGCCAAACGCGGACAGCCAGCACCGAGGGCAGCTTCGCCGCGGCGCCGGCCAGCGGCGTGACCGAGAGGATCAGCGAGACGCCGGCGTAGCGGAGGAGACTGCGTCGCCCGGGGCTGGGGTGAGCAAGCTTAGACATGCCTGGCCCTGCGGTGAATCTGCCACGGCTTCGAGGACACGCCCGAGACCCGCATGATGAAGACGCAGCCGCAAGTCTGCCGGCGGAACGCAGCCTTGAGCGCGTTCCGGCCATTCGACCAGACAGACTGAAGTGTCATTAAAGTATTCGCCAAGGCCCGCATCGAGAAACTCCTCAGGTGACTCGAAACGATAAAAATCAAAGTGATATAAGTATAAGCTCGAAATTACGTAAACTTCAACCAGTGAATACGTCGGGCTTTTAACCGGACCGGCATGACCGAGTGCCCGAATCAGCGCACGCGCCAGCGTCGTCTTGCCGGCACCGAGATCCCCCTCGAGAAAGACCACCGTTCCCGGCTGCAGACACGCGGCCAGAGACGCACCTGCAGCCTGCGTCGCCGCTTCGTCGGGTAATTCGAAAACAGCGGTAACATCGGGGGTATGCACGATCAGGACTCCTCTGTGGATTACGTGGCGCTCAAGGCCGCCATTCGCGATGCCGGTAATGTGCTCGGCTTTTCTGCGCTCGGCGTCGCCCGTGCCGACCCGGGCCCGGCGGTTGAGCATCTGCGCGCGTGGCTGGCCGAAGGCATGCACGGAACGATGGATTATATGGCCCGCCATGCCGAACTGCGCGCCCAACCCGCCTCACTGCAGCCGGGCACGCTGACGGTGATTTCGGTGGCGCTCGACTATCTGCCGCACACGACCGTGCTCAGTGATCCGACCAAGGCGGCGGTGTCGCGTTACGCGCAGGGCCGTGACTATCACAAGGTCGTTCGCAGCCGCCTGCAAAAACTCGCCGACGCCATCACTGGTATTGCCGGTCCATTTGGCTACCGCGTTTTTTCCGACTCGGCACCGGTGATGGAGGTTGAATTTGCCCGTCAGGCCGGCCTCGGCTGGCGCGGCAAGCATACCTTGCTGCTGTCGCAACAAGGTTCCTGGCGCTTTCTTGGCGAGATTTACACCGACCTGCCACTACCGCCGGATGCGCCGGCTACCGAACATTGCGGCACCTGCAGCGCCTGCATCAACGCCTGCCCGACCGGCGCCATCATCGCGCCCTACCGCGTCGATGCCCGCCGCTGCATCAGTTACCTGACCATCGAACTCGATGGCACAATCCCCGAAGCATTCCGTCCCCTGCTCGGCAACCGCATTTACGGGTGCGACGACTGCCAGCTGTGCTGCCCATGGAATCGCTTCGCCCGCATCGGCGACCCGGAATTCACGCCACGCCAGCGGCTGGACAGCGCAACACTGATCGAACTCTTCGCATGGACGGAAGCGCAGTTCAACGACCGCCTCGCTGGCAATCCGATTCGCCGCATCGGACACGAACGCTGGCTGCGCAATATCGCCATTGCGCTGGGTAACGGCCCAGCTACGGTCGACGCGGAAAAGGCGCTGAAATCACGTGCCGATCAGCCATCGGCCATTGTCCGCGAGCACGTGGCCTGGGCGTTGGCGCGGCATTCGGCCCGCTGAAACGCAATGCGGATTTTCGCCTTCGTCGCCCTGCTGATCGCACTGGCCGCTGTCGTCCGCAGCTACCCGTTCCTCTTTGAAATCTTCCCCCTGGGCGCAGCCGGTGGTGCCTATTGGCTGTTCTTCCGGCAACCACCAGACGCCTGAGCGTCTACCAGCTCGGGCCGTGCTGCCCTGGCATGAAGCGAATCGGCGCGACTTCGGCCTTGTCGAGGGCCAGTTTGCGGTTGATACGGGCTGCAACCTCGTCCCGCGTCGGAGTCTCGCGACCGGTAACATCGGCAAGGACGCTACGGCATTGCTGCAACCAGACGTGTGTCAACTCGACCAGCGCCGCGTAGAAGCTTGTCCGGCAACGCATCGAGACCTGGCGGGCAAAATCTGGGAACCAGTAGCCCAAATGGTCGTCGAGGAAACTTTGGAGGTTTTCCGGGTCGACCGCTGGCGTCAGAAACTGTCGTTGCAGGTATTGCATCTGCAAGACCAGATGATCGTCGAAACGCTGACGCCAGTCGGCAGCCTGCCAACCGGCGGAAGCGTAGATTGCGCGCAACTCGAACATCGGCGCCCCGCAAGCAAGGTGATCGTCGGTCAACCAGACGGACTCGTACGGCGATGAGGCGTACTGGTTGTTGAGGTAGATCGCGGCAAAATCGGCGGCAAGGTCGTCCAGCGACAGCGGACCAGCCAGCGCTGCCGCCATGTTCGCCCACGCCTGGACACCATCCGCTTCGCTGGCCGTTAGCGCCAGCTGGTGCGGAAAATCGACCTGGCGCAGCGCCACCAGCACGTCGGCATCGATTTCGCGGTCGTGCAGGCGGATCAACTGCGCCAGATCATCGGCCAGCGCCGCGAAAAGCTCATTTGCCATCGACCCTGCCCTTGCTGTGCGGAATGAAGGCGATGGACGGCTTGGTCAGCTCCGGGTTGGCCATATTCTTGACCTGCCGAACCGGCCTGTCATTGGGACCGATGGCGTTGGTCTTGAGCGTGCCTTTCCAGATCTCCTCGATCGGCCCGATGTCCAGCACACGCATCATGCACGCTTGGACACAATACGGCTTGCGGCCGGCTTCCAGTTCGTCGATGCACATGTTGCACTTCTTGATGACCATTTCCTGCGGATCCCATTGGGGTGCGCCGAAGGGGCAGGCGGCCTCGCACTTGCGACAGCCGATGCACAGCGTCGAGTCGATATCGACGACGCCATTGTCAGCACGCTTCCAGATCGCCCCGGTCGGACAGGTCGGCAGGCATGCTGGTTCGGCACAGTGGTTGCACGCCATGTTGACCTTGTAGGCGTGAACATCCGGAAAAGTCCCACCCTCAACGTACATCACCCGCCGGAAACGCGGTCCCGGCGGCAGCCCGTTCTTGTCCTTACATGCAATCTCGCAGGCACGGCAGCCGATGCAATCGACGTTGTGGTGTATGAACCCGAACTGCTTGGCAGGCTTGACCGGCTCGTAGGTCTGCGCCACCTTTCGCTCGATGGCGGTCTTGAGTTCCTGTGTGTCGATTTTCTTGACCATTACTTGTCCCTCCGGAAGACGACGGAGCGTGAGGTCGCCTGGGTATCCCAGCCCGGGCGGTGATCGAGGGTGGTTTTCTTGAAGTCAACCAGAATGGTGTTGTAGGCGAACGCCCCGGCCGGACTAGGCTCATCAAGCGTAAGGAAGTCCGGATTACCAGAGCGGTCGCTTCCGTCCTTGGCCAAATCCATCCAGGCACCTTCATAGAGCACGACGACACCGGGCATGCAGCGCTCAGTGACGTACACCGGTACAACACACTTGCCGCGGTCGTTCCAGACTTCGACGATGTCACCGGTGACGATACCGCGCGCCTTGGCATCGCTGGCACTGATCGTCATCTCCTGCTGATAGGTCTCGCGCAACCAAGGAATGTTGTGAAAGATCGAGTGCGTCCTCCAGCGCGGATGCGGCGTGATCATGTGGAATGGGAAGGTCTTCGCCTTGGGATGATTCAGCGATTCGAACGGCTCGATCCACTTCGGCAGATAGGGGATCTCGTAGCCATATTGCGTCTTCTTCCAGTCCGTGATGTTAGCCAACGTTGTCGACAAAATCTCGATCTTGCCCGACGGTGTCGGGAAAGGCACCCCTTTGGTGATCTGCTCTTCGAAAGCAACATGCGGCTTGTCGAAAACAAACTTGTAGACGCCGTGCTTCTTGAAATCCTCCCAAGACATTGTGACGCCCTGGTGCGCCTGGACCTTGTTCTTCCACCAATCGGTAAGATAGGCCTCGTCGGTCGTTTCGTTGTTCTGGAAGTAATCGCGCTGCGCCTTCGGGTTGTAACGCTTGCCGAAATCTGTGGCACTCGGGTCGAGCTTTTCAATGCGATACGCCAACTCGGTGAACACCTGTAGGTCGGTCTTGGACTCCCCCAAGGGTTCAATGACCTTCGGGCGATGAATGTAGTAATGCCCCTTGTACCAGGGCAAGGCAACGTCATGGCGCTCGAAGTGCGTGGCAATCGGGAACAGCACATCGGCCCACAGGCCGGATGGCGTGATCGTCGAATCCATGCAGACGACCAGCTCAAGCTTCTTGATTGCAGCGATTTCCTTGTTGATGTTGGTCAGCTGATTGAACCAGTCCGAGCCATGCCAGAAAATCCCCTTGATGTTGGGAATTTTGCCGTCCAGCTCGTCATTGCGCGGCCAGCAACCGATCTCCTCACGCTTGACGTTCGGATAGTTGAGTACGCAATGGGCCCAGCGGTCGGATTTCAGCGAGGCCCACCAGACGTTGGCGTATTCGTCGTAGGGATAGGCCACCGATTCGGCGTGCCAGCCCTTGCCGACGCCTTCGGCGCAGCCGCCGAGGATGCCAATGTTGCCGGTCATCGCCTGCAGGGCGGCCGCCATCCGGTTGTACTGCTCGCCATAACTGGCGCGCCCCGGCGACCAGCTGGCCTTCAATGCAGCCGGCTTGGTGGTGGCATACATCTCCGCCAGCTTCTTGATGTCGGCTGCCGGCACGCCGCAGATTTTCTCCGCCCATTCCGGGGTCTTCGGCGTGTTGTCGTATTTCCCCAGAATGTAATCCTTGAAGTTCTCCTTATCGGCGAACTCCTTGGGCGTCGTACCAGCATCCATGCCATGGCAGAACTTGTCGATGAACTTCTGATCCTGCCAGTTATTAACAAAAATATGGTGGGCCATGCCGGCGAGCATTGCGGCATCGGTATTGGGCTTGATCGGAATCCACCAAGCGTCGTAGCTTGCCGCCGAATCGGTGTATTGCGGATCGACCACCACGAATTTGCAGCCACGCTGCTTGGCCAGCCGCATGTAGTAGAAGGTGTTGCCACCGTGGAAGGTGTAGGCTGGGTTCCAGCCCCACATGATGATCAGCTTGGAATGCGCAAAGGCGTCATCTTCGTTGCCGTCGGTGATGGTGCCGAATGTCGTCCGCGAGCTAAAGGTCGTGCCCTGATAGCTGGGGACTGACCACGAATTGGTACGGCAGCCGAACATACCCAGAAAGCGGGCGAGCAGCCCTTCGATCTGGTCGGACTTGTGCAGCACGCCGTAGGACGTTCCGGCGTAGGCCTGATCAAGAATGGCCGTCGGGCCGTACTTCTGTTTCAACTCCACCATTTTAGCTGCTACATGATCAAGGGCTTCGTCCCAAGATACACGCTTGAACTTGCCCTCACCCCGTTCGCCAACACGCATCATCGGATAAAGCAGACGCTCCGGCGAGTACAGGCGGCTGCGGTAAGAACGCCCCCGCAAGCAAGCGCGCAATTGCGGCACCTGCTCGGTATCCAGGCCAAATTTCCCCCCCTCCTGATAACGACCATCATCGGTCGACAAACGGACGATGACGTCGCCCTTCTTGTGCGCAACCAACATGTGGCGCGAACCGCAGTTGTGGTCGCAGGAGGTGACGACAGTAGTGAGTTGATCGTCACGCGGATAAGGTTCATAAGCGAAGGCCTTGGCCTCCTGCTCGCCACTGCCGAGTTCGATCAGCCCGCTTGTCGTCGCGACCGCAGTGCCGGCCCCGATAGTCTTCAGGAAGTTGCGGCGTTTGGGGTTAAGCAGATCCAGCCAGTTACGTTTCCGGTCCATGATTTTTGCCTTTATTTCGGGTTGACCGCCGTCAGACGGAAGCGCGCTTCGCTTTCAGTCGGACGTTCCTTGGCCCACTCCGGCACGTCGGGGGCCATGCCATCCCAGGCGTGGCGCGGATAAGGGTAAGCAATGCGATACCAGGAGCGACCGCCGTGACATCCGTAGCAAGTGTCGGCATTCTTGGCACCGGCGGCCTCGATGGCATCCGCCTTGAGGTAATTCACCTGATGGCGCTTGGTTCGGATCGCTGCGTGACATGTCAGGCAACTGTTGCCGAACATTTCCTTGCTCTCATGCCAAGGCGACGGCAGTCCCATGACTTGGATATTCATCTGGCCGTGGCACTTGAGGCAGGTGGTTTCGGGATTGACCTGCTTGCGCAGCGTAAAGGCATCGGTCGATTGCGGCATCGCTGTCGCCGACGATCCGGGCGCCTCCTCGCGCGGATCGCTGCCTTGATGGCAGGTGGTGCAACGCAGATTCATCAGTTCCTTAGCCATCGGCGTCACCAAGTGACGGCGATGGAAAGTATCCTGTTCTCCGGTGTAGGTACTCAGTTGCTGATACCACGCCTTGCTCGTCGAGGCCTTGATGCCGGCCGGCGAACGCTCGCGCACTTTGTCGTCGAGCACTTCGCGATGACAGGCCAAGCACTGCGCATCGGTCGCCGTATCAATGGCCGGCTTGAAATGAATGGGATCGTAAATTGCCCGCAAATGGTCCTGTCCGCCGGCCTTGCCGTGATCGGCGGCGACCGGGACTGCCTGGGGCTGCTGGCGGATATGCCAGCCAAGGAAGGTGCCAACAGCAGCCGTTACGGCCACCACAGCGAGAATCAGAATGCCAGTTTTCGGGCTTTCCATGATCAGTCTTTCGGCTTGTTTTGTTCGTGCATACGGCGGATATCGTAGCGTCCGGGAAGATTCGGCCGGCTAAACGGCGTGTACCAGGCGCCTTGATCCTTGAGAAAACCCACCCCGGTCTGCGGTTCGCCAATTCCCGTCAGGGCTTTTGCCCGCCAGGCATCGCTCTGTTCGAAACGCTCAACCACCGGCGCCCCAGCAGGGCGCTGATCAGGGCGCAAGCCGGCCACGTCGACAGTCTGGGCAACGGCTGCGGTGAACAGGAAAAACTGGCCTAAAGCCAGGTACTGCAATTTAGTGTGCAACTTCACAATGCAAGACTCCGCTCAAAAATGGGGCGGAGATAGAAAATCTTCCGCCCCGTGCCGGCACTAGGGCACGACTTACTTCTTGCCCTGCATACCGGACATACCGGACATACCGGACATACCGGACATACCGGACATACCAGACATGCCCTTCTGACCTTCCATACCGCTCATGCCGGACATACCCTTCTGGCCTTCCATACCGCTCATGCCAGACATACCCGACATACCCGACATCCCTTCCTGCTTGGCGGACTTCTTGGCCTTCTTGCCTTCCATGCCTTCCATGCCGGACATGCCGCTCATCCCGGACATACCAGACATACCCTTCTGACCTTCCATGCCCGACATGCCGCTC
>ERZ1645187.1760-NODE-1760-length-19583-cov-22.210365_pt1 | contig 19583 bp, 18 predicted proteins | sample MGYA00575352_ERZ1645187 | MGnify/ENA primary metagenome ERZ1645187 (study PRJEB40837, sample SAMN11349314) | freshwater sediment metagenome | isolation source: river sediment | host: Sediment | place: India: Wazaribad , New Delhi | collected 2017-02-21 ... | reverse complement strand
GCAAGTTCATCTGGCCGGGCTTCGGCGACAACATGCGCGCCCTCGAGTGGATCGTCGATCGCGTCCACGGCCACGCCGACGGCGTCGAGAGCCCCTATGGCATCGTGCCGCGCTACGCCGACCTGAACTGGACCGGCCTCGACTTCTCCAAGGCGAAGTACGACGCGATCGTCAAGGTCGACCGTGACAAGGGCCTTGCGGAAGCCGAAGAGCAGATCAAGCACTTCGAGCAGTTCGGCGCCCGTCTCCCGAAGGAGATGGAGCTCGAGCGCCGGCTCTTCGCCGCCCGCCTCGAGCGCTCGCCGGCGGTGTGGGAACTGCAGGACTGATCCCACGATCGCGCGATCCAACGAACGACGGCCCCGGAGCGATCCGGGGCCGTCGCCGTTTCGAGGGAGGGCGGCGCGCCGCCTCAGTGGCCGAGGCCGATCTGCTTCATGAAGTCGGCGTTGTCCCAGAAGAGATATTCCTCGTCCATGACGCCGGCCTTGGTCCAATGGCCGATGGTCGCCATGGTGAGCTTGAACGGCTTGCCGGTCGGCGCGATCGTCTTGCCGCCGCCGATCGGCATCGGCTGAGTGAAGGTGCCCTCGAGCACACCGATCACCGCCGTCCATTCGCCCTGGCCGAACTTGACCGGATGCTGCTCGATCCGCGTGTCGGGCGCGAAGACGAACATCGGCTTCAGCTCCTCGATGTGGTCGTGCAGACCCTTCGAGGTGTGCCCGTCGGGGTAGTGGACGAGAATGTCGGCGGCGTGGCTCTCGCCGAGTCGATCCCACTTCTGGTGCGTGTAGACGTCGAAGTCGAGCGTGTCGAACGTCTCGATGTTCTTCGCGGTGGTCTTTTCCGCATCCTGGTACTTGGCGAGATCCTGGAGCAGAACGGGGACGGGCGAGACCGTATCGGCGGCGAAGACGGAAGTCGATGCGACGATCGACGCGGCGAGGGCGAGGGCGGAAGGAGAGAGCTTCATCGAAAACTCCGTTCGAGAACGGCCCATGGGGCTTTCTGGGTTGCGATGACTTGGAGATAACGCTCGTTCGTCGATGCGGTAAGCCACGGAAAGAGGGACAGAATGTCTCATTTTATGAGACGATGATCGAGAAATTGCGGTGTTTGTTCATCTAGCGAGACGATGCCGAGTCCCGCGACATCGCCGCCGTCACCGACCGATTGCCGCCGTCCGCCTTCTCCCCCAAAGTCGCGCCATGACGACACCCGACATCGACCTCCTCGTGCTCGGCTGGGGCTATTCGGCGCGCCACGGCGCCGCCTGCCTGACGCCGCGCCTGCGCTCCCTCGCCACCACCGCCCGTGCCGCCGACAAGGCCGCGCGCCTCGCCGCCGCCGGCCTCGACGCGATCGATCTCTCCGCCGCCGAGGCCGAGGCCCGTTTCGCCGCCGCCGTCGCGCGCGCGAGCCACGTCCTCGTCTCCGCCGGGCCGAGTGAGGCCGGCGATCCCTTCCTGGCGCGCCTGCGCGACGGCCTCGCCGCGTCGGCGAGAGCCGGGACGCTGCGCTGGATCGGTTATCTCTCCACCGTCGGTGTCTACGGCAATGCCGAGGGCGGTTTCGTCGACGAGACCACCCCGGCCGAGCCCGCCTCCGACCGCACGCGGTGGCGGGTGGCGGCGGAAACCGCCTGGAGCGCGCTCGGCGCGGAGATCGCCGTGCCGGTCGCGATCCTCCGCCTCGCCGGGATCTACGGCCCCGGCCGCAACGCCTTCGTCAATCTCGACAAGGGCACGGCGCGCCGGGTGATCAAGCCGGGCCAGATGTTCAACCGCATCCACGTCGAGGACATCGGCCGGGCGATCGCCGCCGCGGCCGAGACGCATTTCACCGGCGTGCTCAACGTGTCCGACGACGAGCCCGCCCCGCCGCAGCTGCCGATCGAGTTCGCCGCGCGTCTGATGGGGGTCGAACCGCCCCCGGAGATACCCTTCGAGGCGGCCGAGTTCACGCCGATGGCGCGAACCTTCTGGGGGGAGAGCAAGCGGGTCGGCAACGCGCGCCTGCGCGGCCTCGTCGGCGCGCTGCGTCATCCGACCTATCGCGAAGGCCTGACCGCGCTCTGGTCGGACGGAACCTGGGCCGGTGATCCACAGGATCGCGAGGACGCCAGCCCGCGCTTCCGCCGCTGATCGGGAGGCCTCAGGACGCCGTCGACGTCCCGGCGGCGCCGTGCGCCCGCCGTCGCCGCCGCCGTCGCACCTGCAGGCGCCGGATCCACGCGGCGAGGAAGCCCTTGACCGTCCGTGGCGCGAACAGGTCGTGCAGGGGGCGATCCTCGACCGCGAAGTCGAGTTTGTAGGCTTCGTCGCCGATGGTGAAGTCGAAGATCCGGACGCCGTCGGTCTCGGCGCGGTCGACCAGATCCTCGAGCAGGAGGAGGCCGGGCGACCAGTTCTTCCAGGTCGGATCGAAGCCGGTGGCGAGCAGTTGGAAGCTGTCGCCGGTCCGCGTGCCGAATCCGGCCGCCAACGGCCGCCCGTCGAGGGTGAGGGCGGCGATCCGTCCGATCCGCCCGTCCGTGGCGACGTGCCGCCAGAACGCTTCCACCGCGGCGACGTCGCGGCCGGCGTTCTCGGCGGCGAAGCGATCGCGCCGCCAGCCGAGCAGCGCCTCGAACGCCTCCATCGCGGCGGCGCACTCCGCGAAGCGGAAGACGAGGTCGCCCTTGTTGGTCAACTTGCGACGCTTGCGCGCCAGCGAGCGCCGCATCGTCCCGTCGAAGGTCTCGATCGCCCGGGGCCGGCCCGCCTCGCCGAGGCGCAGCCAGTGGCCGGTGTTGAGGGAGGGTTCGACGGTGCCGACCCGGAGGAGCGGATTGTCGCGATCTCCCACCCGCTCGGGCAGTTTGTCGAGGATCAGCACGTCGTGGTCGGGCAACACGGCTGCGACGTCTCGCCACAGCCGTTCGAAGTCGTCGGAGCGGGGTGCGAAGCCTCTCGTGACGATCGCGCCGCCGTAGTCGGCGGTGCCGCGATCCCACCCGCGCAACACGCGGATGCCGGACCAGTCCTCGAGCGCCACCGGCAGGCGCAGCAAGATCGCCCCCGACGCCCGATCCCGGACCACGACGAGGAACACGCGCTCGCCATTGGGATCGGGAAAGGTCCGCGCCCAGGCGGCGAGCCATTCGGGGTGTTGGAAGGCCGAGGCCTCGACCTCCGCCGGATCGAAGTCGAGGGCCGCGAGGCAGGCCTCGCTTCCGCGCAAGAGGGACGTGTCCCGGTCGGTCATCGTCAGCTTCCGTCGCTCCGAACGATCGACGTCATAGCACTCGTCGCCACGGCGACCAACCGGCCCGGACACGGGTCGTGAATTCTCCCCCCGGGCTAAGCAAAGGTTAACCAAGATTGGGCTTGATGGGGGCGGTATGAAACCGGAGTTCCGTTCGGTTCGTCCCGAGCGCCGCTCCCGAGGCCGGAGGCGGACCGCGAGCGGCCACGGCCGCGATGCTGACGAGGCGTGACCATGCTGTCTGACCGAGCCGGATCGACTTCGGCAACCCACGAAGATCGAGGTCTCGGCACCTCCGGCGTCGACAGGTCGGCGACCTCGAGCGGTCCGATCGCGTTCCTGAAGAGCCGGTCGCGATCGATCGCCCGGATCGCCGCGGCGGTGTTCGTCGCGGTGATGCTCGGCTGGGTCCTGTGGCCGGCCAAGTACACCGCCGTCGCCCTGGTCGCCCTCGATCCCCAGACCCCGCGGCTCACGGCCGATCGCGATTCCCAGATCGCCACCGGCGACGCCTCCGCGGTGGTGTCTCTCGCCGAAGTGGCCACCTCGGACGCCTTTCTGGTCGCGCTCGCCCAGCAGCAGAAGCTCGTCGACGATCCCGAATTCTCCGACGGCTCGGGCGCGCCCGCCGTGGCGACGGAGCTGCGCCGCAGCCTGAAGGTGACGCGGCGCGGCCTGTCCTATCTCATCGACATCTCCTTCACCTCGTCGGACGCCGACAAGGCGGCGCGCATCGCCAATGCCGTCGCCGCCGAGATCGTCCTGCGTCAACAGGCCCTGCGCAAGGATGCCAGCGGCGGCATTTCGGAGGCGCTGCGCTCGCGCCTCGCCGATCTGCGCGCCACCGTCCTCGCGTCCGAGAAGGCGGTCGCCGACTACCGTCTGGAAAACGATCTGCTCGAAGCCTCGCCGGACAACAGCCTCGGTCTGAAGCGTCTCAACTCGTTGACCGAGCAACTCGGACCGCTGCGCGCCCGTCTCGAGGACGCCCGCGCCCGCTTCGACAAGCTGCGCAAGGTGAAGTCGGACGAGGACGCCGATCCCTCGATCTTCCGCTCCGACCGCCTGACCGAACTGTTGACCCGTCTCGGCGAGGAGAAGCGTTCGCTCGCCGCCGCCGAGCGCACCTATGGGCCGCGCCATCCCTCCGTCGAGGCGTCGCAGGCCAAGATCACCTCGATCCAAGACGCGGTGAAGGCCGAACGCTCCCGCATCGTCGAACAGGCCAAGGCCGAGGTCGACGTCCTGACCGAGCAGAACGCCGCCTACGAGAAGGAGATCGCCAAACGCACCCGCGAACAGCTCGCCACCGAGCAGAAGCAGGTCGTCCTCCAGGATCTCGTCCGGCAGGCCCAGGCGGATCGGCAGATCTACGAGCAGTTCCTGGCGCGTCAGAAGACGACGCAGGAACAGAGCGATCTGACGCAGCCGGAAGCCGTCGTGGTGTCGGCGGCCGAGCCTCCGACCAAGTCGTCCCGCCCCACGCTGAAGCTCACGCTGCTCGCCGGCCTCGTCGGCGGTCTGGGAACGAGCCTGCTCTGGGTGATGTTCGGCCCGCGGTCCACCGCGGTCGCCGCCGCGCCGGTCCGCGCGTCGCTGCCCGAGACGGTGCCGGTTTCGACGCCGCCCGCGCCGCCGCCACCCGAGACGCCCCCTCCCGCCGCGCCCATTCCCGCTGCGCCGGTGACCGAGGCGCGGTTCGAGCCGCCCGTACCGGAGGCCGCCCCGCCGGCCGAGATCGCCGCGCCTGCGCTCGACCCGCGCTCCACGGTCGCCGCCGACCGGGGAGAGGTGGCATCCGCGCCCCCCATCCCCACCCGCGCCGCGCCTCTCCTCGATACCGCGGTCGCGTCCCTCGCGCCCGACGCAGCGCCGATGCCGGCTCGCACCGAGGCGGTCGCTCCGATCGAGCCCGCGCCCGCGCCGACGGCTCAGCCGGCGGTCGTTGCGCCGGTCACGGCGACCTCCACCATGCCGGCCGCAGCCCCCGCCGTCGCATCGCCGGACGCACCGCGTTCCCCGATCGACGAGACGCCCGAGCCGGCCGTCCGCGTCTCCGCGCGTCGCAACGATCCCTCGCAGTTGCTTCGCCGCATGTTGCGTGAACTCAACCAGGCCGACGTACCCCTGGTGGTCGATCTGACGCGCGCCGACGTCGATCGGGCGACGGCGCTCGCGCCCTTCGCCGCCACTCTCGACAAGCATCTCGCCCGCACGCCGGGTCTCGTCCTGAGCGTCGTCGGCGTCGGCGGCGGCGAAGCGACGTCGCATCTCGCCGCGGCACTGGCGGACGCGGTCGCGGACCGGGGTCACGTCGTCGCCTTCGACGAGGACGAGGGGGCGTTCGACGTCGATGCCGCCTTCTTCGTCGAAGTCGTCGCCCCGAACACGGTCCCCGAGATCGGCGAACATCCCTTCGTCCTGCTCGTGGCGGAGGCGACCCGCGAAGCCGAAGCCGCGCTCCGGCCGGTCCTGTCGAGCTGGGAGAGCGATCCCGACCGCGTGGTCGTCGCGGCCTTCGCGCCCTCGCCGGAGCGCGAGGGCTGACGCCGCAGGCGGCGGCTCAACGGGTGATGGTGAGGACGCCGGGCACCGGCGGCCGGCAGATCGCGGGATCGGCCGGCATCGTCAGCGCGGTCACGAGCCAGTCGTTCCAGCGGCCGCTGCGCTCGTCCATGAGTTCGAAGTCCGAGGTCAGCTGCCAATAGGCCCAGGACCAGCCCCGTCGCTCGGCGGCGCGCGCCACCAGATGCAGGAAGCAGAAGCGCGGTCGCGGATCGGCACGGTCGTAGACGCCGAATTCGCCGAGATAGATCGGGCGGTCGTTCGCCTTCGCCCACGAGGTGATCGCGTCGAAGTCGCGATCGAGCCGTGCGAGATCCTCCGCGCTGCCCCAATCGACCCCCGTCGCCTTGCCGAGCCCCGCCCAGGGCGCACCCTGATGGGTGAAGGCGAAGGGCTCGTAATAGTGGACCCCGACCAGCAGGGCCCGATCCTCGCTCGGCAGGCGCAGCGCCGGCAGCGCCGAGAAGTGGTTGCCCCCGGCCGGGCCGACGATCACCGGCCGGCGCGGATTGAGACGGCGGATGGTCTTCAACTGCCGCGCCAGCACGCGGTTCCAGGCGTCGGTGCCGAGGGCCCCGCCCGGTTCGTTGAGGATCTCGAAGGCGACGCGGTCGTCGTAGTCGGCGAGCCGATCGGCCAGCGCCGTCCAGGTGGCGTCGAGCTTGGTCTCGCAGGCGCGGGCGTCACGCTGGCAGAACAGGAACTCGTGAACGTCGACGACGGCCGACAACCCGGCCGCCAGCGCCGCGTCGATCACCCGCCGGAGGGTCTTCACCCAGCGTTCGTCGAGCCGACCGCTCGCGTCGATCCGAGCGAACGGCAGGGCGTTGATGCGGACGTGATCGAAACCGAGCGCCTTCAGCCGCGACAGGGTGGCGAAGGAGAAGCTGGATCCCTCGCCCGGCGTGAACATGCCGTCGGTGCTGAGGATGTTGATCCCGCGCCCGAGGCGCGTCTCCGCCGCCGGGGTCGGCGCGGCGTGGAAGAGGATCGCCGCGGCGAGAAGCGCCACGACATGGGGACGACGGCGCCGCGTCGGGATCGGGCGATCGGTGGGCGACCTCGTCATCTTTCGGCCCTCCTCGACGAACCCTTCGTCGCGTGGCTCCGCCTCTCTCAGTGCGTCCGCGTCAACAACAGGCGCAGGGCGGTGAAATTGGTGTCGAGATAGCGGCTGCCCAGGCGGCGCGGTTCGAGGAGGGCGCGCCACGCCCACTCCAGACCGACCTTCTGCAGCATCAGCGGCGCCCGGCGCCGCGCGCCCGCCAGGAAGTCGAAGAGCCCACCGGCGGTCTTGATCACGCCGACGGAGCCGAGGCGATGCAGATTGCGCAGCACGAACTGCTGCTCTCTGGGCACGCCCAGACCGATCCACAGGATGTCGGGCGCGGCCTCGGCGATGCGTTCGACCAGGGCCTCTTCTTCGCCGGCGTCGAAATAGCCGTGATGACCCCGGATCTCGGGGGCGTCGGGATAGAGCCCGCGCAGATTGTCGATCGCCGCGGCATTGATTTCCGGCCGCGCCCCGAACAGGAAGTTGCGCAGACCGTAGCGATGCGACCGCGCCATCACGTCGTGCACGAGATCGGTCGTGGCGACGCGCTCCGGCAGGGGTTTCGCGGCGAGGAAGCGGGAAGCGAAGACCATCGGCATGCCGTCGGCGTGGATGACGTCGGCCGCCAGGAACAGCTCGCGGATCGCCGGATCGCGATCGCACATCGCCAGGACCTGACCGTTGGCGGAGGTGACGAACAGCGGCCGCCCACCCTTGCCCCGGCGTTCGAGGGCGACGCGACACATCGTCTCGGCCGCACCGGCGCGATCCGTCACCACGATCGGCAGTCCCCCGATCGTCACGGTCTCGTCGACGACGTTCGAGGTTCCATGGGATGGGAGGGACGACAATTCTTCACCCTGTGTCGGTCGCGATCCGCTTCGGCCCTGTTCTTGAACGCTCCCGACGCTTTCGACAAGACCCAGAAGCGCAGCCTTCTGTCGTCGCACCATCGAAAATCGGTCCGAAACGATCGACCCTTCCCCTTTCCCCGGCGTCTCCCGGGAAGGCATGTCGACGAAGTGCACACGGTCCAAACCATTTGTTTCGAGTTTTCGCGCATGATGGCGGCGAACGATGCCCTACCCGCGCCGCCCGTCGGCGGAGGCCGTAGGGCGCGCGCGAGGCGCGGCGAAGGGCGGAGTTGTCGATGACGGTGGTCCAGACGAGTACGGAGGTTTCGCGCGCCGAAACCCGCCGACGAGTTCTGTTCGTGCAGACCCAGGTCGAGAACGCCGGTGCTCAGGAGATCTCGAGGCTGCTCGGTGCCGGCTTCGCCGCGCGCGGCTGGGAGGTCCGTCATCTGTTCTTCTATGCGCGCACCGAGGGCGCCGCCGATCTCGAGGGGGTCGAAGTCTGCGCGACCACGCGGCCGCGCGATCCTCTGTCTCTGGTGCGGACCTTCGCCGAGGTGCGCCGTCGCATCGCCGCCTACGATCCCGACGTCGTCCTCACCTTCCAGCACTGGGGCAATGCCGTCGGCGCTCCCCTCGCGCGTCTCGCCAACGGCGCCCCGGTGATCGCCAATCAGGTCTCCGCCCCCGAACTGATCAACTTCGCCGCTCGAACCCTCGATCGCTGGTGGGGAACGACGGGGGTCTATCGTCTGATCACCACCAACTCGGCCGAGACCGAGCGGCACTACGCCGGTCACCCCGCCGCCTATCGCCGTCGCCTCGTGCCCGTGCCCTACGGCTGCGAGCTGAAGCGCAGCCGTCTCGGCCGCGACGAGGCCCGCGAGCGGTTCGGCCTGCCCGGCGCGGTCAAGCTCCTCGGTTGCGCCGCGCGTCTCAATCCGACCAAGCGGCAGGACACGGCGATCCGCATCCTGCCGCTCCTGCCGTCCGACGTGCATCTCGCTCTGGCCGGTCAGGGGAGCACGGCCGACGATCTCGCCGCGCTCGCCCGGACGCTCGGCGTCGCCGATCGCGTCCATTTCCTCGGCGAATTGCAGCCCGCCGCCATCGGCGATTTCCTCGCCGCCCTGGACGTCTTCGTCTTCCCCTCGGCGCTCGAATCCTTCGGTCTGGCGGCGCTCGAGGCGGCGGTGGCGGGCGTGCCGGTGGTGGCGTCGACCCTGCCGGTGCTGCGCGAGGTCCTGTCGGTCGACGGCCGCGAGGCGGCGCTCTTCGTCGACGTCGAGAAGGCCGAGGCCTTCGCCGCGACCGTCTCGCGCGTGTTGACGGACGCCGCGCTCGCCGCCGGTCTCGGCGCCGCCGGTCGCGCGCTCCTCGGCCGCCATTCGCTCGACGCGATGATCGACGCCTATGTCGCCCTGGCCGAGCGCGTCGCCCGAGAGAGGTCGAGCCGATGAGGATTCTTCTCGTTCGCGAGGCCGCCCGGTTGCGTCCGTGGATGCGGGATTTCGCCTCGGACCTGCGCGCGCACGGGTTCGAGGTGCGCCTCGGCCCGCGCCCCGGCGGCGAGCCGTCGCGGTTGGTCGGGCTGATCTTCGAACTCGACCGCCTGACGAACGCGATGCGCCGGCACGACGTCGCCGACGCGGTCGCGCCGGACGAGATCGCCGCACCGCCGGGCGGAGACTTCACGCCGGAGGTGGTCGTCGATCTGACCGGCCGGCCGGCCGCCTACGCGGGCGTGCCCACCTTCGCCCTCGCCTTCGACGGCATTCCCGGAGAGGACGCCCTGTTGGCCGCGCTCACCGAGAACGGCGCGGTCACCGTCGCGATCCACGATCCGGGAACCGGCGAGATCCTCGAGGAGATCCGGCCGTCGCTCGAATGCGCGCAGGGTCCGATCGACGCCACGGCGGTCGTCGGCGCGCGCGTCGCGGCGGTCCTCCTGGCGCGCCTCCTGGCACTGCGGTCGGGGCGGCGGCGTCCCGGTCGGGTCGCGGCGGGTTCGCGCATCCGGATCGCGCCGGCCGAGCCGTCGCTGGGATATTTCGCGCGTCGCCTGAGAGACGTCCTCGCGCGTCATCTCTACCGCATGGTCAGCCGGTCTCCCCATTGGCGCATCGGCTGGCGTCACGTCGACGGGCCGGGACTGGTCGACACGGGGAATTTCGAGGCGCCGCTGTTTCGGCCGTTCCCCGACGGTGGACTGCGTTGCTACGCCGATCCCTTCCCGATCGAATGGCAGGGCGAGACCCACGTCCTGCTCGAGGACTTCGATCATCGCTCCGGCAAGGGCATGATCTCGGCCATCCGCTTCGACGACGGCGGGCCGATCGGCCCGGCGGTGCCGGTGTTGGAGGAGCCCTGGCACCTGTCCTTTCCCTTCCCGATCGTCGACGAGGGCAACCTCTACGTCGTCCCCGAGAGCACAGCGCGTCGCGACGTCGCGCTCTATCGCTGCATCGCCTTTCCCGATCGCTGGGAGCGCGTGGCGACGCTGCTCGACGGCGTCTGCGCCTCCGACGTCGCGATCGTCCGTTGGGCGGATCGCTGGTGGATGTTCTCCACCCTGGAGGACGGCCGCGGCGGCTGGTCCGACATGTTGGCGATCCATTCGGCGCCGTCGCTCGTCGGCCCCTGGCGGCCGCATCGCGACGTGCCGGTGATGATCGACGTCGCCGCCGCGCGCTCCGCCGGGCGGCCCTTCGTCCGCGACGGCCGGCTCCATCGTCCGGTCCAGGACTGTTCGGCGATCTACGGCGGCGGCATCGACGTCGTCGAAGTGACCCGCCTCGACGACGAGGGCTACGAACAGGAGGTGCGCCTCAGGCTGCGTCCCAACCCGGCCTGGCCCGGTCGGCGCCTGCACACCGTGAACCGGGTCGGACGGCTGGAGCTGATCGACGGCGCCGTGCCGCGCCCGAAGTGGGACGTGATCGATCGTCTGGTCGCCCCCCTGTGGACACCGCGGAGGTCGACATGAGCGCGGGCCGCTTCGCGCGCTGGCGCGGTCACGCCGTCGTCGGCGCTCTGTTCTCGCTGGTGATCAAGGTCGGCGGCTCGGTGTCCGCGCTGGCGATGTTCGCCCTCGCCTCCTGGACGCTCGACAGCGCCGCCTTCGGCGATCTGGTGATCGTCTTCAACATCGTCTCCCTGGCCGCCGTCGCCGCGGTGCTCGGCCAGGACACGCTGATCCAGCGGTCCTGGGGGGAATACGTGGAGAAGGATCCCGAACGGGCACGCGGCGCGGTCGTCTTCGGCGTCGTGGTCACGCTTCTCGGCGCCGCGACCGCCGCGCTCGCGTTCGTCGGCTGGGCATCGATCGACGGCCGCCTGACGGCTCTCCAGACGGCGGTGGTGACCGGCTTCCTGGTGTCGCAGACGCTCCTCCACTTCACCGCCAATCTGGCGCGCGTGGTGTGTGGCGCCCGCCGCTCCGAACCGCCGCGCGAGCTGTTCTGGCGTCTGCCCCTGGTCGTCGGCCTCGGGACCGCGGCGGCGACCGGCGGACACGCCTCGATCGTCACCTTCTTCGCGGTCGCCTCGATCGCGCAGTTTCTCGGCATCGGCCATCTCGCCGTGACCATCGCCGCCGCGCTGCCCGCCTCGATCCGAGCGGCGCGGGCGCGCCCGTCGACGCGCGAATGGATCCGACGCAGCGCGACCATGACCTCGGCGGCGATCTCCGAGGCCGCTCACCAATACGCCGACGTCATCCTGATCGGCCACGTGCTCGGCTCGTCCTCGGCGGCGGGCTACTTCGTGGTGATGCGCATCGCCAACATCTTCTCGATGTTGACCTCCGGCATCCACACCTACTCGGCCTCGAAGGTCTCGCAGCTCTATTTCGTCGGTCGCCTCGCCGAGCTCCGTCGTCTGATCTCGCAGATCATGCTGTTGACGCTGGTGCTGGTGACGCTGTTGTTCGCGGCGATCGCCTTCGAGGGACCGGCGTTGCTGTCCGTCTTCGGCGCGCAGTATCGCGATCTCCATGCCGAGCTGGTGATGATGAGCCTCGTCACCTGTTACGCCACTCTCGCCGGGCCGGGGCCGCTCCTGATGCTGACCATGGGCGCCGATCTGCTCTATCTGAAGCTGATCGTGATCGCGCTGGGGATCCGCATCGCCGGCCTTCTCGTCCTGGCGCCGATGTTCGAGCTGCGCGGGGCGATCCTCGCCGTCGCCCTGGCGGTGGTGCCGCTGGTGACCATCACGACGATCCTGTGCATCCGGCGTCTCGGCGTCGACCCGAGCGTCCTGGCCGTGCCGCGCGGCGAGGGGTGGTTCGGCCCGCGGCGACAGGGGGAGTGATCTCGTGAACGCAGGCGTTTCCGACGTCACGGGGGACATGACGCGGCGGACGAGCGACGGGGCTCTCGCCCTGCTGTTGCTTCTGATCGTACTCCTGTCGACGGGCTCCTTCTCTCCCGAGCTGATCGACGCCTCGCGCAACGATCTGCTGCAACAGGCCCTGGTGGAGGTCCTGTGGATCGCCGTCGTCGCGATCGCGCTGCCGCGTCTTCGGCTCGAGCGATACGCGTGGGATCCTCGGATCGGAGCGATCGCCGCCTTCGTCTTCTACGGGGCGCTGTCGTCGCTGTGGTCGAGCGACGGCGTGTCGGCCATGATGAAGGGCGGGGCGATGACCTTCAACATCCTCGCCGTGTTCCTGCTGGCCGCCGTGCTGCGGTTCGAGGTGGTGGTGGGTGTGCTGGTGGCCGGGTTGGCGCTGCTCGACCTGGCCTCGCTCGCTCTGGTGATCCTGATGCCGGACATCGGCCTGGTGCAGACTTGGCAGCATGCCGGCCAGTGGTCCGGCGTGTTCGAGCAGAAACAGACGCTCGGCATCACCTCCGCCATGCTGCTCTACCTGACGGCGATGCGCCTTCCCGCGCGCGGCGATCTCGGCTGGCGTGCGCTGCACCTCGCGATCGCGGCGCTCGCCACGGCCTGTATCCTCGGCTCGGGATCGCGCGGCGGCGGCGGTCTGGCCCTCGCCGCGGCGGCGCTCGGGTTCTTTTCGGATCGCAGTCGGCTGGTGCGCGCCGTCGCCGCGGTGACGCCCGTCCTGGCGTCGGCGGTGGCGCTCGGTCTGTTGTCGATGCTCGTGGTGAGCGATCGCGACGTGCTGAACTTCGGCGCCGGCGACGTCGATCTGACCGATCGGACGCGCATCTGGAAACATGCGCTCGACTGGGTGGGCGGCGGCAATCTGATCTTCGGCTCGGGGCTGAACGGGTTCTGGTCGCGCAAGGACGTGGCCGACGCCTTCTGGGGCGGGCACGGATGGTTCTTGGACAACTACCACAACGGCTATCTGGCGGTCCTCGGCGACTGCGGGCTCGTCGGCGTGGTGCTGCTGGCCGCCGTCACCCTGTCGCTGGCCTCGGCCGGCGTCGGGAACGGCTTGCCGCGCGAGACGTCGCAGAAGAACCTGTCCATGGGATTCGTGGCGTTGTTCTACCTGATCAACGTCACGGAAACCTATCTGCTGCGGTCCACCAATCTGGCCGCGCTGATCTTCTTCTTCTTCGCGTTCCGACTGTTGTCGACCGAAGCGGCCGCGCCGGCCGAGGGCACGGACGAAAACCCACCCGCGCCCGCGCCGGCTGTGGGGACCCCGCTTCCCGGCCCCGTCGAAGCGAACTGAGATCCGCGCTCTCGATCGAAAGGCCTGTCGAACCGCGAGGCCCTCGCCCCTGTCGCGATCGACCGGACGCAGAGCCGACGACGGGCCGCTCCTCACAGGAAGGTGGCGAGGATGGCCGCGACGAGCCCCAGGATCAGCGCCACCAGCCGAATCGGCGGCAGACCGTCGACACCGAATTGGTCGATCGAGCGCAGACCGCGGTCGTTCGTGTCTTCGTTGCGGGACATGGGACCGACTCCCGAATTCCGCGGTCCGGGAGGGGGATCCCGGACCGGGTGATCGATCCTCCGCCCCTCGCCCGGAGAGGTCGGAGAGGCACGACGCGGCGCACCGGGCGGGCCGGCGCGATCGTCACACCTCCACGCGGCGGCGGGTGTCGCCGAGACCGTCGCGGAAGTCGACGAAGACCTCGTCGAGAACGCTCATCTCCCTCGGAAACATCCGGCGGGCGCGATCGACCGCTTCGCGGACGAGACCGTCCGACAGGCGATCGTCACGACGAAACCACAACATCCGGGGCCGGTCGTGATCGTCGATGGTGATGTGCGTGTCGGGACCGACGAAGGTCCGCAGGGCATCGACGAGAGGGGTGCTTGCCATGGCGAGGCTCCTCGGTGGCTGGTGGGGAGGAGGGTCCGTTCGGACGCTCCGCTTCGTCCGTCTTGGCGCCGCGCCTCGGAGGGTCGGGAGGCACGGCGGGTGTCGTGACGTCGGTGGGACGCGATCTCGGGATCACCCCAGTTCGGCGAGGAAATCCCGCATCAGCCATCGGACGTCGTTGAGCGCCGGCAGGGCGATGTCGGCGCCGTGATCGGCTCGGTCACCGACTTCGATCGAGGTTCCCCCGAAACAGCGCACCGCGCCGTAGATCTCCTGATCGGCGCATCCGCTGCCGAACACGATCGGGATCCGTTCGATGAAGAAGGGATCGTTCATCAGCCGGTGCAGCGCGCGGGCCCGCGAAACGCCGGCGAATCCGATGCGGGTCGACGTCTCGTCGGTCCGCAGGGCGAAGACGGCCGGCGCCAGCGCGACGGCGTCGTGGGCGCAGGCGCGGGCCTGAGCCGCGCACGCAGCCTCGTGCCGGAGTTCGACGGCGAAGCCGTGGTCGACGATCTCGATACCCACGGGCAGCACGCCGGGGCGTGCGAGAAGACGGCGGACCGGATCGAGATCGGCCGCGCAGCGCAGGCGGGTGATCGCGCCTCCGCCGGTTCGAACCTCGAGCCCGCCGGCCGCGCAGCCCGGCAGGACCAGCGGCGCCAACCGCCGATCGACCTCCGCGAAGGGGCGATCGGCGATCACCGCCACCGCGTTGCCGCTCGCCTCGGCGAGCGCGGCGAGCAGCACCGGCATCTCCGTGTCGACGGCGGCCGCTTCGGACGGGAAGGCGGTCTCCATGCAGAAGAGGAACGCCTTGTGTCGCGCGTTCTCGAACAGCGCGCGCACCATCGTTCGGAACACGATCGGTCGGTCGAGGGTGTGGCCGAGGTCGACGGCATTCATGGGCGGCACTGCTTCTGGAGGGCTTCGAGAGCGGCGGTGAAGCCGATCAGGCTGTAGGTGTCGGTGGTGGGGTTGCCGCGTCCCGACACCGCCGAGACGGTCATTTCGCGACCGGCCCGCATCTGATCGACGACGGTGCGTTCGTCGGAGGCGGTGCGCAGCCAGGCGGTCTCGCCCTGCGGCATCAGCGCGTAGGCGCGCCCGTCGATGACGAGCTCGTGCGACGACGACGCCAGACGATAGCCGAACCGGATCGACAACTCGGTGCCGCCGCCCTCTCGGCTCGACTTGGCGGTGATGAAGAGATTGCCCGGATCGCGCTTCAACTCGGCCGGCGCCCGAGCCGTCGGTGAAGAGATGACGAAGCAGAGCTTCTGCGCCCCTTGCGTGGCCTCGACGGCGCGCCAGGCCCCCGATTCGACCAGAACCTTCTGATCCGCGCGGGCCGCGGAAGCGACACCCGGCAGGAGGGCATCGATGCCGAGCAGACAGGCGGCGGCGCCGAGCAGGAGTGTGCGAGCGTGTCTCATCGGGTCTCCCGTTCCGTGAACCGTGCGGACGCCGGGGGCGGTCCGAGCGACGGTCGTCATGAACCCGACGAAGAAATTCCGATCAGACATCAACAAAGTCAAGGTTAAAACGGCTTAACATGGATGTTAAGTGCCGACAACACAATGGTTAATGGTGGATAATCGAACAACAACAAGTATTAAAATCGACTTGATGACTTGGAGATCCATGATGTAACTTCGACGCAGGGGTTGTATCGACAAGGAGTTCTCACGGACTTCGAACCCTCGGAAAAGCGACGGAAGGTGCCGTCTTGAACAGGTGGTTGAACTCGATACCGCAGACGATGTTGGTGGCCGCGGTCGCGACCCTGTCGATTCTGCTGGTGACGGTGCTGGCCTCGCGAGTCGCGGTGATGATTCATCAGGTCCCCGAGATGCGGCTGGTCGAGCGGATCGGCGAGGTCTATCTCGACGGCCTGTCCGCCGTGGTCGAGCCTCATGCGGAAGCGGGACGCGAGGTCGAGTTGAGGGCGGCGCTGGAGCGCATCGCGGCCTATCACGACGGTGTCCGCGAGGTCCGGGTCGTGGTTCGCTCGCCGGCCGGCGTGGTGCTCGGGGATCTGGCGCGCGACGACATCGCGCAGCAGGCGGTGCTGCCGCCGCTCGACACCGACATCCCCCTGACCATTCTGTCCGAGCGCAACCGCCTCTGGGTCCAGAGGCCGCTGTTGCGCGGCGACCGACCGAGGGCGGTTCTGTCGGCGCAACTCGATCTGAAACCCATCCGCGACGAACGATTGGCGGCGGACGTGAAGTCGCTCACCGTCAACGCGATCATGGCGGCGGCGCTCGCCGCCTTCGGCTTCTGGCTGATGCGGCGGCTGCTGGCGCCGCTGCGTCTGCTCGAGTCCGCCCTGGCGCGCGCGACGGCGGGCGAGCCGCAGCCGATCGGCGAGTTGACCGGCGTGGCCGCCAATCCGCGTCTGCTGGCGCTGATCCGCGCCTACGACACGATGGCCTCGGCGCAGATCGAGCGCGCCCAACTGCGCGTCGCGCAGGGCGAACGCCTGCGGGCGGCGGATCTCGGCCGTCTCGCCGCGACGGTGGCACACGAGGTCCGCAATCCGCTCGCCGGGATGCTCAACGCCATCGACACCGCGCGCCGCTTTCCCGAGAACAGCGAGGCGGTCGCCTCCTCCCTCGATCTGGTGGAACGTGGGCTCGGGGCGATCTCGCGCGTGGTCGACACCACCTTGTCGCTGCATCGTCCCCCGCCCGGAGGCAGGCGCCTGACGGCGGTGGATCTCGAGGATCTCGAACGCCTGATCGCCCCCGTGGCGGCCCGCCGTGGGGTTCGGCTGGCGTGGTCGGCGAGCCTCGCGCATCCGCCGGCCCTCGATGCCGCCGTGGTGCGACAGATCGTCCTCAATCTGGCGCTCAACGCCGTGGCCGCCGCGCCGCCCGGCGGTCGGGTGGCCGTCTCCGCGGCGTCTTCGCAGGGCGGGGACGACGACGGTCTCGATCTGATGATCACCGACGACGGCGAAGGCCTCGATCCCCTCGTCGCCGCCCGCCTCGAGGCCCTCGATCTCGATTGGATCGACACCTCGGAGGGTGGTATCGGGCTCGGGGTGGTGATGCGGGCGGTCGTGTCCCTGGGCGGCTCGATCGCCATTTCGCGGATGGAAGACCCGCCGACGACGGCAGTCCGCGTCCGTTTGCCGGCCGGCACGGACCGACCCGAGCGAGGGGGAGAGAGGGAATGATGCGCAGACCCGGCGTCCTGATCGTCGAGGACGATGCCATCCTGGCCTCGTCCCTGATGACGCGGTTGCGCCTCGAGGGCATGAACCCGTTTCACGCCGCCGATTGCGCCGAGGCGCTGAGTGCGCTCGAAGGCCGAACCTTCGACGCGGTGGTCAGCGACATCCGTCTGCCCGACGGGTCCGGCGAGGACGTCTTCCACGCCGAACGCGCCCGCAGCGCCATGACGCCGACGATCTTCACCACCGCCTTCGGCGACGTCGAGCAGGCGGTTCGGCTGGTCAAGCTCGGTGCCGTCGACTATCTGGCCAAGCCCTACGACCTCGGTGCCCTGGTGGATCTGCTGCGGCGGGTGACGAGCGCGGAGAGAAGCGCCACGACCTCCGGCGATGCCGTCGTCGCGCGCTCGGCGGCGATGGCGCGTCTCGTCGCGACCCTCGACCGGCTCGCCGACAGCGACCGCAACCTGCTCCTGGTCGGGCCGAGCGGCGCCGGCAAGACCACCCTGGCCCGGCGTCTCCACGAGCGCTCGGCGCGGTCGACCGGACCCTTCGTGGTCGTCGAGGGCGCGGCTCTCACGGCGGCGGAGGGCGACCGCATGCTGTTCGGCCGGATCGGACCCGACGGGTCCGTCGAACCGGGCCTCGCCGCCGAGGCCGCCGACGGCACGCTGCTCATCGCCGAGATCGGCGACATCGCCCCCGACATGCAGACCCGGCTGCCGCGCTTCGTCGAGAGCCATCTCTATCGGCCGATCGGCGCGAAGACCGAGGCGGCCTTCGGCGGACGTCTGATGGCGACCTCGTCAGCGTCCGAAGGACTGCCGCCGGCCCTGCGTCCCGATCTCGTCGATCGCTTCGGCGTGCTCACCATCCGCGTACCCTCGCTCGCCGAACGAACCGAGGATCTCGGTCAGCTCGCCGAAGCCGTGCTGGCGGAGGAGGCGGAGCGCGGCGGACTGCCGGCGAAGACCTTCGCCGACGACGTGGCGTCCGCGCTCGAGGGTCACGACTGGCCGGGCAATCTGCGCGAACTGCGCAACCGCGTGGTGCGCGCCGTGCTCCTCGCCGAGGGCGACGTCGTCACCGCCGCCGATCTCTTCCCCGATCGGCAGATCGCCGCCGAGCGGACCGGCCACGAACTCGAGGTCGCCCGCCGCGACGCCGAGCGTCGGGTGATCGAGGCGGCGCTCGCCGAGAACGGCGGCCGGATCGTCGAGACCGCCAAGGCGCTCGGGATCTCGCGGGTGACGCTGTGGTCGAAGATGAAGCGCTTCGGTCTCGCCGAGAAGTGACGCCGTGCCGGCGCCGAAACGAGCGAACCCCGCCGTCGAGGACGGCGGGGTTCGTTTCGTGACGAGAGGGCGGTCGGGTCAGCCGGCCTCGGACGGCGGCGTGCCCTTGAGCTCGCCGCCGGCGGCGAAGTGCCAGGCCGGCACCTCGCGGATGATGACGCGCACCGCCTCGCGCGGGGCGCCGAGCGAGGAGACGACGGCAGCCGTCACCTCCTCGACCATCTTCTTCTTCTTCTCGAAGCTGCGTCCCTCGATCAGGGTCACTTCGACGATCGGCATGGAACACTCCTCAGGCGACGACGGAGAAGGCGACCGCGCCGAGGCGCTGGAAGCTGGTCTTCACATGCATGCCGGGCGCGAGCGGATGCGCGGCGGTCGCCCCGCCGGCCAGCACGACGTCACCCGGTTCGAGCCGTTCACCGGCCTTGGCCACCAGCCGCGCCGCCGCCACCAGGCTGCGGATGGGGTCGCCGAGGATCGCCGCCGTCGAGCCGATCTGCACCGGACGACCGTCGACTTCCATCAGGATGCCGAGATTGGCCGCGTCGGTCGAGGGAGGGGCCCAGGCGCCGACGTAGAAGCCGCTCGACGAGGAATTGTCGGCGATCACGTCCGGCAGGGTGAACTTGAAGTCGCGATAGCGGCTGTCGATGATCTCGACCGCGGGCGCCACCGCCTCGAGCGCGGCCAGCGCCTCGGCGGCGGAGACCTCGCCCTCGAGCGGCTTCTTCAGGATGTAGGCGATCTCCGGCTCGACACGCGGATGCACGTAGCGGCCGCGATGCAGATCGCCGCCCTCGATCAGACGCATCGCGTCGGTGAGACGGCCCCAGATCACTTCCGAGACGCCCACCTGCGCCATCTTGGCGCGCGAGGTCAGTCCCATCTTGAAGCCGGCGCGCCGTTCGCCACGGGCACGGCGGCGGGCGACGGACAGCGACTGGATCGCATAGGCGTCGTCGACGGTGAGCCCCGAGAGGCTCTCCGTCAGCTGCGGGATCGCGGTGGCGGTGCGGGCCGCCTCGTCGACGATCTGGGCGAGGCCAGCGAGGCTGCTCATGCGGCTTCTCCACGGGCTTTCAGGATGTCGAGGGCGACGTCGATGATCATGTCCTCCTGACCGCCGACCATG
>ERZ1645187.1759-NODE-1759-length-19584-cov-37.028675_pt1 | contig 19584 bp, 17 predicted proteins | sample MGYA00575352_ERZ1645187 | MGnify/ENA primary metagenome ERZ1645187 (study PRJEB40837, sample SAMN11349314) | freshwater sediment metagenome | isolation source: river sediment | host: Sediment | place: India: Wazaribad , New Delhi | collected 2017-02-21 ... | reverse complement strand
GCCTTGGCGGCGAGGCCGGCCCAGGGCTCGAACGGGGTCTTCTCGGTCGCCGGGGCGGTGTGGGTGAAGCGCCACAGGAGGCGGGCGATCAGCAGGGCGAAGACCAGGGCGCCGACGCTCTTGTGCCAGAACATCATCGCCGGACGGGCCTCCTTGGGCAGGCCTTCGAGGATCACCGCCAGGGCCCAGGCGAGCGGAATGGCGAGCGCCATGGTCCAATGCAGGGCCTTGGAGACGGAATCGTAGTTCAGCGGACGAAGGGCGGTGTCGGTGCTCATGGCTTCCTCGGGGGCAAACGCAAGGGGGGAGACGGCACAGCGTCTCCTCTCGCACCGAGGGGTAGCAGATCACATCGCGATGTCAGGTGAATTTTCGTTCACATGAACGAAAGCGCCCGCGGACGGCCGTTTGCAACGGGGTCCACGGGGCGCGAGTTCGTCGAAGTTTCGACGTGCCGCTTCACAGAGCGCCGAACACCAGAGCGGAAACGAAGACGAACGCCGCAGAGACGAGCAGCATGTCGAAGGTCCGGGTAAGGGCCATTGGTTTCCTCCTGTCGTTTCATCCGAGGTCCGTACGCGTCACCGCGTGGGACCATCCGAGCGTCGCCGCAATTCCTTGCGACGGGGCCGCATTCTTGGGCGGCAGAGGAATGGTACGGGAGGACCCTCTCAGGGAAAAGCCGGATTCGTCGCTGCACTGCCGTCGAAGGGCCGACAATCGTCGATGCAGCTGCGAAGAGCAGTGACGAAATGGCACCACGCTGCGGTGAAATGTCAAAAAAACATCGATATTTCAGTTGCTTGCTCACCAGGACAGGAAGCCGCCGTCCCACACGTGGAAGGCCGGAGAGCGTGAAAGACTCATGTGATCGACGATTCTGGTGATGCCGGTGGCGCTCATTTCGGGGGAAATATCGGCATCCTGGCCGCCCATGTCGGTCTTGACCCAGCCAGGATGGCAGACGGATACCGCAATGCCCTCGCCCTTGAGGTCGGTGGCGAGCGCCTGCATGACCTTGTTCACCGCCGCCTTGGAGGAACGATAGGCGACGTGGTCGGACTGGTTGGAGCCCATCGAGCCCATGCCGGAGGAGATGGTGAGGATCTTGGGATGCTCGCCGAGGCGCAGATTGGGCAGGAGGGCCTGCGACACGGCCAGCGGCGCCAGCGTGTTGACGCGGAAGGTGGCGATCCAGCCCTCGAAATCCATGTCCAGGGTCGACTGGCGCATGGGGCCGAGGGTGCCGGCGTTGTTGATCAGCACGTCGATCGGCCGGCCGGCGAGGCGGGCGGCGAGGGCGGCGATCGAGGCCGGTTCGGTCACCTCGAGGCGGTGGACCTCGATGCGGTCGGGGTGGCGGGCGACGACCGCGGCCAGGGCCTCGAGCGAGCGGCCGTCACGGACGGTGGCGAGTACGGTGTCACCGCGTTCGGCGAAGGCATCGACCAGGGCGAGGCCGATGCCGCGTCCGGCGCCGGTGACGAGGATCGTCGACATGGGTGTGCCTCCCGTCTGCATCTGTTTCGCAACAGATTGCCCTCGCCGAACCGGGTTGGGAAGGGGGTCAGATGTGAGGTGGGGCGAAGGGCTTGCGCATGAAGATCTCGGTGGTGCCGCCGGCGGCGAGATCGGGCAGGGGGCCGACCTCGACGAAGCCGAGGGCGGCATAGGCGGCGCGGGCGGGGGTGTTCCAATCGGTGACGCAGAGCCACAGATTGGTCGCCTCGCCGGCGACTTCGCGCTCCATCCAGGCGACGATCGCCCTCGCGATGCCGTGACCCTGCGCCTCGGGAAAGAGGCCGATCAGCTCGACGTAGGGGCCGCGCATGAAGGGATGGCGGATCACCAGGGCACCGACGCAGGCGCCCTCGCGGCGGATCGAGAAGCGGAAGGTGGCGGCGAGCGGGCGGGCGAGTGCCGTGCGGAAGGTCTCGGGGGTGCGGCCGACGCGGGCCCAGGGGTCGATGGCGGCGAGGCCGAGGGCGATCGTCTCGAGGTCGGGGCCGAGGGGGGCGAGCTCGATGTCGCCGAGATCGTAGCGTTCGGCGGCGAAGGCGGCCGGGATCACTGCGGCTTCTTCCCGTCGGCGCCGGGGCGCAGCGGCGGGATCGCCGGCGGGGTCGTCGGCAGGGTGGGGGGCGTGGTCGGGTCGAGCGGCACGATGCCGGGCAGGCGGCGGCGCTGCTCCTCGTCGAAGGGGCGCTCGGGCGCCGGCATCGGGGTGGTGGAGGGCTTGCGCGTCGCGCCGGACACCCACTTGTCGTACTTGTCGGTGTCGCCGGGGTGGGCGTCGTAACAGGTTTCGGCGATCACGGGGCGACCTCGCGTCAGGAGTTCGGAGACGGTGACGAAACGGTAGCCGCGCTTTTCCAGCGCGTCGAGGATCTGCGGCAGGGCCTCGCCGGTGTGATGGCCGCGGCCGTTGGCGTGGGCGAGCACGATCGAGCCGGGTCGGACGCCGCGCAGGGTCTCCTCGAGGATCGCCTTCGCGCCCATCAGCGGCGACGGATCGCCGGTCGACACGTCCCACTGGATCGCCGCCATGCCGGCGTCGTTGACGGCGGCCATGGAGCGGGGGTCGCAGGCGCCGAAGGGGAAGCGGAAGAGGGTGGAGCGGCGGGTCGGGGCGATCGCGTCGGGGCGCGGGCAGAGCGGGCCGGTGACGGCGGCGCGGAACGCGGCCTCCGGCGCCAGCACCTCGGTCTTCAGCCGCGCCTCGTCGACGGTGCGCAGGTTGGCGTGGGTCCAGGTGTGGTTGGCGATCTCGAACAGGGGGTCGCTCGCGATGGCGCCGAAGCGGCCGGGATGGGTCAGCGCCCAGTGGCCGCCGACGAAGAAGGTGGTCGGGATCTTCCGCTTCCGCAGCTCGTCGACGACGGCGCCGTCGTAGCCGGCGATCTCGCCGGCGGTCTCGCAGAGATCGAAGGTCAGCGCCACCAGCTTCTCGCCCGGCGGCAGCTCGACGCGGCGGATCGCGCCGCGCAGGGCGGGGGCGAGCGGGGCGGCCGGGGGCAGGCCCGAGACGTCGGGCGGCAGAACCGCGCGGGCGGCGGGATCGCCCTTGGCGATGCGCTTCTCGACCGGGTTCCAGGGGGCGTCGCAGACGGGCTCGGCGGCGCGGGTCGGGCCGGCGAGGACGGCGACTGCGAGGAGGGAGGCTGAGAACCGCGGCGACACGGGGGCGATGAACTCCGGCGGGAAGGGGTGGGAGACGGCGTGCGGCCGGTCGCGAGGGGGCGAATCGCGGCGCGAAACCCGGCGACGACGTTAACGGGTCCTTTCCGGTTCCGGTTCAAAATCGACGCATGTCGCGTATCTCGTATCCTGCGTTCGCGGTCCTCGTGATCGCCGCCGTCTCGCTCGGCGGCTGCTCGCTGTTCTCCTGGGGTCCCAAGCGTGCGGCTTGGCGCTCGCAGGCAGAAGAAGCCTGCCTCTCCTCCGGCGCGGTGGTGCCGGGGCCGGACGTGCGCCCGATGGGCGAAATCGACGGGCCGGGTGCCTGCGGTGCCGATCGTCCGTTCAAGGTGGCGGCGGTGGGCAAGCGCCAGAAGGTGCCGCTCAACGAGACCACGGCACTCAACTGTCCGATGGTGGCGGCGGTCGACGGCTGGTTCGACCGGGTGGTCCAGCCGGCGGCGGAGGCGCGGTTCGGGCAGCCGGTGGTCGGCGTCGAGCACATGGGCTCCTACAATTGCCGCCGCATCTCGGGTGCGCGGCAGATGTCCGAGCACGCCTACATGAACGCGCTCGACATCTCCGGCTTCAAGCTCGCCGACGGGCGGACGGTCCGGGTCAAGAGCGGCTGGCGCTCGTCCGACGAACAGGAAGTGGCCTTCCTGCACGAGGTCGGCGGGGGAAGCTGCAACGACTTCACCACGGTGCTCGGACCCGGCTCGGACGCGGCGCATCAGGACCATCTCCACCTCGATCTCGCCCGCCATTCCAAGGGGCGGCACGTCTGCCGGGGTGTCGACGAGCCGGTGCCGCAGGGTGGGCGGATGTTCTCGTTCTTCGAGGATCGGTCGATCGATCGGACGGGCTCGATCGGCAAGCCCGGCGATGCCATCGGTTTCGGCGACGAGGACGAACCGGACGATCCGAGCCTTTCCGACAAGTGAGGTGTCCTCGCCGCGCGAGTTGCCGGCGGGGGGCGGGCGTGCGACACCCGCTCGTCGACATGCGGGCGGAGGGCAGGGCGTGAGCGATCGGATACGGCGCGGCGACATCGGCGACACGCTGGAAGAGGTGGTCGAGGAGGCCGCCGAGATCCGGGCCGGGCTGTGGCAGACGCTGAAGCGGATGGGGCGGTTCTTCGGCGACATGACCGGGGTCGCGCCGCTGTTCGACGCGGTCGGGGCGCATCTCGAGAGCCTGATGGGATGTCGCGGCGAGGTGGCCTTCACCGCGGCGCTGATCGCGCTGTCGGCCAAGATGGCCAAGGCCGACGGCATCGTCACCGCCGACGAGGTGGCGATGTTCCGCCGGGTGGTCGAGATCCCGCAAGGGGAGGAGCGGGCGGTCGAGCGGCTGTTCGATCTCGCCCGCCGCGACGTCGCCGGTTTCGAAGCCTACGCGAGCAAGATCGCCCAGATCGTCGGTGGCGACACGCTCTTCCTCGGTGACGTGTTGACCGGGCTCTTCCACATCGCGGCGGCGGATTCCTACGTCCACGAGGCGGAGATCACCTTCCTGGAGCGGGTCGGCGAGATCTTCGGCATGGATCGGCGACAGTTCGAGCGGATCGCCTCGGGATTCGTGCGGCGGCGCGGGGCCGATCCCTACAAGGTGCTCGGGGTGGCGGCGACGGCCTCCGACGACGCGGTCAAGAAGGCATGGCGGCAGGCGGTGGCCGAATGTCACCCGGATCGCCACTTCGCCCACGGTCTGCCGAAGGAGGCGATGGCCATCCTCGAGGATCGGACCCAGGCGATCAATGCCGCGTGGGCGGCGATCAAGACCGAACGCGGGCTGACGTGAGGCCGGTGATCGCGGTATGATGCCCGCATGACGCGCGATGTTTCCGCCGGTGCCCTTCGGCCCGACAGCCCCCTGGTCGCCGAGGTGCGCCCCTCGCCCCATCACGGCGAGCGACGCGGCCGCTGGGCCGAGACCGGCCCCGACCTGCTGCTCCTCCACTACACGGGCATGCCGGCCGGGCGCGGCATGAGCATGGGCGAACGGGCGATCCGCTGGCTGGTCGATCCGCGCGCGGAGGTTTCGGCCCACTACGTGGTCGGCGAGGACGGGCGCATCACCCAACTGGTGGCGGAGAGCCGGCGGGCGTGGCACGCCGGGCGTTCGTCGTGGGGCGGCGAGAGCGACGTCAATTCGGCCTCGATCGGCATCGAGATCGCCCATCCGGGGCACTGGTGGGATCTCTCGGCGGTGCCGGATCGCGATCCCGACCTGCCGGTCGAGGTGCATCCGGGCTACGGCGACTTTCCCGAGGCACAGATCGCGGCGGTGATCGCGCTCGCACGGGACATCATGGCCCGGCACGGCATCGCGGCGGCGCGGGTGCTGGCTCATTCCGACGTGGCGCCGGGGCGCAAGCGCGATCCGGGCGAGAAGTTTCCCTGGGCTCGTCTGGCCGCGGCCGGGATCGGGACCTGGGTCGGGGACACGGCTTGGCCGATCGCCGCCGGGCGCGATCTGCGATCGGGCGAGCACTCGCCGCCGGTCGCGGCGCTGCAGGCGCTCCTCGGCGATCTCGGCTACGGCGTCGAGGTCGACGGGGTGTTCGGGTCCGAGACCGAAGCGGTGGTGACGGCGTTCCAGCGGCACTGGCGGCCGGAGCGGGTCGACGGCGTCGCCGATCGGGAGACGATCGCACGGCTCGGTGCGCTCGTGGCGGCGCGGGGCCGGCCGGCGGAGGCGGAGGCATGAGCGGGGGCGGACGGATCGTCGCGCTCGCCGTCGCCGCGGCGGTCGTGGGGGCGGCGGTCGTGGGTGCGGCCGGGGCGGGCGATGCAGCGCGGGCCGAGGAAATCGACGAGAGCGGACGGACGCCGGCGGCGGCGCGCTCGGATCGGCTGTGGCCGACGCGCGAGACGGTGCAGACGCGGGTCGAGGATGCCTTTTCGGTGTTCGGGCCGGTGACCGCGGAAGCGCGCGACGAGGCGGCGACGCGCAACGGGCGGGCGAGCGTCGACACGGTGCCGATGCCGCCGCCGTCGGTGGTTCTGGCCAGACCCGACGACCCGGTGCTGCCGTCGATCGAGCCGAAGGGCCGGTTCGAGGTGCCGCTGGTGGGCATGGCGGGCGAGGTCGAGCGCGCCGGGCCGGTGGGCATGGCCGGGATGGTCGGCATGGCGGGTATGGCCGGCGAGGCGGCGATCGCGTCGTTGCCCGAGGCGGCCTATGCGGTGCCGCGGCCACGGCCGATCGAGGCGATCGAACGGGCGATGGTGACGCCGATCGCGGTGCCGCTGCCGCGGCGCCGGCCGACGCCGCCGGTGGCGCTGGAGGCGGAGGCGGGCGAGGCACCGGCGACGGAGCCGAAGGCGGATCTCAGGGTGGCGACGCTGACGCCGGTCGCACCGGCGGCGCCGTCGGCCCGCGAGGCCGCGAGCGAAGCGCCGATCCTGGCGGAAGCGGGGCTCGGCGAGCCCAGGCGCATCCCCAAGGAGGCGCTGCCCTATCTCTCGATCCTCCGGCGCGAGGCGGCGGCCAACAAGGTGCCGCTGTGGCTGGCGATCGGCGTCGGCTGGGTGGAGAGCAAGTACAATCCGGGCCTGCGCGGCAGTCACGGGGTGGTCGGCATCATGCAGGTGATGCCGTCGACGGCGCGCTACCAGGGCTATCGCGGGCCGACCGAGAAGCTGCTGGAGCCGGAGACCAACATCGTCTGGGGCATGCGCGAACTGGGCTGGACCTGGGAGAAGGCCAAGGGCGATCCGTGTTTCGCCATCGCCAAATACAAGGGCGGCATCATGACCAGCCGCATCTCGGCGGCAGCGTTCGACTACTGCCGCAAGGCGAAGCAGGTCACGGGGATGCCGTGAGCGTCGGCCTTGACCCGGCTCGCCCTTTCGCCCATGAGGAGCGGGCCAGTCGGCCGGGCGGCCGCTCCGGGGATCTCCCCGGGGAGGAAAGTCCGGGCTCCACGGAAAGACGGTGCCGGTCAACGACCGGCGAGGGCGACCTCAGGGAAAGTGCCACAGAGAAGATACCGCTCTCCTGCGGACATCGGGTTACCGATGTCCGGTTTCGATGCGGACATCGGAGACATCCGATGTCCGGTCGCGAGACGGAGACCTCCTTCGGGAGGTTCCAGGAGGGTAAGGGTGAAAAGGTGGGGTAAGAGCCCACCGCGGACCCGGCAACGGGGACGGCACGGCAAACCCCACCGGGAGCAAGACCGAATAGGGGCGGCGCGGGCTCGCACGAGTCCAGGTCTCTTCCGGACCAGTCGCCCGGGTTGGTTGCGCGAGGCGTCCAGCAATGGGCGTCCCAGACGAATGGCCGCCACGTGGGCGATGAGCCCGCCATACAGAACCCGGCTTACAGGCCGACTGGCACCTTCTCTTCTCATGATCGAACGCCGGGCGGACGCGCGAAATCGCGCGCCGCCGGGCGATGCGCCTCTCGCCACGCCGCCCACCCCCCTCGTGAAGATCGGGGGAATCGTCGTTCGTAAACGACCGGTTAACCTTGACGAGGTTTGAATGGGCGATGCGCCGGAGGACGACCGTTCGCCGTCGCACGTCCCGTCGCCGTCCCCGAGTGACCGCATGCCGCAATCGTCGCCCTCGCTCGTTCCGGATCGCGTTCGTCGCAGCGTCGGCGGGGCGTCGGTGCGGATCGGCCGGTCGCGGTCGGTCGCGCGGGTGCCCGAGTGGCGGAGGGCTGGACGCGGTCGCATGAGCGTGAGTGGGAACGAGAGGCCGGACATGAGCACGACGGGCACGGGAGAGCAGGGTCAGCAGCCCCATCTGCCGGTGATGCTCGACGAGGTGCTGGCGCGACTGGCGCCCAAGGCCGGCGAGATCCATGTCGACGGCACCTTCGGAGCCGGCGGTTATACCCGCGCGATCCTCGCCACCGGTGCGGAGGTGATCGCCATCGATCGCGATCCCACCGCCATCGCCGCCGGACAGGCTCTGGTCGCCGCCGCGAACGGGCGGCTGCGGCTCCTGCCGGGCGTGTTCGGCGATCTCGACACGCTGGTGACCGAGGCGGGCGTGGCGGCGGTCGACGGGGTGGTGCTCGACATCGGGGTTTCGTCGATGCAGCTCGATCGGGCCGAACGGGGGTTCTCGTTCCGCTTCGACGGGCCGCTCGACATGCGCATGGAAATCGACGGCGAGAGCGCGGCCGACGTGGTCAACACGGCCGACGAGAAACAGCTCAACCGCATCTTCTGGGCCTACGGCGAGGAACGCCGCGCCGGGCAGGTGGCCAGGGCCATCGTCGAGGCGCGCAAGACGGCGCCGTTCGAGACGACGAAGCAGCTGGTCAAGGTGATCGAGAGCGTCATCTGGCCGAAGCCCAACGAGATTCATCCGGCGACGCGGGTGTTCCAGGCGTTGCGCATCCACGTCAACGACGAGCTCGGCGAACTGGTCCGGGCGCTGGCGGCGGCGGAGCGGATCCTGAAGCCGGGCGGGCGGCTGGTGGTGGTGACCTTCCACAGTCTGGAAGACCGCATCGTCAAACGGTTCTTCGCCGATCGCTGCCGCTCGGAGGCGGGCGGGTCGCGCCATGCGCCGCGGCTCGACGTGGCGGCGCCGACCTTCGCGGCGATCATGCGCGGGCACGACGAAGCGGGGGCGGCGGAGATCGCGGTCAATCCGCGGTCGCGTTCGGCCAAGCTCCGGGCGGGGGTGCGCACGAGCGCGCCGGCACGGGCGATCGACGCGGCGGCGCTCGGACTGCCGAGCGTGGACGTGCTCAAGCGGGGAGGGCGGTGATGCTCCGGATGCTCAACTTCCTGCTGATCGGTGCGATGCTGGTGGGCGCGGGCGTGGTCTACGACCTCAAGTACGAGGCGGAGCGCGCGGCCTCGCGGGTCTCCAAGATCAATCGCAAGATCGACGCCGAACGCGACGCCATCGCCACGCTCAAGGCCGAGTGGAGCCTGCTCAACCAGCCCAAGCGGCTGCAGGATCTGACCCAGCGCTATCGCAGCTATCTCGAGCTCGATCCGCTCGATCCGACCCAGATCGGCACGCTCGACGACATTCCGTTCAAGCCGGCAGTGCCGCAGGGCGGCACGCTGCCGAGCGCCGGGGGCAACGGGGGCAGGCCGCAGCAGGCGCTGGGCAAGGGCTCGGTCAAGCTGGCGCAGCCGGACACCAAGGGGCCGGAGCACACCGGCTCGATCGGCAAGCTGCTCGACCGGTTGCCGACGGGGCCGCGGGCCAACAACGGGCCCGCCACCACCGGGTCGGTGCCGAAGCCGGCGGTCAATCCCAATGCGCCGATGCAACTGGTGCCGGTGACGGTGCTGCCCAAGTCCTCGCCGCAGACAGGCCAGCCGAAGGTGACACGGTGAGCGAAGCGATCCATCCCATCGAGCCCCGGGTTCCGACGCCGGTGCCGGGAATGCCGGGGGCGGGCATGAACGAGACGGTGGTCGCCGAGGCGGCGGACCACGAGACGACGGCGGCCGCGCCACCGCACGCGACCGCTGCGGATGGGGCCGGTTCGCCGGCCGCGAGCGAACCGGCCGCCGATCATCCGGAAGATCGGGTGGTGCGGCGGCTCGGGCAGTCGCGCTCGCGCATCCTCATCACCGGGCTGGTGTTCGCCGGGTTCTATGCGGCGGTGGCGATGAAGCTCGCCGGGCTGGGGGTGGCGAGCGACGACCATTCCGACGCGCTCGACAGCGCGCGGACGCAGGTCTCTACCGTGCGGCCGGACATCCTCGACCGCAACGGACAGGTGTTGGCGACCGACATCAAGTCGGCGTCTCTGTTCGCCGAGCCGAAGCGGGTGATCGACATCGACGAGACGATCGAGGCACTGGCGACGGTGTTGCCGGAGCTCAGGCGCGACGAGAGCGTCAGGCGCAAGCTCAACAACACCAAGGCCGGCTTCGTGTGGCTGAAGCGCGAGGTCAATGCCGAGCAGCGCAAGAAGATCTTCCGCCTCGGCCTGCCGGGCATCGGCTTCATGGAGGAAAACCGCCGCTTCTATCCGGGCGCGGCCATGGCCGGGCACGTACTGGGCACGGTCAACGTCGACAACCAGGGCATCTCGGGCATCGAAAAGGCGATCGACCGGGAGATGGGGCTCGACGATCTGCGCAAGCTCGGCTTCGCCGGCGAGCGGACGCTCGAGCCGAAGAAGCTGGCGCTCGACATCCGCGTGCAGCACGTGGTGCGCGACGAGATGATGGAGGCGATGAACCGCTTCCACGCGGTGGCGGCGATCGGCATCGTGCTCGATGCGCGCTCGTTCGAGGTGCTGGGCATGGTGTCGCTGCCCGACTTCGATCCCAATCACCCCGAGAAGGCACTCGAGAAGCAGAACATGAACCGGGCGACCGGCGGCGTGTTCGAAATGGGCTCGGTGTTCAAGACCTTCAACTCGGCCTTCACGCTCGATTCGGGCAAGGTCGGGCTCAACGACGTCTACGACGCCGCCTCGCCGCTGGTGTTCGGCTCGCAGAAGATCTCCGACTTCCACGCCAAGGGGCGGGCGCTCAGCGTGCCGGAAATCTTCATCTATTCCTCCAACATCGGCTCGGCGCGGATGGCGCTGAAGGTCGGTTCGGAGGCGCAGAAGCTGTTCTTCGATCGGATCGGCTTCCACAAGCGGATCGAAACGGAGCTTCCCGAGGTGGCGCTGCCGTTGTATCCGAGGCGCCTGTCGGAGGTGTCGACGGCGACGCAGTCGTTCGGGCACGGCATCTCGGTCAGCCCGATGCACACGGCGGTGGCCGGGGCGGCGGTGGTCAACGGCGGTTACATCGCCAATCCGACCTTCTATCCCCGCTCGCGCGAGGAGACGATGCGGATCTCGACGCGGGTGGTGCGGCCGGAGACCAGCGACAAGATGCGCTATCTCTTCCGCCTCAACGCCACGCCGGGTTCGGGCGGATCGGGTAGCAAGGCCGACATTCCGGGGTATCGGGTCGGCGGCAAGACCGGTACGGCGGAGAAGATCGAGAACGGGCACTATGCCGGCAACAAGCGATTCAACTCGTTCCTGGCCGCCTTCCCGATGGACGATCCGCAGTACGTGGTGCTGACCGTGCTCGACGAGCCCAAGGCGGAAGTGGGCGAGGGGCCGGCGACCGCCGGTCTCAACACCGCCGCCGCGGCCGGCAACATCATTCGCCGGATCGCGCCGATGCTCGGCGTGATGCCGAAATACGACGCCGCGAAGCCGGCGGTCGCTGCCAACTGATCCCGAGCCTTCCGGCCGGGTACGACGAGACGGACGTTCGACCATGCGACTGACGGGGCTCATCGACGGAGTGGCGGATCGTCCCAACGGGGCCGATCCGGAAATCCTCGGCGTCACCACCGACAGCCGAAAGGCGGGACCGGGCTTCCTGTTCGCCGCACTCGCCGGGGCCAAGGCCGACGGGGCGCGTTTCGTCGCCGATGCGGTGGCGCGCGGGGCGGCGGCGGTGATCGCCGGGCGCGGGGCGGACGTCGGTGACGTCGCGGTGCCGGTCGTTCGGGCGGACGAGCCGCGCCGGGCGGTGGCGATCGCGGCGGCGCGGTTCCACGGGCCCCAGCCGGCGACCATCGTCGCGGTGACCGGAACCTCGGGCAAGACCTCGGTGGCGGCCTTCACCCGGCAGATCTGGGCCAATCTCGGCCATGAAGCGGCATCGATCGGGACGATCGGCATCGTCTCGCCGACGGGGTCGACCTACGGCAGCCTGACCACGCCCGATCCGGTCGATCTGGCCGCGGATCTCTCGCGGCTGGCGCGCGAGGGCGTCACCCACGTGGCGCTCGAGGCGTCGTCGCACGGGCTCGATCAGCATCGGCTCGACGGGGTCGGCGTGACGGCGGCGGCCTTCACCAACCTGTCGCGCGATCATCTCGACTACCATCCGACGGTTTCGGCCTATTTCGACGCCAAGATGAAGCTGTTCGAGGACCTGCTTCCGGTCGGCGGCGTCGCGGTCGTCGACATGGACACGGTCGACGGCGTCAAGGCGGCGGAGCGGGCGCGGGTGGCGGGACGGCGCGTCTTCGGGGTCGGCCGGGCGGGCGACGGACTGCGGCTCGTCGCGGTTTCGGCCGAGGCCGGGCGGCAGATCCTGAAGGTGGAAGCGGAGGGCGTCGTCCACCGCATCGCGCTGCCGCTCCTCGGTACGTTCCAGGTCTCCAACGCGCTGGTGGCGGCGGGGCTCGCCGTCGTCACCGGAACTCCCGCTTCCAAGGCCTTGATGGCGCTCGAGAAACTCCAGGGCGCACCGGGGCGGCTCGACCGCGTCGGGGTGACCGCCGAGGGGGCGCCGGTGTTCGTCGACTACGCCCACAAGCCGGGGGCGCTGGAGACGGCGCTGGAGGCGCTGCGTCCCTATACCCAGGGGCGGCTGATGGTGGTGTTCGGTTGCGGCGGCGATCGCGATCCCGGCAAACGGCCGATGATGGGCGAGATCGCCACGCGGCTGGCCGACGTGACCATCGTCACCGACGACAATCCGCGTTCGGAAGAGCCGAGCGAGATCCGTCGGCAGATCCTGGCGGCGGCGCCCGGCGCGATCGAGATCGGCGATCGCGGGGCGGCGATCGCCCATGCGGTCGGGCTGCTGCGTGCGGGCGACGTTCTCGTCGTGGCCGGCAAAGGCCATGAAACCGGCCAGATCGTCGGCAAGACCGTGCTTCCCTTCTCCGATCACGACAGCGTCCGCCGGGCGCTGGAGGACCTCGCTCGATGACCATGCCGCTCTGGACCCTCGCCGATTTCGCCAACGCCACGCTGGGCCGCATCGTCGGTGCCGCGGGGGCGGCGATCGACGGCATCTCGATCGACAGCCGGTCGATCGGGGCGGGGGATGCGTTCTTCGCCATCAAGGGCGATTCGCGCGACGGCCACGAATTCGTCGCCGGGGCGCTGGAGCGCGGGGCGGCGCTGGCGGTGGTGGCCGAGGATCGGCTCGGCGAGCTGCCGGCCGACGGCCGTTATGTGGTGGTCGACGACGTGCTCGCCGCACTCGAGCGCTTGGCGAAGGCGGCGCGGGCGCGGTCGAGTGCGAAGATCGTGGCGGTCACCGGGTCGGTCGGCAAGACCTCGACCAAGGAGGCGCTGCGCCACGTCCTTTCCGAGCAGGGCAAGACCCATGCTTCGGTCGCCTCCTACAACAATCACTGGGGCGTGCCGCTGACGCTGGCGCGGTTGCCGGCCGATGCGGCCTTCGGCATCTTCGAGATCGGCATGAGCCATGCCGGCGAGATCACGCCGCTGGTGGGGCTGGTGAAGCCGCAGGTGGCGGTGGTCACCACGGTGGCGCCGGTGCATCTCGAGCACTTCTCGGGCATCGAGGCGATCGCGGCGGCCAAGGCCGAGATCTTCTCCGGGCTCGAGGCGGGCGGCGCGGCGGTGATCGACGGCGACATCGAGCAGACCGACCATCTCGCGCAGGCGGCCGAGGCCGTGGGGGCGCGGGTGGTGCGGTTCGGCGACTGCACGGCGTGCGAGGCGCATCTCGACGCGGTGTCGCTGCAGGCCGACAATTCGACGGTGCGGGCGACCATCCTGGGTCAGCCGATCACCTACAAGATCGGTGCGCCGGGCCGGCACATCGTCAAGAATTCACTCGCCGTGCTGGCGGTGGTGGCGCTGGTGGGGGCAGATCTCGCCCGCGCCGGTCTCGCGCTCGCGGCGATGGTGCCGCCGCAGGGGCGCGGCAAGCGGCATACGCTGCATCTCGATCACGGCGAGGCGATCCTCATCGACGAGAGCTACAACGCCAATCCGGCGTCGATGCGGGCGGCGATCGATCTGCTCGGGCAGTCGAACGTGGGGCTGCGCGGCCGGCGCATCGCGGTGCTCGGCGACATGCTGGAACTCGGGCCGAAGAGCGAGGAGCTGCATCGGGCGCTCGCCGAGGTTCTGGCGGCGGCGCGGATCGACCGGGTCTATCTCGCCGGCACCTCGATGCACGCGCTGTGGCACGAGTTGCCGACGGAAATGCAGGGGGCATGGGCGCCCGTCTCCAAGGAACTGGAGCCGACCGTTCTGGCGGCGATCCGGCCGGGCGACGCCGTCATGGTCAAGGGCTCGAACGGTTCCCGCATGGGGCCGATCGTCGCCGCACTCGAACACCGTTTTTCGTCCACCCGCGTTCGCGGCGAAGACCTCTGATCGAGGGAAGGGACAGCGATGCTCTACGTCCTCGGGGAACTCTCCGACCGGTTCATCCTCTTCAATCTGTTCCGCTATCAGAGCTTCCGCACCGGTGGGGCGATCCTGACGGCGCTGTTGTTCGTGTTCTTCTTCGGGCCGTCGATCATCGCCACGCTCAAGGTCAAGCAGGGCAAGGGGCAGCCGATCCGCGAGGACGGGCCGGCGTCGCATCTCCTGACCAAGAAGGGCACGCCCACCATGGGCGGGCTGATGATCCTGGCGGGCTTCCTGGTGTCGACCCTGATGTGGGCGAACCTGTCCAACGTCTACGTGCTGGCGGTCACCGCGGTGACGCTCGGCTTCGGCGCGATCGGTTTCTGGGACGACTATCTCAAGGTCACCAAGCAGAGCCACAAGGGCTTCTCCGGCAAGCAGCGGCTGGCGCTCGAGTTCGTCATCGCCGGTATCGCCGTGCTGGTGATGGTGTGGATGAACCGCGGCGCCCATCCGACGGCGCTCGCCTTCCCGTTCTTCAAGGACTTCTTCCTCGATCTCGGCTGGTTCTTCATCGTCTTCGGCGCCTTCGTCATCGTCTCCTTCGGCAATGCGGTGAACCTCACCGACGGCCTCGACGGTCTCGCCATCGTGCCGGTGATGATCGCGGCCGCGACCTTCGCGGCGATCGCCTATCTCTCCGGCCGCGTCGACTATTCGGCCTATCTCGGCATCAACCACGTCCAGGGCGCGGGCGAACTGGCGGTGGTGCTGGGAGCGGTGGTCGGCGCGGGGCTCGGCTTCCTGTGGTTCAACGCGCCGCCGGCGGCGATCTTCATGGGTGACACCGGCTCGCTGGCGCTCGGCGGCCTGCTCGGTTCGGTGGCGGTCGCCACCAAGCACGAGGTGGTGCTGGCGATCGTCGGCGGCCTGTTCGTGCTGGAGGCCGCGTCGGTCATCATCCAGGTGACCAGCTTCAAGCTCACCGGCAAGCGCGTGTTCAAGATGGCGCCGATCCATCACCATTTCGAACAGCTCGGGTGGAAGGAGCCGCAGGTGGTGATCCGCTTCTGGATCATCTCGGTGGTGCTCGCCCTCGTGGGGCTGTCGACCCTGAAGCTGAGGTGAGACGATGATCGCGGTCGAAACCTGCAAGGGACGCACGGTCGCCGTGTTCGGGCTCGGCGGCTCGGGGCTCGTCACCGCCGAGGCGCTGGTCGCCGGGGGCGCGCGGGTCGTGGCCTGGGACGATGCGGAGGCCTCGCGCGACAAGGCCAAGGCGGCCGGCATCGAGGTCGCCTCGTTCCAGTCGCTCGACTGGCGCTCGGTCGACATGCTGATCCTGTCGCCGGGGGTGCCGCTGACCCATCCCGAGCCGCACTGGACGGTGAAGGCGGCCAAGGCCGCCTACGTGCCGGTGATCGGCGACGTCGAACTCTTCGCCCGCGAGCGCCGCGACCACTGTCGCGAGGCGCGGTTCGTGGCGATCACCGGAACCAACGGCAAGTCGACCACCACGGCGCTGATCGATCACGTCCTGCGCTCGGCCGGGCGCGACAGTCAGATGGGCGGCAACATCGGCCGCGCGGTGCTGTCGCTCGACGAACTGGAGCCGCAGCGGACCTACGTGGTCGAATGCTCGTCGTTCCAGATCGATCTGGCGCCGAGCATCGATCCGACCGTCGGCATCCTCACCAATCTCTCCGAAGACCACATCGATCGTCACGGCACGATGGCCGCCTATGCCGCCATCAAGGAGCGGATGGTCGAAGCGTCGCAGGTCGCGGTGGTCGGCGTCGACGACGAGATGTCGGCGGCGATCGCCGATCTGCTCGAGGGCGAGGGCCACGAGGTCACGCGCATCTCGGCGACGCGGCCGCTCGACGACGGCGTGTTCGCCGACGGCACCGAGGTGTTCGTGGCCGCGTCGGGGCTCGCGAAGCCCTTCGCCGATCTCACCGGCATCGGTTCCCTGCGGGGGCGGCACAATGCGCAGAACGCCTGCGCGGCGGTGGCGACGCTCCGGGCGCTGGGGCTGACGCAGGAGGAGATCCGGGCGGGGCTCTCCTCCTTCCCCGGGCTCGCCCATCGCATGGAGCAGGTGGGGCGGCTCGGCCGCGTGCTCTACGTCAACGATTCCAAGGCGACCAACGCGGATTCGACCGCGCAGGCGCTGGCGAGTTTCGAACGGATCTGGTGGATCGCCGGGGGCAAGGCGAAGTCGGGCGGGATCACTTCGCTCGGCGAGTTCTTCCCCAAGGTGGCCAAGGCCTATCTGGTCGGGGCGGCGGCGGAGGAGTTCGCGGCGACCCTCGACGGACGGGTGCCCCATGTGATCGCCGGCACCATCGCCGAGGCGGTGCGGCTCGCGACGATCGACGCGGGCGCGGACGGAGCGGCCGAGCCGGTGGTGCTGCTGTCGCCGGCCTGCGCCAGCTACGACCAGTTCAAGAACTTCGAGGTGCGCGGCGATCACTTCCGCGATCTCGTGAAGGCCATTCCCGGCATCGCCGCCATCGGCGGAGGGGGCGCTCCATGAACCGTACCGATCGTTCGCTGTTCGCATCGTGGTGGTGGACGGTCGATCGCACGCTGATCGCCGCGGCGATGGTGCTGCTGGTCGGCGGGGTGGTCCTGTCCTTCGCGGCCTCGCCGGCGGTGGCGGAGCGCATCCACGCCTCGGACAGCTTCCACTTCGTCAAGCGTCACGCGGTGTTCTTCTCGCTGTCGCTGCCGATCCTGTTCGGGATGAGTTTCCTCACCCCGCGGGCGATCCGGCGGGCGGCGTTGGGGCTGTTCGTGGTGTCGCTGGTGCTCCTGGTGGCGGTGCTGTTCTTCGGCCAGGAGGTCAAGGGCGCGCGGCGCTGGGTCAATCTCCTCGGCGTGTCGGTGCAGCCGTCGGAATTCGTCAAACCGGCCTTCATCATCCTGACCGCTTGGCTGTTCGCGGCCAATCAGAAGCGAGAGGGGATGCCGGGGACGATCATGGCCTTCGTCTCGCTCGGCGGCGTGGTGGTGCTCCTGGTGGCGCAGCCGGACATCGGTCAGACCATTCTGACCACCTCGGCGTGGCTCGCCATCTTCTTCGTGGCCGGCATGTCGATGCGGTGGATCGTCGGTATGGGCGGGCTCAGCCTCGCCGGCGTCTTCGCCGCCTACACCTTCGTTCCCTACATTCATGCTCGCGTCGACCGGTTCCTCGCCGGCCATGCCTCCAAGAAGGCGGGTCAGCCGATGAATGCCGGCGACTATCAGGCGCAGCAGGCGCACGACAGCTTCATCAACGGCGGCTGGTTCGGCAAGGGGCCGGGCGAGGGCACCGTGAAACGGATGCTGCCCGACAGCCACACCGACTACATCTTCGCGGTGGTGGGCGAGGAATACGGGCTCGTCATGTGCGCGGTGATCGCCGGCATCTTCGCCTGGATCGTGTTCCGCGGCCTCTCCCATGCGATGCGGGAGGAAGATGCCTTCATCCGTTATGCGGTGGTGGGGCTGGTGGTGCTGATCGGCGTGCAGTCGTCGATCAACATGGCGGTCAATCTCCAGCTGATGCCGGCCAAGGGCATGACGCTGCCCTTCGTCTCCTACGGCGGTTCGTCGCTGCTGGCGATCGCCTTCGAGATGGGGTGCCTGCTGGCGCTGACCCGGCGGCGGCCGCAGGCGACGCGGATCGTGCCGCCGATCCTGGTCGACCGCGATCTGGAGCCGGCGCACGCCTGATGCGGGCTCCGAACGGAGGTTCGGATCTCGTATGATCCCAGGGAAGAAACGAACGATGAGCGAGACCTTCCTGCTCGCCGCCGGGGGCACCGGTGGCCACCTCTTTCCGGCGGAGTCGCTGGCGGCGGAGCTGATCCGGCGCGGACACGTCGTGGAACTGGCGACCGACGAACGGGCCGACAAATACGGTCGGGCCTTTCCGGCGCGGGCGATCAACATCATCGCCTCGGCGACCTTCAAGGGGCGTGATCCGCTGTCGTTGGCCAAGACCTTGGCGCGGCTCGCCAAGGGGACGGTCCAGGCGTGGCGGCTCATCCGCCGCATTCGGCCGGCGGCGGTGATCGGCTTCGGCGGCTATCCGACCTTTCCACCGCTGATCGCGGCGCAGCTCTCGGGCGTGCCGACCATCCTGCACGAGCAGAACGCGGTGATGGGGCGGGCCAATCGGGCGCTCGCCGCGCGCGTCGGGCGCATCGCCCTGTCGTTTCCGGCGACCGGACTGATGGGGACGCGCGAACGGGCCAAGAGCGTTCAGACCGGCAATCCGGTGCGCGACATGGTCATTTCGGCGGCGCGGGTGCCCTATGACGCGCCGAGCCTCGACGGGCGGTTCCGCCTGCTGGTGTTCGGCGGCAGCCAGGGGGCGCGGTTCTTCTCGGAGTGTCTGCCGCCGGCGATCGAGAAGCTCGATCCGGCGCTCCGGGCGCGGCTCGAGATCGTGCAGCAGGCGCGGCCGGAGGATGCCGACGCGGTGAAGGCCGGCTACGATCGGCTCGGGGTGGCGTCGGAAGTGGCGCCGTTCTTCATCGATCTGCCGGCGCGGATCGCGGCGGCGCATCTGGTGGTGTGCCGGTCGGGAGCCTCCAGCGTCGGCGAACTGTCGGTGATCGGCCGTCCGTCGATCCTGGTGCCGCTGCCGGGTTCGCTCGATCAGGATCAGGCGGCCAATGCCGCGGTGCTGGAGCGGGCCGGCGGGGCGTGGACGATCCGCCAGAACGAGCTCTCGCCGGAACGCATGGCCGAGGAGATCGCCAAGGCGATGACCTATCCCGAACAGCTGGTGCAGGCCGCGGAGGCGGCGCGCGCGGCCGGGCTGCCGGATGCGGTGGCGCGGCTCGCCGATCTGGTGGAAGAGGCGGCGCGCGGGCGGCGTTGAGCCGCGGCGTGGGCGGCGAAGGGTTCGACTTTCGCGGAAAACGTGGTTAGAGAAACGCTCCGTCGGTGCGACCGTGCCGGCGAGGAATGTCGATTCGCGAGCTCGAGGAACCGCCCCATGAAAATGCCTTCGACCATCGGTCCGGTCCATTTCGTCGGGATCGGCGGCATCGGCATGAGCGGCATCGCCGAGGTGCTGCACACCCTCGGCTTCAAGGTCCAGGGCTCGGACGCCGCCGACAACGCCAACGTCCAGCGCCTGCGCGAGAAGGGCATCACCGTCTTCGTCGGCCACGACGGGGCGAACCTCGGCGAGGCCCGCGTCGTCGTCGTCTCCTCGGCGATCAAGCCCGGCAATCCCGAACTGGTCGCCGCCCGCGAGCGCTTCCTCCCCGTGGTGCGCCGCGCCGAGATGCTGGCCGAGCTGATGCGCTTCAAGTCGGCGATCGC
>ERZ1645187.1758-NODE-1758-length-19594-cov-23.606735_pt1 | contig 19594 bp, 19 predicted proteins | sample MGYA00575352_ERZ1645187 | MGnify/ENA primary metagenome ERZ1645187 (study PRJEB40837, sample SAMN11349314) | freshwater sediment metagenome | isolation source: river sediment | host: Sediment | place: India: Wazaribad , New Delhi | collected 2017-02-21 ... | reverse complement strand
CGCTCATACAGGTTGGGTGAGCGCACCTTGCGGGCGAAGCCGACTTCGAGGTCGGCGGTCTCGCTCGGCGTATGGCGAACCAGTGCGGTCAGGTCCCAGTTGTTGTCGGTGCGCTCGCGGTTGCGGGCGTTGAAGGCACTTGAATCGGTACGTTGGTTGTTCCACCTCGGTGCCATACCGTTGGTATTGGCGTAGCCCTGAACATTGCCGGCATCGGTACGCACGTTTTCGTAGCGGACGCCAAGCAGCGACAGCCATTGCGGGGCAAAGCGCGATTCCCATTCGCCAAAGGCGGCGAGGCGGTCACGCTGGCCGTCCTTGATGTTGTCGAACGTGCCGGGCCACATGCCGGAGCCGGAGGGCGGCCACCAGTCGTCGAGGCGATAGGTCTGGTAAAGCGAGCCGATACGCAGCAGGTTGTCGGCGTTCAGGTCGACATCGGCCTTGAGATTGACGCCAGTGGTCTTGCTTTTGGTGTACATCGGCATGCCGGCGGCGCAGGTGGCGCTGATCGGGGAGCAGGGCGTGCCGTTGGCGGCGTTCGGTCCACCGGAGGCCGTGCCATACCAGAAGCGCTTGTCGGCGCCGAAGTCCATCATGTGCTCGACGCGCTCATGGTAGGCCCGCGCTTCCAGCGCGCCCCAGCCGAACTGGCCGAGGTAGCGCAGGTTGAAGCGCTTCTGCTCGTTGTCGAGCATGTCCATGCGCTGGTTCGGGAAGAGTTGTTCCGGGACTTCCTGATAGCCGACCTTGGCTTCGATCAGGTGGTCGCCGCCCCTCATCGCGAAGCCGACGGTGTGGGTGCGGGTTTCGTAGGCACTGGAGCCGACTTCGTCGCGGGCGATCTGGTGGCCGGCACGGCCGGTGACATTGGTCGTCTTGAAGTCGCCGCCTGCCTTGTAGTTGTCGGCTTTGGCGAAGGCGCCGTTGTAGCTGAGGCTGAGACTTTCGGTGGCAGCAGTGGCGTTGAGGCTGGCGCCGAAAGCGTTGCCGTTGCTGCGATAGAAGCTGCCAATCTCACCCTTCAGCAGACTGCCCTGCCCGGCGGCTGCGAACTCGGCCGGACGGGTTTCGGCAACGATGGTGCCGCCAATGCTGTCGCCGCCGACGCTGACCGGCGTGATGCCGGCCCAGACCTTGAGCTTGCCGACATTGGTCGGATCGACATAGCTCAGCGGCGGGTTCATGTGGTTGGGGCAGGAGGCGATGAAATCCATGCCATCGACCTGGATGCGCAGGCGGTCGTCGGCCAGGCCGTGGATGATCGGCAGGCTGCTGGTGCCGCCGGCGCCTTGCAGGGCCACGCCGGGCACGTCGCGGAGCAGGCTGGCGGTGTCGCTGGTGGCCGGGCGCAGTTGCTGCAGGCTGTTGTTGCCGACGCTGGTGGCGACCGGCGCTTCGCTTCTCGATTTGACGACGATCTCGTCAAGCACCGGTGCCGGGCGGTTTTGTGCAGCCGCCATGCCTGGCAGGGCACCCGAAAAAATGATGGCCACGGCCGCGCTGAGCGGACGGATTCGATACCCCATGCTGCACTCCCCAGAGATTTGTATTTATCAACGGGCGCTTATTTTCGGTGCGACCGAGGGCGCTGGGAATGTGGCAAATTGCCGCAGGTCGGACGGACTACGCCCTTTTGGGTAGTGCGTGTTTCAGGCGAAAAGCGGGCGGTGATCCCCGATTTTTGCGGGTTTTCCGGGTTGACCGCAGCTGACCAAGCTTTGGCTGCTTTGCTGTCTGTGGCCGTCAATCCCCTGCCGATAGCCGCTGGGCACCAGCAAAGCATGAGCCATGATGATCGGAGTTAGAATTCTGAGCAATCATTCTGGGAGTCCTTATGGGCCAATTCACCCCTGCTCGTCAACGTCGGAGAACCGGGGGAAATCCGCAGATCTTTGACGCCACCGGCACAGTTACTGCTGACTGGCGCCGGGTTGTGCTCTGGCGTTTGGCCATGAAGTCCGCCTGGGTTGCCACCCGGAAGCCGTGGACGGTTCTTGCATTTACGGTTTTGATCTTTCTCGCTTTGGCCTGCACTGGCACGGCACGCGCGGCGGGTTACACGGCCAGCATTACCACCGCCTTCCCGCAACTGAGCATTCCTTCCACGGCCAGCATGGTCAAGTGGTATGGCGGTAACTGCGGCTACACGGTCAGCACGGCGAATCCGTATGCACGGTGCGACGACGGTGTCTCCCCGGTAATGCCCATCGGCTTCACCTTCAACTATGCCGGCGTGGCCTACACAAACTGGAGCATGTCCACCAACGGCGTGATTTTTTTCGAGACCGGCACGGAAGGAACGGCCAGCACGGGTGGCACAAGCTATACGCCCAACAATCTGCCGACCGCCACCTTCGGTACTGGCAAGCCGGCCCTGATACCCTTCTGGGCCGACTTATGGAAATCGGCGAGTGCAAATAATGTGCAGGACGCCAATGCTGCTTCGCAACCAGCCGCAGCCAGCTTCATCCAGTATCAAACATTGAGTGTTTCCGGCGCTCAGGTACTGGTCATCCAGCTGAAGAAAGTGGGCTTCTACAATGCGGCCGGCACTTTGGTGAACATGCAGATTCAGCTCTGGTCCACCGGTCAGATTGTCTACGCTTACGGCAATATGAACGTCATGACCGCCAACCCCAACCTGCGTATTGGCCTGCAATTTGGCGGAGGCGGTTGCTATACCCTGGCGAACAATCAGAGCGCTTCCCTGAGCAACCAGTCCTACCTGTTCGAGTGGGATTCGTCAGCAGCGGCATGTGCGCCGCAACCCTCAGTCAATCACTATGAAATCCGTCACGACGGTGCAGCCACGCTGTGCGCGGAACCGGTGGAGGTACTGGCCTGCGCCGTTTCAACCGCCCCCTGCCCGGCAGCGAGTATCATCCAGACGCAGATCATGAACCTGGCGGTCACCGCATCCGGGACCGGCAGTCTGGCCACACCCTTCATCAACCCCCCCAGTATCAATCTTCAGCCCGCCAGTCCCAGGCAGATGGTCAATCTGACTTGGGCATCGGGCACTTCAGGTGCCGCGACCCTGGCCCTGCAGACCGCCATTCGCCCGACCAGTGCGTTGCGCTGTACCAATGTCGCCGGCTCCACGGCTTATGCAAACTGCAATATCGCTGTCACGAATACTGCCTGTGTGTCACCACCGAATCATTTTGAGATCGTCGGACCGGCCAGTGGCAACACCTGCAGCAGCCAGACCTTCACCGTCCGCGCCTGGGCGGATGCGGCCGCTGCAACGCCTTATACGACGGGCTGGACAGGCACGCTGAGCGCCTCCGGCAACCCGGCATCGCTGCCGAATCTGGGCGCGTTCACCATCCCTGTGGGCAGCAGCGGGGTCAATATCACGCCCATCAGTTTTCCCGGAACCGGCACGACCCGCTTCAACGCCACGTCCGTACCGGCACTTGTCGGCACAACCCGATGCAATTTTGGGGGTCCAAGCGCCTGCGAATTGCCCGTTGCAAGCTGTGGCCCCGCCGCGATCAACGCCACGGATGTCGGCGCCAACGCGGTTACCGGGAGAATCGCCACCAAGCTCGCAGGCACCGCCTTCAGTCTGGATATCCATGCGCTGAATGCCGGGAAAACTGCTGCAGATACCAGCGTCAGCGGTAGTGTGCTGATCGACCTGATGGCCAACTCGGCAATCGGTGTGACACTGGATGGCAACAACTGCCCAACGACGGCGACGGCGATCAACGTCGGCACGGTTACCCTCGCCTCGGGCAAGGTCACGGCCAACATACCTGCCGTCGCCAGGGCCTGGCGCGACGTGCGTGCGCGTATGCGCTATCCGGCGACCGGCACGGCAACGGTAACCGCCTGCTCAACCGACAATTTCGCAATCCGTCCGGGGGCGCTGACCGTTGCCGGTTCTTCCGTCACCCCGGCCGCCCCCTCGCCGAACGCTACGCCAACCCTGGTGGCGGGAAATGCGTTTGTTGTTTCGGCAACGACAGCCACTTCGGCGACAGACGGGTATGCAGGCACCCTCACCCTGGATGCCACCAAACTGACGGCCCAGGACCCGGCCGATGTCACCGCCATCAAGAGCGGCGGCACCGTCGGCAGCCTGACGATAGACCCGGTGCTGAAGGTCAATGAGAGTCCCTCGAGCGGGCGGGCGAGTTATACCGAAGTTGGCTATCTCTACCTCGCCCCCGGTGCCTTGCGCGACGATACCTTCACGGCCGTGGATCAGGGTGCCAGCGGCGACTGCATCGCCTACGACCCGCTCATTCCGGGCAATATCGACGGGCTGTCGGCCACAGCCGTCGGTGGCAAATACGGTTGTGCAGTCGGCAATTCGTCCACGGTCGCCTGGGGGCGCTTCATTCCTTATGCCTTCAACACCGAAGTGACGAATGCCTGCGGTGGCTTTACCTATTCCGGCCAGCCCTTCGCGCTCAAGGTGACGGCGAGAAACACGGCTGGTGACACGACAATGAATTACGAGAGCAAGTTCGCCAAAGCCATCACCTTGTCTGATGCGAATGGTGCAAGCGGCGCGTGGACCAACGGCAGCCTGGCTGCATCGGCACTTGCCGATGGGGTCGGTAGCCGCGCTGACTCGGCCTTTACATTCACTGACAAGAAGACTGCGGAGGCAACGCTGCTACTGCGCGCTGTCGATAGCGATAGCGTTTCCTCCGCCAGCGGTACCGAGGGCACCATGCCCCTGCGCTCCGGTCGCCTGCGCCTCTTCGATACCTATGGTTCCGTCTCGCCACTGAGGATGCCAGTGGAAACGCAATACTGGAGCGGGAACTCCTGGATACGGAATACTGGTGATTCGTGTACGACAACTGCGGGTTCGCCGGTGATCTTCGCGACCAACCCGTCTGCAGGCTGGACGCTGACAACGGAGGCATTTTCTTCCGGTCGCATGGGCGCGGGGATGAGAATTTCAAGCGCTGCTGCGGGCAGAACCACAATAACCGCAACCGTGCCGGCCTGGCTCAGGCCTAACCCGACAGCCCGGGCGGAAATCGGTACTTTCGGCACCCGGGAAAGCCGCAGGGCCGTGCATATCCGGGAAACGTTCTGATGAAGTGCCGGCATCGTTCTCGCGGCTTCACGATGGTTGAGCTGATCACGATCATTATGATTCTCGGCATTCTGGCTGTGGTGGCGCTGCCCCGTATGGAGTCGGCCGATGGTTTTCGCGACGTCGAATTCCGCGATCGGGCAATTGCAGCGCTACGCTACGCTCATAAAACCGCGTCCAGCCACCGGCGGCTGGTGTGTGTCACATTGACCGCAGAATCGATCCAGCTGCGGATAGACAACAGTCTCCCCAAGAATGATGCGTGCGATGTCGATCTGGCCATTCCGGGCAGCAATGTGGCAATCGTGCAGGCAGGGCGGAATGGTTTTGCCAATGCCCCGGTGCCTGCCGTATTGTTTTTTCAGCCGGATGGTCGGGTGACCAGTGATGCCGCTGGGGTCGTGATCGCCAATTTTGACAACACGGTAGGCGGCGCCAATGTGCTGGTGCGGGGGGCGACGGGGTATGTCGGTGATGGTACGTAAATCCCGCGGTTTCACCTTGATCGAGATGATCATCACCATCGTCGTCGTCAGCGTCGGCCTGACAGGCATCCTGCTGGCATTCCAGGTGGCGGTGAGGTCATCAGCCGACCCGCTGGTCACCAAGCAGATGATCAGTATCGCCGAAGCGCAGATGGAAGCCGCGTCGCTGCGCGAATTTGCCGATCTCGCCAATGATCCGGCCTGTGCCGTGTGCCCGGCCGGATTTGTTGCACCGATTACGGTGACGCAACCTGCGGCCGCCTGGTTGGGCATTCCGGCGGCCGATGTCAAGATCATCACCGTGAATGTGACCCGTGGAAACGACACGTTTCGGCTGGTCAGCCAGCGGACGAATTACGCACCATGAGAAAAAATTGTGGTTTTACGCTGGTGGAGCTGATCGTGGTCATGGTGCTGATGGGCATTCTGGCCAGTACCCTTGCGGTTTTTTTCAGGCCGGCCATGGATGCCTTTTTCGATGCCCGCCGACGCGCCGACATGACGGATGCGACGGATACGGCACTGCGGCGGATGGCGCAGGATATCCGGCGGGCCGTGCCGAATTCACTGAATGTCATTGATGGAACGACTGCCGACGGCAATGCAGCCTGCCTGCAGATAGTGCCCACCATTGGTGGCGGGCGCTATCGCACCGATATCGATACGGCAGTCCCGGCGACTGCGGCGCTTAATCTGGATAGTGCTGCGCCGTTCCGGTTGAATGTTCTTGCACAGCAGGGCAACGCCCCTGCGGCTAATGACTTTGTGGTGATCAACAACCAGAACGGTGACGATGTGTATAACGGCGCAAGCCGTGCAAGCATTATAAATGTCGGTCCACCGCTGACGCTCAATGCCAACCCGACGGCCTCCGGTTACATGGGGGGGCGTTTCCAGCTCGTGGCGAATGCCGAATCGTCGGTGATGTATACCTGTGCCAACAACCAGCTGACTCGTAGAGTTTTTAATGGTGCGCCGGCGAGACGCCTGGCCTGCGAAGTCGATGGTGCTTTGGTGGCCGGCAATGTCGGTGAATGCACCTTCACTTACGATGCGGCCGGCGCGACCTTCGGGCTGCTGACCCTGCGGCTGGTCATGAGGGATGTCGCTGCGGGGGAGTCGGTAACCCTGGGGTATGGCATCCATATGGATAACACGCCATGAAGCGCTCGCAACAAGGGCTGGGCATGATCAGCGCCATCATCGTGCTGGTGATTCTGGCGTCGCTGGCCGGCGCCATCACGACATTCAGTACCGCACAGCAACTCACCTCGGCGCAGGATGTGATGAGCGTCAGGGCCTGGCAGGCGGCCAAGGCCGGTAATGAGTGGGGGCTGTACATGGCGCTGAGGGGGGGTATGGGCTGGGTTGGCAACGTGGCATGTACGCCTGCGGCCATGCCGGGTGTGGCTGGCGTCCAGCGCACCCAAGTCCTCGACCTGATGGCGGAAACCGGTTTTACCGTGACGGTGACCTGTTCGGCAACCCGGTATAACGAGGGGGAGGAAACCCCGGGCGTGCCCAGAGCGGTAACCCTCTTCACGATCACCGCAAGCGCCAACAACGGCGCCCCGGTTGCTTCTGCCGCCTATGTTGAACGCAGCCGTGTGGTTATCGCCGAGAACTGAGCGGATTGACTTGCTAACTCGTTGCGACGAAAACGGGCGATTTTCAGCACTTTTCCGGGTTCACCGCGCCCCGAAGGAAGCCCCCCTCGGCGCAGCTAGCCGGCGTTGAGCTTCTCGAGGGCTTCCCGGAGTTTCCCCGGCTCGTCGAGTCGCAGCATCTTGCGAACACTGGCGGCGATGGCATCGACGTCGGCCTTCAGGACGCGATTCTTGACCTTGAGGATCTGCGACGGGTGCATTGAAAACGTACGCAGACCCATGCCGAGGAACAGGCGGGTCAAGTCGGGGTCGCCGGCCATCTCGCCGCAAACCGAGACGGGAATGCCAACCTTCTCGGCGCTGGCGAGGGTGTGGGCAATCAGCATCAGCACCGCCGGGTGCAGCGGGTCGTACAGCGGGGCGACCTGCTCGTCGGCGCGGTCGATGGCCAGCGTGTATTGGATCAGGTCGTTGGTGCCGATCGACAGGAAGTTGAGCCGACGCAGGAACAGGCCCACCGCCAGCGCGGCAGCGGGGATTTCGATCATGCCGCCGACTTCGATGTTCTCATCGAAGCTGACCTTTTCACCGCGCAGGCTGGATTTTGCCCGTTCGAGCGCGGCCAGCGTCTGATCGATTTCATGCGCATGCGCCAGCATCGGAATCAGGAGCTTGATCGGCCCATGCTTGCTGGCGCGCAGGATGGCACGCAGCTGGGTGTGGAACATCTTCGGCTCGGCCAGCGACAGGCGGATGGCGCGACGCCCCAGCGCCGGGTTGGTCTTGACGCGGTCACTGGCGTTGGCTTCCGGATGCAGGTCCTTGTCCGCGCCGAGATCGAAGGTGCGGATCGTCACCGGCCGGCCGCCCATGCCCTTCACGACCTTCTTGTAGGCTTCGTACTGTTCCTGTTCGTCGGGCATGTCGCCACGGTTGAGGAAGAGGAATTCCGTCCGGAACAGGCCGATGCCTTCGGCGCCGGCGTCCAGCGCGGTGGGCACATCGCCCGGCAACTCGATGTTGGCCTGCAACTGGACTTCGACGCCATCGATGGTCTCGGACTTCGCGGTCTTGAGGCGCTTGAGTTTGGTTTTTTCAAGCTCCAGCTGATTCTTGCGCAGCTGGTATTCCTCAAGGACGCGCGGATCGGGATTGACGATGACGACGCCGCGCAGACCGTCGACGATCAGTTGCTCGCCATCGCGGATCGCCGCCCGGGCGTTTTCCAGCCCGAGGACGGCGGGAATCGCCATGCTGCGCGCGAGGATGGCAGTGTGCGAGGTGGCGCCGCCGACATCGCAAATGAAGGAGGCGAAGCGATGCTCCTTGAAGGAAATGGTGTCGGCTGGCGAGAGATCGTGGGCGACGACGATCAGCGCATCTTCCTTGCTGTTCTTCGCGGCACGCAGCGCCGCCCGGCCCGGATGACCGACCAGCTCCTTGACCACACGCTCGACGACCTGGACGACGTCGAATTTGCGCTCGCGCAGATAGGGGTCATCGAACTGCTCGAACTGTTCGACAAGGTGCTCCATCTGTTGCACCAAGGCCCACTCGGCATTGCAACGCCGTTCGCGGATGATCTCGCGCGGTTTTTCCGCCAGCTCCGGGTCTTCGAGGAACATGGTGTGGATGTCGATGAAGGCGGCGAGCTCGGCCGGTGCGTGCTCGGTGTTTTCCTTCATCAGGATCAGCTCGCTCTTGACGGCGCTGACAGCGGCGTCGAAGCGGGCGATTTCCTTGTCGACCATCCGCGGCGTGATGGTCAGGTGCGACACTTCGAGTGTCGCGTGCGACATGAGCATGGCCCGCCCGATGGCGATGCCGCTGGAGACACCGAGACCGTGCAGGGTAAAGCTCATGGTTTACTCGCCTTCGCCGAAGTAGTCCGCGATCAGCGCCAGCAGGGCGTCCATGGCTTCTCCTTCGTCGGCGCCATCGGTCTCAATGGTCACTTTCGAGCCCTTGCCGGCCGCCAGCATCATGACGCCCATGATGCTTTTGGCGTTGATGCGGCGCGTGCCCTTGCTCATCCACACCTCGCATTTGTACTTGCCGGCAAGCTGGGTCAGCTTGGCCGAGGCGCGGGCGTGCAGGCCCAGTTTGTTGATGATTTCGGTTTCCTTGGTCAGCATGGTCAGTGATCCAGCAGATTGAGCACGCCATCGCGACCACCGTCGCGCGCGCGGGTGAGCAGGATGTCCATGCCTTTGTCGCGGTAAGTCAGGGCGCGCAGCAGCATGGGCAGATTGACGCCGGCCAAGCCCTCGGTGCGTCCCGGCTCAAGGAGCTTGAGCGCAAGATTGGCCGGGCTGGCGCCAAAAATGTCGGTGAGAATCAATACCCCGTCGCCCGCGTCGACCAGGCGGCGCAGGTCGTGGGCGAGCGGGATGAGATCGAGCGGATCGTCCTGCGCCGACAGCCCCAGCTGGTTGAGCAGGGGCGGCCGCTTGTTCAGCACATGGCAGGCGTTCTGGACGAGCGCCTCACCGTAGCTGCCGTGGGTAATGAGCAGGATGCCGATCATGCATCGGATTCTAACGCCCTTTAGTCGCGCTTTAGCGACGGCTGACGATCAGAATGCCGATGACCACCAGGCCGGCGCCGATCATCTGTTCGAGCGAGATGGCTTCATCCAGCAACCACCAGCCGAAACCGATGGTCAGGATCGGCCCGACCATGCCAACCAGCGAGGCGCGGCCAGCGCCGAGATGGCGGATTGCCGATGACTGCGCAAACACCGGGATGACCGTGGCGAAGATCGCCATGGCCAGCCCCCAGCCGTAAACCGGCAGCGGCTGGATGAAGGCGGAGAGCGGCTGGCTGACCGAGAAATGCAGCAGTGTGACGGCCGACGAGACCAGTGTCGCCAGCGCCGAAAAGCGCATGGCGCCGAGGCGGGCAATCATCGGCGCGCTGCCCGAAATGTAGAGTGCGTAGGAAATGCTGGAGCCGAAAACCAGCGCGCCGCCGATCAGCACGCTGCGCGTGTCACCCAGGCCGAGGTCGTGGATGAAGGCGAAGCCGATGCCGGCATAGCAGAGTGCGACGGCGATGATTTCGCGCCGGGTGAAGGGCTTGCCCTGAAAGAATACGCCGATGAGGAGGGTCAGCGTCGGGTAGGTGAACAGGATCAGGCGTTCCAGACCGGCCGAGATGTACTGCAGCCCCATGAAGTCGAGAATGCTGGCGCCGTAGTAGCCGAGGCAGCCCAGTCCGATCAGCTTCAACCAGTCGTCGCGCGTCAGGTGGCTGGCCGCCTTTTGCCCGGCCAGGCCGACCCAGAGGAAAAAGGGCAGCGAGAAGCCCATGCGCAAGGCCAGTAACGTGATCGCATCGACGCCGTAGGGATAGGCCAGCTTGACGAAGATGGCCTTCAGCGAAAAGCCGAGCGCCCCGATCAGGGCCAGGCCGACGCCGTAAGCATTCGATTTTTCCAAAGGGGTTCCCGGTACGTCAATCAGGATGCCATTAGAAACGGGCAATGGAACGGCCACAATTGGTATTATTCAAAGCGACCATTCGATAGAGACGAACCCTTTGCGCTACGACCTGCCCGACCTGCGCCTCGTCGCCGCCATTGCCGACAGCGGCAGCCTGACGCGTGCTGCCGATGCGGTGCATCTGGCGCCCTCCTCGGCCAGCCATCGCCTGACCCAGCTCGAAGCGGCGCTCGGTGTGCCGCTCTTTGCCCGCCATGCCCGCGGCCTGACACCGACGGCGGCCGGCGAATCGCTGCTGCGCCATGCCCGCCAGGTCTTCGCCCAGCTCGAACAGATGCACGCCGATCTGGCGCCCTACGCCAGCGGCCTCGCCAGCCAGGTCACCCTGTTCGCCAACACCAACGCCATCAACTGTTTCCTGCCGGAAGACCTCGGCGACTTCCTGCGCGAACACCCGCAGGTGCGCATCAGCCTTGAGGAGCAACCCAGCCCGGCAATCATCGGCGCCGTCGCGGCCGGACAGGTGGAGATCGGCGTCGTCGCCGCCGAGAGCGGCACGGCGGGGTTGGAGACGCGACCCTACCGGCAGGACCGCCTGGTGATCATCGTCGCACCCGGCCACCCGCTGGCGGCGCGCCGACAACTGGCTTTCGCCGAGGTGCTGACCGAACCCTTCGTCTGTCTGCACGCCGGCAGCGCCATCCACACCTTCATGATGAACCACGCCGCCCGCCTTGGGGGGCGGCTCGACGTGCGCATCCAGGTGCGCGGCTTCAACGCCGTCTGCCGCATGGTTGCGGCCGGCGTCGGCATCGGCATGGTGCCGCGTTCAGCGGTCACTGCCGAGGTGCGCACCGTCGAGATCAGCGACGACTGGGCGCCACGCGATTTGCAACTCTGCGTCCGCTCGACCGCCGCACTGCCTCCCGCAGCTGCCGCCCTGCTCGGCCATCTCGCCGCCAAAGGCACCACTGCTGCGACCGGCTGACGCCTCCGTCACTGACGACCAAGCGGCAATTCCGTCGCAAAACGGAACGCCTTCGAGAGGCCAGCAATCCCCATGTTTAGCCATTCACACCGCGCTAACGCGGCACCTCGACCACGGTGCACGATCCGTAGGCGAAGTTCAGCGTAGTCCAGTGTTCCGGCGGCAGCCCCTGCCAATGTGCCAACAGGGTACGGATTACCCCGGCATGCGTGACGATCACCGCCTCCGGCACCGCCAGCGACGCAACGAAATCCAGCGCGCGCCGCTGCAGATCGCGCGGCGACTCCCCGCCTGGCGGCGCATACCCTGCCACATCCGCCGCCCAGGCATCCAGCTCGGCACGCGGAATATCATCCCAGCGCCGGCCTTCCCAATCACCGAAATGCATTTCCGCCAGCCGGTCGTCGATCACGGGATGGGCATGCAGTTGCTCGGCCAGCGCCCGACAACGCATCAAGGGGCTACTCCACACCGGTATGCCGACCGGCAAAACCGCCCGCAAGGCCGCCGCTGCCTCCACCACCCCCTCCGCCCGGCAATCATGGCGACCGTAGCAAACGCCGGGTGCGATGACGGGTTTGGGATGACGGATCAGGTGAAGGCGCATGGGGAGATCTTGCCCTGAAAACAGTCGTCTGCGGTGAACCTGGAAAATGGCTGAAAATCGGGAGGTGCGAAGTTGCATTCACCTGACAGCCGGATTGCGTTGGCCTGACCGACTCTAATCGACCCTAAGCGGAAGTAGCGATTCCCGGTCTCTATGACAGGTATGCAGCGGAAGCGGATGGTCTAGCCAAGGCAGCGATGTACACTGTTCAGTTATTGGCCCCACAACCAAATTATTGCAGGGAAGGAGACGGGGGTCGTGTTCCGGCTAAATTTGTCATTCTACAATTTCCAAACATATGGAAATGATGAGGCAAGTAACGATATCGAGATTGTGTCGGATTTTTTAACACATCACACCCTTCGCACAATTCCTGACTCCGAAAGTCCTTGTAAGTTTATGCTATTCATCCATTGGCATAATTTTCGCTTTGAGCACCCCATTTTGAAATTCTGGTGATACGAAATGCTCAAGAAACTCTTGTATTCTTCGTTGGTTATTTTGGCGAGTGCCACTTTCAATTCAGCACATGCCCTAGTTATCACGAATCCTGGGCTGGCTACCTCTGCCGATAGCTGTTACACAGGCTGCACGAACAATCCTTCTAACCGTTACGATCACACCAATATCCTTGATGGTGACTGGGGTCAGACGGGGAACACCGGATTCAATGCTTGGAACTCGGGGTATTACGGTGGTTGGGTTCAGGTTGATTTCGGGAAGACTTACGTGCTTGACAGAATCGAGCTGTACGCGTGGTACAACACTTATGATCCCTTTACTATTTCGGTAAGTAGCACCGGCTCAAGCTGGTCGAGCATCGCTGTAGGGGGCTACCACTACGAACCCAACCTTTCTCGCGAAAACGTTTCGGCGACAGCTGCGGAAACTGATGATTGGGGTGCTGTTTACGCCACAAGCCTGAACAATTTGGCAGCAAATACGCAGGCTCGTTACTTGCGGTACTCAGTTAACAGTGGGTCACCTCACTGGGGATACTTGTTCGAATTAGTAGTTGAAGGGCATGAGCTAAATGGAACAGGAAGTTCTGGAAATGGGACAGGAGGTTCTGGTGGCGCGACAGGAGGAACAAGTAATTTGGTCTCCGAACCGGGCAACTTTGCGCTTGTTGGCCTTGCGCTCGGTCTAATGGGGGTCGTCGCTCGTCGCAGGAAGCAGAAGCTGGCGGCCTGATTACGGATTGACGGAAAAAAGAGACGGGGGTTGCGGCTCCCGTTTTTGCATTCTTGGGCGGCCGCTTCTGAGAAATCCCGAGGTCTGCAATCAGTCTGAAGCAGGCATAGCCTTTGGCAGCCGGACCGGCAGGTTGTGGCCGATTCCTGCCATATGGAGCACAGGTCAGGATATCAATAATCTGTGCTCAAGCACGATGACTTGGGGCGGTCGACTCAGTTGACATTTGGCAGAAGGAACAAAAATTGGTGACGACTGCAAGTTGCTCATCGTTGCATCACCCCGCCGCCTCATCCCGGATTCGCATAATTTCCGCAAGAAACACCGGCGTCAGTGACTTGATCAAGGCTTCGATATCGCGGACCTGATGTTGCACAGTCAGGATGACGACGCCTTGGGGCATGACGTCATAGATCACGAAATGCTTGCGCGCCGGCAGCATCAGGAAGGGTGCGCTGCGCTCATGCCGCAGCCGCCCGAGTGCCGGATTTTCAGCCGCGCGGCGCATGACGGCGTAGAGATCGGAAATATAGCTATCTGCCACCGCGTCGCCCCATTCGCATCGCGAATGGCGGTGAATGTCGCGCAAATCGAGTGCGGCCGTCCGGGTCAGCAGAAAACGGGCTGCTGAACTGCGCTCACTGCCAGCCATTACCCTCTTTCTCTTCCAGCTTGGCCATGTCCGCCCGGAAATCACCGGACGAGGCAAAGACCTGACCGGCCGCCAGATCCCGGTAGCCGGCAAGGATGGCGTCCTGTGCCAGTTGGCTTTCGCGCCGCTCCATATCGCGCCGGATCAGGTCGCGGACATACTCACTGGGTGTTTCATACAAGCCATCTTCACCCACCATGCGGCCAACAAAATCAGCAAGGGGTTGCGACAGCCGGGCGTTGATACGTTCGTACATGGGTGATCCTCTCTGGGGCATTGACGCCCTATTGTCGCACCAACGGCGCTTACTGTCGCAATGATTGCCCCAAGGCAAGCCTCAGAGAGCCGCCCCCACCCCCAACAAAAAACCCAATTCCGCCACCTGCTGCACCGCGCCCAGACAATCGCCGGTGTAGCCACCGAGCCAGCGCAAACATTTCTTGGCCAGCCAGAAGGTCGCCAGTAACGCGAGGAGCACGCCGGCCAGGGCCTGCACCGGTGGCAGCCATAGCAAAGGCGCAGCAGCGAAGACGAGGGCAAAAAGCAGGGCACCGAAGGACAGGCGCGCAGCCACCGGCTTCGCCTTGCTCTGGCTGTCATCGCGGGCGTAGTCCATTGTCGCCATCAGGATCAAGGAGCAGAAGCGGGAGAAGGCATGGGCGGCGAGCAAGGCGATCGGCACCCAGGCCACGTCGAGCGTGGTGAGCAGTGCGAACTTGCCGAGCAGCGCGAGCACCAGCGCGACGACACCGTAGCTGCCGACGCGCGAGTCTTTCATGATCTCGAGGATGCGCTGTTTGTCCCAGCCGCCGCCGAGACCATCGGCGGTGTCGGAGAGGCCGTCTTCATGGAAGGCGCCGGTGACGGCAATGCTGGCGAGCATGGCGAGCAGAACGGCGACCGGCACCGACCACAGCTTGGCCGCCCCCCAGAAAACGGCGGCGGAAACGCCGCCGACCAGCAGGCCGACGGCGGGCAGGTAGCGCGCCGCCTGCTTTAGCGATTCGGCAGAAAAACCCACCCAGGCCGGCACCGGCACCCGGGTGAAGTAACCGAGAGCGGCGAAGAAGTAAGACAGCTCGCGCTTCAGCACTGCTCGGCAACGCCGGCGGATGCGAAACTGGCCATTTCGTTAAGGAAATTGACGGCCGCCTGCAGCAGCGGGTAAGCGAGCGCGGCGCCAGTGCCTTCGCCCAGACGCAGGCCGAGGTCAAGCAGCGGCTCGGCGTTCATCGCCGCCAGCTGGGCTTGTGTGCCGGGTTCGGCGGAACGGGTGCAGAAGACGCAGTAGTCGAGCACTGCCGGCTGCAGACGGGCGGCGACCAGTGCGGCCGAGCTGACGATGAAACCGTCGATCAGCAGCACCATCTTCGCTTCGGCCGCCGCCAGCATGGCACCCACCATGGTCGCGATCTCGAAGCCGCCGAATTCGGCGAGCACGTGCAGCGGCGCATCGCCGCCGCCGGCCTGGCGGTAGCGGTTGAGCGCGGTTTCGAGCAGCGCCCGTTTGCGGTTGAGGCCGTCATCATTCAGCCCGGTGCCGCGGCCAACGCAATCGGCCAGCGAAGCGCCGGTCAGGCAGTGGGTGATCAGCGAGGCCGACGCCGTGTTGCCGATGCCCATTTCGCCGAAACCGACCACATTGCAGCCGGCAGCGGCCAGCCCGAGGATGACGCCGGCACCTTGCTCGATGGCCTGCTGGCACTGTTCGGCGCTCATTGCCGGCTGCTCGATGTAGTTCGCTGTGCCCGCTGCCACCTTCAGATCGATCAGCCCCTCGCGCGGGCCGCCGAAATCGTGCGCCACGCCGGCATCGACCACGCGCAGGGCCAGACCGTTCTGGCGGGCAAAGACATTGATTGCCGCGCCGCCAGCCAGGAAGTTCTCGACCATCTGCCAGGTGACATCCTGCGGATAGGCCGACACCCCGGCCTTGGCCGCACCATGGTCACCGGCAAAGACCAGCATTTGCGGATTGCTCAGTGTCGGCGTCAGCGACTGCTGGATCAGGCCAACGGTTTTGGCCAGTTTTTCGAGTTGACCGAGGGCGCCGAGGGGCTTGGTCTTCTGGTCGATTTTCGCCTGCAGCGCGGCGGCAATTTGCTGATCGACGGGCTGGATATTGAAGTTTGAATGCATCCGATTCTTTCTGAAAAATAAAAAAAGGCCTCGCGACGGCACTCGTGAAATGTCGTCGCGAAGCCCTGTCCACAGGCTTTTGCCAATTCAAACCAACGCGTCTTCTGGCTTCCGGATCATCCTTTTGCCGCACCTTCCCGCCGGGTCTGTCTCCCCGTTGGCAGTGGTGTGTTGCGGCATTCGTCCCCGGTTACAGCGGCGGGCCCGCCACGGAATTGCCTTGCGGCGCACCGTGTTCCGTTTGTCGGTTCGGCGCGATTATCCGGCTTGCCGGCGAGGCGTGCAATCACCTAAAGTGCGTGGGATGAAAGAACTGATCCTCGGCGGCGCCCGTTCCGGCAAGAGCCTGCTCGCAGAACAGCGGGCGGCGCAATCCGGCCTGCGCGTCATTTATCTGGCGACGGCAGAAGCCCGTGATGGCGAAATGAGTCGGCGCATCGACCATCACCGCGCGCGCCGGCCGGCCGACTGGGGCTGCGTCGAGGAGACGCTGGACCTGGCGGCCCGGCTGCAGACACTGGCCACGCCCGACACCTGCATCCTCGTCGATTGCCTGACGCTGTGGCTCTCCAACCTGCTCTTCGCTGGCCGCGCGGCGGCGCAGGCCGAGGCGGGCGAACCCATCGACTGCCCACTATTTGCCAGCCAGACAGCAGCGCTGGTCGACAGCCTGCCCCATCTGCCCGGACAAGTCATTCTCGTTTCCAACGAAGTCGGCTGGGGCATCGTCCCGATGCATCCGGTCTCGCGCCTGTTTGCCGACGAACAGGGCCGCCTCAACCAGCGCGTTGCTGCCGCCTGCGACCGCGTGACGCTGGTCGCCGCCGGCTTGCCACTGATCATGAAATGAGCGTCCGATGAAAGCCCTCGACCTGCTCGCCTCCGGCATTCACGATGCCAAGAACCAGCTCTTTTCCGCCGAATCGCTGATCGCCGCGGCCGAGGCACAGCATGGCATCGATCTTGGTGAAGCGCTTTTTGCCATACAGTCGGCCGCGGGCCGCCTCAACCAGACACTGGCAGCCTACCGCCAGTTGCGGCACGAAATCCGCATCGCGCTGATTCCAACAGTGATCGACGACCTGTGCGAAGAGGTCGCCCTCGATCAGCGGCACCACCTTGCTGCCGGCAATATCCGCCTTGAGCTGGATTGCCACGCACCGGATGCCTGGCCGGTGGACCGCGAACTGCTGACCGACATGCTCAACAACGCCGTGCAAAACGCCGCCCGCCACGCACGCAGCTGCGTTCGCCTCAGTTGCGGCGAAGACGCCGAAGGCCTCTGGCTCTGCGTTGAAGACGACGGGCCGGGCTTTGCACATATTCCCCCGAGCAGCGGCACCGGGCTGCTGCTTGCGGCTTCGCTGGCGGAAATGCACAAACGACACGGTCGCCAGGGGCGGCTTGAGCTTGCCAACGACAGCGCACTCGGCGGCGCCCGTTTCACGCTCCGGCTGCCATGAACAACCGTTTCACCAGCAAACGCTTTCTGGTCATCGACGACCAGCCGACTGCCCGTGACGCGTTGCGCACCATCGCGCAGACCGTCGGTGCCTTCTCCGTCGAATTCGCCACCAACTACCAGGACGCCCTGTACCGCATCCGCAACAACACGCCGGACATCATCCTCTGCGACTACATGCTCGGCGATGGCCGTTCCGGCCAGCAGCTGCTCGAGGAGCTCCGCCGCTTCGAGCTGCTGGCGGACGAAACTGTGTTCATGATGGTCACCGGCGAGCAGTCCTACGAGCAGGTCGTTTCTGCCGTCGAACTGGTGCCGGACGACTACATCATCAAGCCCTTCTCGCCGGACAAGCTGCTGTTGCGCCTGGAGCGCATCCTCGCAAAGAAGGCCTTCTTTGCGGCGTATTACCGCGAAAAGCGCCGTCAGGAATTCGAGCGGGCGCTCGCCATCCTCGAAGCCAAGCGCGACAGCGAGGCCGCGCGCCCCTACCGTTTCGAGATCCTCCGCCAGCGGGCCGAAATCATGCTCGCCAAAGGTGATTCTCAGGCCGCCGAGACGGCCTACCGGGCGATCCTCGAAGCCGGAGAATTCCCATGGGCGCGTGCCGGTGTTGCCCGCTCGCTGGAACATCAGGACCGTCTGACCGAGGCACGTGCAGAAATCGACCGCGTCGTTGCCAGCACGCCGCATTACTTCGATGCCGCCGACGTCAAGGCGCGCATCTGCATGGCTCAGGGCGAGCCGGAAGAAGCGCAGAAGGTCCTCGACGAAGTGGCGAAGAAAACGCCACGCAACTACCTGCGCAAACGCCTGCTGGCCGAAGCTGCAACACTCAATGGCGACACGGCCACGGCGCAGGCGGCCATGGCCGATGTTCTCGCCAACGACACCATGCCCGGCGCCATCCAGCCCGAGGACAAGCTGGCATTGGCCCGCAGTCAGGTCAACAGTGGCGACAAGATTTCCGCCGAACGGACGCTGGTCGGCATGCGCGAATCGGAGGTCCAGAACCTGACGCTCGACGGCCAGGCCAGTTTCGCCGCGCTGATGACCATCGCCGCGCCGGAGCGCGGCAAGGCCAAGTTCGCCGGCCTGCGCCCGGCACTGATCTCGGCGGCGCTCGACAACACGGCGCGTCTCGACGTCACCTACGCCGCACTCGGCCTGGGCGATCACGAACTGGCCGACCATCAGGCGCATTACCTGATGGCCAGCGACGAGGCCAAAAAGATCTTCGGCAGCGCCCGCAAGCTCTACGCTTTACATGGCCGGGAGAAGGATTTCCGCGAAATCCAGAAACAGGTGGCGCTGCGGCGGATTCACCACGACTGACGCAGCGATAGCTGCGGTGAACCCGGAAAATGGTCAAATTTCGGGCAGTTCTACAACCGTCCAGACGGGGATCAGATGCCTGGCAGCCAGTCCCGCAGCTTCTCCCAGCGCAGCGCCGCCTCGACCGAATCAGCCAGCCGGTCGATGTCTGCCTCGCGGCGAGCGGCAAAATCCACCTGCTCGACCTGCCCGGCTCCCGCCCAAGCGAGCAGCGCGCTCAAGGCCTGCGGGTGATCGAAGAGGCCGTGGCAATAGGTGCCGAGTACTTGCCCGTCGGCCGAAAGCGCACCATCCGGGCGAGCGTCGTCGAGCTGTACGGCGGGCCGCGCCAAGCCGTCGCCGTGCGTGACACCCAGATGAATTTCGTAGCCGGTCATTGCTGGCTGGCCATCAAGCACCAAGTGACCGCTCACATTCCGGAGCTGCTTCTCGCTTTCCAGCGTCGTTTCGACATCAAGAAAGCCCAGGCCCGGCGTTGAGCCGCGCTGGCCTTCCAGCCCCTGCGGGTCGTGAATCGCCTGCCCCAGCATCTGGTAGCCGCCGCACAGGCCGATGACCTTGCCGCCGTAGCGCAGATGGCGGGCGATGGCCTGATCCCGGCCCTGCTCGCGCAGCCA
>ERZ1645187.1757-NODE-1757-length-19606-cov-35.016214_pt1 | contig 19606 bp, 20 predicted proteins | sample MGYA00575352_ERZ1645187 | MGnify/ENA primary metagenome ERZ1645187 (study PRJEB40837, sample SAMN11349314) | freshwater sediment metagenome | isolation source: river sediment | host: Sediment | place: India: Wazaribad , New Delhi | collected 2017-02-21 ... | reverse complement strand
ATGGAACACCTCAGAAGTTGAACTCAAAGGTGTCCACCAAAGCGGGTCAACTCCACACAGCACTTTGTGCTTAAGCTCTCTTATCCTCGGCCCTAGTTTGGAATAGTCTCGGCAAAGAGCCGCAAGAACCGCATCCAAGTCTGGGCCTTCGGCCTGTCCTGTGCTCTTCTGGATCAACTTACCCCCGGTCGATTTTAACTCACTAACAAGCGTAACCCGAAGACACACTAAAGTAAGCAGAAAACTTGGCCCGAAGGCGAACAGTCGGGATGGCCGACAGAGCGGTGATTGAGTAGATGATCAGCTATCCCATTTCGGTTGCCGCCAGCCATGTCTGCCCGTAAGGAGCTGGATGTCAGCAAATGCTATCTCCGTCCAGAAATCTCTTGTCCCAAACGTAAGGTGCTTTAACGGACGGAATGCGGCCGAAACGGATGGCGCGCGATCCAGAGCATAGAGAAGCTGGCCAAGGTCCATCCAATAAACATCTATGAAGTATAGGAACAGATCAAGCTCTCCTTGGTCATTCGTGGGCGCGACCTTGACGAGCCGTTCGAGGAGTTTGCTGGTTGCCGCGTTGAAATCCTCGATAGCCTTCACATCTTCGGCCTTGGTGCTGAGCGACCCGAACTTTCGCCCCAAAATTACCGGCATTGCCGCGGCGGTGAGCAGCCGATCCATCATCGGACCGTAGCTGAGCGGTGAGATAGCCACCTTGAAAATCGTAAGATCACCAGTCTTGTCGTTATCGGAAGTCAGCAGCGGCAAACCCGTGCTACGAAGATAGTAGTCGTGGCGCACCAATTGGTTCAGCATTGCGAGGAAGCTGTCAGCGTAGTCGGTAAATCCCGAATAGACGATTCCTGATCGCGCCTTGGCGGTTAGCGACTTTGCCTTCGTCTCGAACAACACCAGAGCGCCATCATCTCGCGTGCCGACGTCCAATTGAAGGGTCTGGTTGTCGCGCTCGTAGGAAACATCCGGGGCCAAAATGGGTGGCGACTTCTCGCTGCATGCGGCCGCGATCGCCAATTCCAGCACCTGCCCGGTAATTTCGGCGGCCCGTGCTTTCGGCAAGCGGGCCCAGATCAGCCGAAACAGCATTTCACAAGCCGCGTTCACGGCGAACGGACGCGGCAGCAAGGCGACGCTATCTTCCGGTACCTCGAAGATCAGAAGCCTGTCCTGGGTCCGGTGATGACTGTCTGCAGGTTCCCTGTAACCTGGGTTCACCTTGCCCTTCTTGCCGAGAGCTTCGCTCCAAAGGATCGGGTGCGAAGCGCGGACTGGCCCGGATGCGAAGAGCCGAAGTTCGGTATCGTGACTGTGAACGAGCAGGACTTGCAGCTCATTCAGAAGATTGATCATCTTGAACCCAAGTTTTTCCTCGTCTTCGTATGTCAGAGTGGCTGCCAGTGCATCGCCGATCTTCTTCAGGACAACCTGGGGTGCCTGCGGCAGCGAGAACAACTCTCGCCATGTGATGCTTTCCCGCAGAACCCGCTCAAATTCCTCCGGCGGAATGTGTGTCATCTGTTCGAACTGGCTATAACGCTGGCAGTCATGGAGGGCGGCAAAATCTCTCGCTACGTCTACAAGGGTTTTCCAGGCGACCTCCGGCTTGCTTGCCCTGCCCGGATAACCGAAGTTCGCTATGGCAATCGTCAGGAGCCAGGCCCATGGGTAGGCCGGCTCATGCTCCCCCGGCGTAGATGAGACTCTGTTTCCAAAGATGAAAAACCCGTCGTGAGTGGCCTTGCTTTCGACGAGAATCCTAAAAATGTTCTGGGCGCAGGAGGCGCCCCCTACAAGCCTCACAAGCGAGATGATCTGATCGCAGATTTGCGTGACGGTTTCCGTCGATGCATAAGGCCCGAATGCCGAAATTTCGATCTTGTACCCTCGTTGGATCAAGCGGCTACATGCCTTGCCGACATGCACAACCCGTTCTGTCCATGATGGCGAATTGAGAAACTCAGGCCTCGCTTTCGCCCAGCAGATCGCTTCTATCCACGCGTCCCGGTCATCAAAACCGGCATATCCATCCCCGGACACATTCTTGCTTACCATGCCCAACGTTGTGGCAACCGCTTCAGACATCAGACCCGCTGAGGCCGCAATCTGAAGCGAGCGCAACAAGCGCGAGAGATCTGCTGCATTCAGGCTACGCTCTGCAGCCGCTAGAAGTTCGTTGGGCGGACGCGGGCCGGCGAAGCGGCGCTTCTCTGCCTCCAGAAAATACTCCTCGAAAAGCTTGTGATCATCTTTGCGCAGCATCTGAACAAGCTACTCGATTCCCCAAGTCTTGCAGAGGGCTCCCGCAATCTGCAAAAGTCGATTGGATTGACTGCTTTCAGACCCAATCGTAGCCTTATCGAACGACCGGAATGGGGCGCGAAGCAGTCGTTTGGTCTTGCCGCCTTTGTGACCCAAGATTTCTCCTGACACGTGCGCAAACCTCGTCTTATTGGTCTGATCGTCCAAAAAGGAGGGACGATCATGACGATGATGAAGGTCGCAAAACCGATGTCCGCCACCAAGCCCGAGGCGGGGGCGCCGAAGGGCATCGACACAGTAAACCTCAAAGCCATCTGCGCCGAGTTGAAGCTCGATCCGCGCATTGCGCGCGAGAAGCTGCGCATCGCGGCGCGTGAAGCCAAGAAATTCCCGGAGCTGGCGAAGGCGCACAAGCCGCGCTCAGCGTGGGAGTGGGCGAAGGGCTCCGAGGCAGAGAAACAGGCGAGGGACGCCCTCGTAGCCTGATCTCCAACCGGTCTCGCGCTAACAGGGCGGGGAGTGATCCTCGCCCTTTCTTGTGATCAAAACTCCTACGACACTGATTATGATCACCATCACTCTACCTGAGAGAAAAGCTCGCTGTGACCGCGCAGGAAGCCGCCGAGAGGCGAAGTATGATGCGATGGCATGAAAGAGCTTAAAGCGTTTGTCTCTCAGCATCGCGGACACCGCGACTTTCGCATCCGAGAAAACGCCCAAAATCCCAAGCCATCTCGGGTTTCGGGGCGCTCAAACCGTTACGTTCTGGAAGATATCGTTTCGTTTAAGCACACCCTTCTCAACACCCCGGCGAAACCCAAGGGTTCACGGACTTTTGGCACCGAGAGTGGCGCAGCGCCCAATATCTTGATATTATTGAAGAAAATGGTGCCCAGGGGCGGAATCGAACCACCGACACTGCGATTTTCAGTCGCATGCTCTACCAACTGAGCTACCTGGGCGCGCCGAGCGGGGCGAGCCCGCGCTGACGTGGGGCGCTTATAGACAAGGCGGCGCGGGCTTGTCCAGTGCGTTGCGGCGCCCTTTGGGGAAAAATTGCGCCGGAGGCGAAACGTCGGTGCGCGTGCGCTAATTCGGCCGGTCGCGCGAAGCGGTTTCAGCCTGCGCCGCCTCGCCGTCCTCTTCGTCTTCCGGATTGGCGGGAATGGCGTATTGGCCGGAAAGCCAGCGGTTGAGATCGACGTCGGCGCAGCGTGCGGAGCAGAACGGGCGGAACTTGCGCTCCGCCGGCTTGCCGCAGATGGGACAGGGCCGCGCGCCGCGCGCCAGCGCTTGCTTATCGGCCATGTCAGGCCCCCTCGCCTTCCGCGAAGAAATCGCCGACGAGGCGGTTGAATCGCGCCGTATGCTCGATCTGCGTCCAGTGGCCGCATCGGCCGAAGACGTGCAATTGCGAACGGTTGATGAGCTCGGCCAGCTTGTAGCTGTTCGACAGCGGAATCACCTTGTCCTCGCGACCGTGGATGACCAGCGTCTCGTGCGGAATTTTGGCGATGTCGGCCTCGGGGCTCGCCAGCAATTCGACGCCGCGCTGACGCGGCGCCGGGAACATGGCCGAGAAGCTTTCCTGAAAGCCGGGGCGGATCGAGGCTTCGTAGCGCATCTTCGCCAGATCGTCGGTGACGAGGGCGCGATCATAGGCGAAAACGTCGAGCAGTTTGCGCATGTTTTCAAGCGAGGGCGTGTAGCCCCACGCCTTGTCGAGCCCGTCCGTCAGCGGAAAGTTCACGCCGACGGCGCCCATCAGCACAAGCCGGCGCACGCGCTCGGGATGGCGGATCGCCAAAGCCAGCGCCAGTCCGCCGCCGAAGGAATTGCCGACCAGATCGACCTTGTCGAGCTTCATCGCGTCGAGAAAGCCGACGGCGTGCCTCACCCAGACATCCTTGCCGTAAACGACGCCCTCGGGACGCGCGCTATAGCCGAAACCGAGCATGTCGGGCGCGACGACGCGAAAACGCTTGGCGAGCTCGGGGATCGTCAGACGCCAGTTCGCCCAAGCGGTCACGCCCGGCCCGGAGCCGTGGATCAGCATCACCGGCCGGCCCTGCCCCTGATCGTGATAATTGGTGTGGAAGCCGGCGGCTTCGATCGAATGGGCGATTTCGGGATTGGCGGTCATGGCGTCTTCTCGCGCTGTTTCGACGAGGCGCCAGATTGCCGCCGCGCGTCCGCCCGCGCAAGTCGCGTCAGACGCGATTGAGCCAGAGCAGCCGCGTGGGATAGCCTTCGCCGTTGAGCAGGCTCAGCGTCTCGTAGAGCGGCAGGCCGACAACATTGGGATAGGAGCCGACGAGATTGACGACAAAGCCGCCGGCAAGCCCCTGAATGGCGTAGCCGCCCGCTTTGCCGCGCCATTCGCCGGAGGCGAGATAGGCCTCGATCTCGTCGCCGGACAGGCGTTTGAAGCGCACGCGGGTTTCGACGAGACGACGGCGCTCGCCCCCCTTGGGCGTGATCAGCGTCACGCCCGTGTAGACGCGATGGGCGCGGCCGGAGAGCAGGCGCAGGCAATGAGCCGCCTCTTCGGCGACTTCGCATTTGGGCAGAATGCGGCGGCCGACGGCGACGACGGTGTCGGCGGCAAGCGTCAGGGCGCCGTCGAGTTCAGGCCGGCCGCCAACGATTTTGGCCGCGGCGCGCGCCTTGTCATCCGCAAGACGGCGCGCAAGCTTGCGCGGCAATTCGAATCGCGCCGGCGTTTCGTCGACATCGGCGGGAATCAGCGCATCCGGCTCGACGCCGACCTGCTGGAGCAGCGCCAGACGGCGCGGCGATCCCGATGCCAGAACGAGTTTCGGCCGCCAGGCCGTGGTGTCGCTCGTCACGCGCGTCCGCCCCTCGGCCTTGAGGATTATTTGAAGCGGTAGGTGATACGGCCCTTGGTCAGGTCGTATGGGGTCATTTCGACGAGAACCTTGTCGCCTGTCAGCACACGAATGCGGTTTTTGCGCATTTTGCCGGCAGTATGGGCAATGATCTCGTGGTCGTTTTCGAGTTTCACCCGGAAGGTGGCGTTGGGCAGAAGTTCGACAACGGTGCCCGGGAACTCGAGTAATTCTTCTTTCGACATCGGCGTGTTTACATCCTATGCATGGCGCCGGATTTGCTGGGAATGTCCCGGCTGTCCCAAAAAGGGCCGGAAGCGCCGCATCTCGCCCCGCGCGATTGGCGCGGAACCTAATCGAGATGCAAGCGTTTGTGAACTGGCGTTGGAGACTTCCCGGGTGAAAGACCTGTTCGAACTGAACGTCCGCCTCTACCGGCTGTGCTGGGAGACATGGGAAGTGCAGGCCGCCGTCTGGACGACCGTCGCCATGCGGCTACCCCATATGGCCGAGTTTGTGACCCATCCGGGCGATGCGCCGTCGCGCGAAACCCAGAAAATGGTAGCCGAGAAAGTCGTCGCCGTCGCGGAAGGCGCGCGAGACGCCTCCATCGTCACCGCCCGGCTCGCCGGCAAGTTTCTGACGCGGCCGGTGCGGGCGACGGAACTCGTGGTCGACGTGCTCAAAGTCGCGGAAGCGGCCGCGCGCCCGGCCAAGCAGCGCGTGAAGGCCAATGCAAGGCGGCTGACGAATCGCGACAAATAAACCTTGCGATCAGCCTCAACCCGCTGATTGCGGCGTATCCTCGACGATGACTGGCGCATCCGCAGATTCGGCCTTGGCCGCCGCGTCGGCCGCCTCGCGGGCGTTGAAGCTGCGCACCGCCAGCGGAATTGTCGCGAGATAGACCAGCGACAGCGCGATCAGCATTTCCATCGGATAAGTCGCCAGCAGCAGGAGCAGCGCGGCGACGGCGAAGAGCACGAAAATCACATATTCGCGCGGCACGCGTCCGATCGACTTGCCGGAGAAATGCGGAATGCGGCTCGCCATCAACAAGGCGATGATCACGACATAGGCGATGTAATAAGGCGCCATGGCGTGCGAATTCGGCAGGCCGAAGACTGACAGATGCAGATAGAGCGGCATCAGCCCGAGGATCGCGCCCGCCGGGGCCGGCATGCCCGTGAAGAAATGGCCGTGCCACGCCGGCTTGTCGGGATCGTCGATCATGACGTTGAAACGCGCCAGCCGCAGCGCGGCGGCAATGGCGAAAATCAACGCCGCGACCCAGCCCGCCCCCTTGATCTCGTGTAGGCCCCAGAAATAGAGAACGAGCGCCGGGGCGACGCCGAAATCGATGAAATCAGCCAGCGAGTCGAGCTCCGCGCCGAAACGCGAGGTGCCGCGCAAGGCGCGCGCGATGCGCCCGTCGAGGCCATCGAGGACAGCGGCCACCATGATCGCAATGACAGCGTGTTCGAAACGCCCCTCGAATGCGAAACGGATGGCCGTGAGGCCCATGCAGAGCGCCAGAAGCGTCACCAGATTGGGCAGGATGATGCGGATCGGCACGCGCCGCAGGCGGCCGCGCAGGCGCTTGTCGATCTGAACCGGCTCGGTCATCGTCGCTTCTTTCCCGTGTCGGCTCAGCCGACCTTGAAATTACGGCGCGGCTCGCCGCCGGCCATGTCGGCGATGATCGTCTCGCCGGCAATGCATTTCGCGCCGAGGCCGACGAGCGGACGCGCCCCGTCGGGCATGTAGACATCGACGCGCGAGCCGAAACGGATGAGGCCGAAACGGTCGCCCGCGCCGATGGTTTCGCCCTCGCGCACGAAGCTGACGATGCGGCGGGCGATGAGGCCGGCGATCTGCACGACGCCAAAGCGGCCCGAGGCCGATTCGATGATCAGGCCGTTGCGCTCATTGTCCTCGCTCGCCTTGTCGAGGTCGGCGTTGACGAAAAGGCCGGGCTTGTAGGCGATTTTGGCGATACGTCCCGCAACCGGCGCGCGATTCACGTGCACGTCGAACACCGACATGAAAATCGACACGCGCTGCATCTTCTGCTCGCCGAGGCCCAACTCCGGCGGCGGCGCGAAAAAACCGACCGAGCAGACGTAGCCGTCAGCCGGAGAAATCACGAGACCTTCCTGCAACGTGGTCACGCGCGGCGGGTCGCGGAAGAAATAGGCGCACCAGACAGTGAGAATCGCGCCGATCCAGCCGAGCGGCGCCCAAAGCCAATGCAGAAGCAGCGAGGCGATGGCGAATGCCGCGATGAAGATATAGCCCTCCGGATGGATGGGGGCGATCTGCTTGCGGATGGAATCAAACATGGACATGGGCGGCGTTTTCCGTCGCGAGAACAAACATGGCGCGTCTTATGCCGCCAATTCAAGGCAATGTCACGGCGGGAGGCGGCATGGTCCGGCGCGCGCCCCATTTGGCCCTGATCGCCGCTTCCGCCGGCGGGTGAATGTTGATGCGGTCGAGGTCGCCGCCGTAATGGGCGACAAGGCGCGGGTCCATCACCTTGCGCCAGAGCGGCGGCGCATAGGCCAGCAGCGTCATGCCGGCGTAGCCTGTCGGCAATTGCGGCGCGTCGGCGAAATGACGCAGGGCCTGATAGCGACGCATCGGATTGGCGTGATGATCCGAATGACGCTGCAGATGATAAAGCTGCACGTTGGTGGCGACGCAATTCGAATTCCACGAATGCTCCGGCCGGCAGGGCTCGTAGCGGCCATCGGGGCGCTTCGCGCGCTTCAGTCCGTAATGTTCGAGGTAATTGACGACTTCGAGCAATGAAAAGCCGACGATCGCCTGAACAACCAGAAATGGCAGGATCGACGGTCCGAGCCAGAGCATCAGAGCCCCGAACAGCGCAGGCGTCATGACCCAGGCGTTGAGAACCTCGTTGCGCCAGGTCCACGCCCCCTGCCCTGAGCGAGCGAGCCGCTCCTTCTCCAGCGTCCAGGCCGACCGCAGGCTGCCGAAGACGGTGCGCGGCCAGAAGGCCCAGAAGCTCTCGCCCATACGCGCCGAGGTCGGATCTTCGGGCGTGGCGACGCGGACGTGATGGCCGCGGTTGTGCTCGACGACGAAATGGCCGTATGCGGTCGGGGCCAGCACAATCTTGGCGAGCCAGCGCTCCCAGCGCGTGGGCTTATGGCCCAGTTCGTGCGCATTGGCGATGCCGACGCCGTTCATGAAGCCGGCGCTGAGCGCGAGGCCAAGCATCTCGACAGACCCCAGTCCGCCTTTCGCCGCAGCCCATGCATAAAGGACGAAAGCGGCGTATTGCAGCGGCGCGAAGGCCGCCGCGACCCAGCGATAATATGGATCGGCGTCGAGTTGGTCGAAGGCGCTCTCAGGCGGATTGATCGGATCGTCGCCAATCAGCAATTCCAGCGGCACGATGACGCCATAGGTGAAGACAAAGCCAAACCACCAGAAGGCCTTGACGCCGGTCGTGGAAACGAGGGCGAAAGCGACCCATGGCAACAAGACCGGCAGCAGGCTCAACAGCCATTGCCGCCGCTTGCCGTCGGTCCAAACGGACGCGGTCGTCGTGAGCTCTTGCATGGGCATCGCCGCGGTCTCCCCCGAGAGGCGCGAGATATGCTGCCGCAACGGCGACAAACAGACAAGGCGCGTCGACAGACGCTCCCTTTCCCCGCATGCGGGAAAAGGGTGGGGTGAGGGGCGGCGTAGTGCTCAGCATTCGGGGTTCCGCGCTCTGTGCCCGGCCCCTCATCCGGCGCTTCGCGACACCTTCTCCCCGCATGCGGGGAGAAGGGAAGAGCCTCGCCCCGTATGCGGGGAAAACACAACCGCCCTCAGGCCTGAACCCCCACGCGCAGGCTTTTGCCTTCGGCGGCGGCGGCGGCGCGCAACTTTTCCTCCGCCTCGTCGACTTCGCGCTGGCGGTTCCACATGGCGGCGTAAACGCCGTCCCTGGCCAGCAGATCGGGATGCGCGCCGCGCTCGACGATGACGCCCTTGTCGAGGACGAGGATTTCGTCGGCGCCGACGACGGTCGACAGGCGATGGGCGATGACGAGCGTGGTGCGGTCTTTCGACACGCGGTCGAGCGCGTCCTGGATTTCGCGCTCGGTGAAGCTATCGAGCGCCGAGGTCGCCTCGTCGAGCACGAGGATCGGCGGGCCTTTCAGGATGGTGCGGGCGATGGCGACGCGCTGCTTTTCCCCACCCGACAGTTTCAGGCCGCGTTCGCCGACCTGCGCGTCGTAGCCGCCCGGCACCGTCTCGATGAAACGGTCGATCTGGGCGAGACGCGCGGCCTCGCGAATATCCGCCTCGCTCGCGTCCCAGCGGCCGTAGCGGATGTTGTAGCCGATGGAATCGTTGAACAGCACCGTATCCTGCGGAACCATGCCGACCGCGTCGCGCAGCGAGCGCTGCGTCACATCGGCGATGTCGCGGCCGTCGACAGTGATGCGGCCCTGCTGCGGCTCGTAGAACCGGAAGATGAGGCGCGACAGCGTCGACTTGCCAGCGCCGGACGGACCGACGACGGCGACAGTCTTGCCGGCCGGCACCTCGAAACTGACGCCGCGTAGGATTTCGCGCCGGCTGTCGTAGTGGAAATGCACATTCTCGAAAGCGAGGCTGCCGTGGCCGACGACGAGCGGCGTCGCGCCGGGTCTGTCCTGCACTTCCGGGTTTTGTTCGAGAATGCCGAACATGGCCTCGATGTCGATCAGCGCCTGACGCACCTCGCGATAGAGCATGCCCATGAAATTCAGCGGCTGATAGAGCTGGATCATCATGGCGTTGATCAGCACGAAATCGCCGATCGTGTTGCGGCCTTCGCGGATGCCCTGCACGCACATGGCCATGACGACCGTGAGACCGATGGTGAAGATCACCGCCTGCCCCGCGTTGAGCACGGCGAGCGAGGTGTAGGTCTTGACGCTGTTGCGCTCGTAGCGCTCCATGCTCTTGTCGTAACGGGCGGCCTCGCGCGTCTCGGCGCCGAAATATTTCACCGTCTCGTAATTGAGCAGGCTGTCGATGGCCTTGGTGTTGGCGTCGGTGTCGCTTTCGTTCATCGAGCGGCGAATGCCGATGCGCCAGTTGGTGGCGACCGTGGTGAACCACATGTAGGCGACGATCATCAGCGTCACGGCCAGCGCATAGCGCCAGTCGAACTGGATCATGAACACCGCGAAGATCAGCAAAAACTCGACCAGCGTCGGGAAACCGGTGAGCATGGTCATGCGCACGATGGTTTCGATGGCGTTGCGGCCGCGCTCCAGAACGCGGGTCAGGCCGCCGGTCTTGCGCTCCAGATGAAAGCGCAGCGACAAGGCGTGCATGTGCACGAACACGTCATTGGCGAGACGACGCACGGCGTTCATGGCGACGGCCGCGAACAGGGCGTCGCGCGCCTGCGTCAGCAGCGCCATGCCGGCGCGCAGCACGCCATAGAGCAGCGTCAGCGCGATGGGGCCGGCAAGAACGGCCGGCAGGCTCACATCCTTGACGCCCTCGCCCGTCAGCGCGTCCGTCGCCCATTTGAACGAATAGGGCACGGCGATCGTCACCAGCTTGGCGACGAGCAGCAGGATCACCGCGTAGAGCACGCGCAATTTGAGATCGCTGCGATCGGTCGGCCAGATGTAGGGCCAGAGTTTGCGCGTGGTGAGCCCGAAGGGGGGATTGGCGTCTTCGGCTGGCTGCGACGGGCGGAGATGCGGCGACATGAAATCCCGGGCTATCGAGAGCGTGGTCAGGCTCCATATAGGCCGGGTCGCCGGAAATTACGATTCCGGTCTTGCCGCCCTCCCCTCGCCCGGCCAAGCTTCGACGCATGAGCGAGATTCGAAACGTCTGCGTCTATTGCGGCTCGTCGCCGGGCCAGAATGCGGCCTTCGCGCAGGCGGCGACGCAACTCGGCGCGGCTCTGGCGAAGGCCGGCGTCGGGCTTGTCTATGGCGGCGGCGACCACGGCCTGATGGGGCTGTGCGCCCGCGCCGTGCTGGAGCATGGCGGGCGCGTCACCGGAATCATTCCCGAATTCCTTATCCAGCGCGAATCCGCGCTCGACGCGGCGCAGGAGCTGATCGCCGTGCCGGACATGCACACGCGCAAACGGCTGATGTTCGAGCGCGCCGACGCTTTCGTCGCCCTGCCGGGCGGCGTCGGCACGCTGGAGGAACTGGTCGAGCAATTGACGTGGGTTCAGCTCGGCCGACACACCAAGCCGGTGCTGATCGCCGACATCGGCGGTTTCTGGCGGCCGCTGCTGTCGTTGCTGGCGCATATGCGCGAGCACGGCTTCATTCCGGCGCATTACGAGGTGCGCTATCTGGTCGCGGAGCGCGTCGCCGATATTCTGCCGATGCTGACGAAAAGCGCCGAGACAGCCAGGCTGCTCGGCGCCGAACGAGAAAATCTGCCGCCGGAATTGTGATCCGGCAGAAAGTCACTTGCCGCGTTTGACGACCCACGGCCCGTGTTCGCCCGCGCAGACGGCGGCGCCAGTGAAATCCTCGGCGCCCAGTCTGGCGCTGTAATCACAGACCTTGCCGTTGCTGGGATTGGCGCGCTTGACCGCGATGCGGCCATCCTTGACGGCGCCGACGATCGCGTAAGTGAGCGGGCCGACGCCCGACCCCATCGTCGCCGTTCCGGTGACGGCGTCGCCGGATATCTGAATATTCCACTGGCCTTTGATGGCGCCGTTGGGGCCTTCGCTGACGCGCCAGATTTCCGCGGAGGCGGCGGCAGGCGTGAGCAGAGCCGCGGCGAGAGCGAGCATTCTCATAGACATGGCTTCCTCCTCACTTCACTTCGACAAACGTACGGTCATGATGCTCGACGCGATCGACGAAAAGGCTGCGTTCAGATCGCTCGTCGATGTGGCCGAGTAATAATTGATCGGCGCGGTCGCGCAATTTTGCAGGACGTTGACGATAGTCGCATCGGTGACCATGAAGGCGACGGCGAAAATCTTGACGCCCTTCGCCTTGATCGCCGAGCAGGTCTGCGCCGTGATGCTGTTGGCGTCATTGACGTCCCAGGCGCCGTGACCGGGATAACTCGCCGAATGCGTGTTGGCGCCATCGGTCATGAGGACGATGTATTTCTGCTTGGAGCCATAGGCGGCGCCGTCGGCGAAGGGCGCATTCGGCGACAACAATCTCCACCCCCAGAGCAAGCCGGGCGCTATATAGGTTTCGCCATAAGCCGACAGGCTCGATATCTGCGCCTGCAAGGCGGCCGGGTCGCTCGTCAGGCGGGTTACAGGCTGCCCGCAAGAGGTGTTCATCATGGCGGGCACGGGATTGACGGCGCTGACCGTGTCGGTCAGATCCAGCGGATAATTGCGCGAACCGACGCAACCGTACCATGTGTAGGTGTCGGTCGTGGGCGTGCAGGTCGTGGTCTGCGTGCCGCTATACGTCTCCGGCGTATACCAATACGAACAGTCGTAGGGCGTGCCATCGTTGGAACACGTGGCCGAAATCCACTGCGGCGTGCCGTAGGTTACGGTGGACCAGGTTGTGGTGCACGAGGGCGCTCCCGGCGCGCTGTAATCGGTCGCGCCGCTCAGCCATGAGGCATTGCGATAGGTCATCGGCAGATTGACGTATTGGTCGAATGTCGCGATGCCGATTTTATTCGGCGAGGAGGCGCTTGGCAGGATGGTGGAAATCAGAGTGCCCGCCGCGGTCTTGAGGCCGGCAAGTTTCGCGCCGGCCATGGAGCCGGTCGTGTCCAGCACCAACGCAACCTCGACGCCGCCGGCGCCCGCGCGCTTGACCTCCGAATTGACGGTGATCGTGACATTGGGCGTGCCGAACATTTTCATGACGTTCGTTGGCATCGTGACGGTCGCTGTCGCCTGAATCGTCGGCTGGCTGCCGTTCGTCGTCACGACCGTCGGGGTCAGGCTGCGGTAATTCGCGTAATAGGCGCGCGTGGCGTCACGCACGGCGGCGGCTGCGTGATTGTCGCAGGATGTCGTGTTCGCGCATCCCGGGCTGCCGCCGACGACCATGGTCGGGTCCACGGCGACGCTGAGCAATCCGGAATCCAGCGCGCTTTGCAGCTTCGACTTGATATTGAGCGTTCCGGCGTAATCGACGCCTGCGCCAACCGCGATGAGCATGGGAACCAGCGCCACGCCGAAAATGACGGCGACGTTGGCGCCGGAGTCGCGGAAAAACTTCCGCGCGCGCGCCGGCCGTGCCGTAGGAGAAAAAATCTGCTTCAAAAACATTTGCGTCACCTTGCAATCTCAATGACGCTACAAGTTGACACAAAACCTATTAATAAGGCCTCCCTCTTCGCCGTCGCTGAGATTAACGCGCCTTAACCTGCAATGCGCGCGGAGCGGGAAATCACGCGCGGAAACGCATATGCGGACGCTGGAAGCGTCCGCATATGGCTTGCATGTTTCTGTTTTTATTTCGACAGACGAACGGCCGTGATTTCCTGACCGATCCGCGTGAAGGCGGCAGTCAGATCCGCGACGTTGGTCGCGTCGTAGAAGTTATCCGTCGTCGTCGCGCAACTGCGCAGAATGTTCTTGATGGTTGTGTCGGTGACAGAGAAGGCCACGGTGTAAACGCGGACGTTGTCAGCCTTGATGTTCGCGCAGGTTTGCGCCGTCAGCGTGTTCGACGTCGCGACGTCGGATCCGTAGTGGTAGGGATAATTCGGCGACAGCGTATTGGCGCCGTCCGTCATCAGGATCAGCGATTTCTGCAAGGTCGACGTCTGCGCGGCGCCGTCGGCGAAGGGCGCGGATGAAGACAGAGTCCGCCACCCCCACAGCAAGCCCGCGGGAATATAGGTCTCGCCGCTGGCGCTCAGGGAGCTGATCGCATTGCTGAGAGTGTAGGTCGAATTGGTGAGGCGCGTCAGCGAAGCCGAGCACCACGTGTCGCGGAACGCGGGAACAGGGCTCGCAGCGTTGACGCCCGACGACAAGTCGAGCGGATAATTGCGCGAGCCAACGCAACCATACCATTGCGACGTATAGCTCGACGCTGGATAGCAGGTGGTCACCGCCGCGCCGTAATTGACGTTCGCATAGGCCGTATACGAGCAATTGTAGGGCGAGCCATCGTTATAGCAGGTCTGATTGACCGTATAAGGATTCGAATAGGTGGCGTTGGGATAGGACGTGTCGCAATGCGCGGCGACGGGAACCGTCAAATCCTCAGATCCGGAAAGCCAGCTCGCGCCTTTCGAAGACGTGCCGATATTGACATATTGCGCGAAGGGCACGACCGACATTTTCACGCGCGAACTGCTGCCGGGGATGGCGAACAACGTGCTGACCAGCGAGTTGGCCGCGTTTTTCATGCCGTCGAGTTTCGTGCCGGCCATCGAGCCGGTTGTGTCGAGAACCAGCGCGACCTCGACCTTGCCCGAACCGCGCATGGCTTGCGCGCCTGCGCCAAGCGTCACGGCGTTCTGGCCGAAAAACTTCATGACGTTGGTTTGCTGAACGGTGCTGGCGTAGACCGTCACGACGCCATTCGAGTCGACGTTCGTCGAAACGGTTGGGGTCGATGCGCCTGTCGGCGCACCGAAAACAGCCTTGACCTGCCTGGCGGAAATGTCAGAGGCGGAATTCGACGACAATATCGACTGGTACGAGTTGATAACACAGGTCCACCACGACATGATGTCGGTGTTCATGTTATACTGCTGACTGCATTGCGTGAAAGCCTGGTTGATGGCGTTCACCAAAGCGTCATAGTCGATCGTGGATCCGTCAACCTGGGTCACGGCCGCCAGCGCGGCGCTATCGACGGCGCCTTGCAGCTTGGCCCTGATCCGCAATGCGTTGCTGTAATCCACCGCGGCGCCGATGCCCGCGAGCGAAGGAATCAGCGTTAAGGCGAAGGTCAAGGCGGCGGCGCCGCCCCGCTCGCGCAGCATCCGGCGCGCAAGGCGCCCGGATTTCGCAATCATTTCAGGAACAAAGCCAAACATGACGCATACCCGCTTATAAATCAGGAGGATAGCTTAAACCGCGACTGGTAAAATCAAGATTGACGCCGCAGAGGCCAAGCGCCATCCGCCGCGGCTCTTACATGCGATGGGCGCGCCAGAGCGTGGTTTTGCCGCCGCAGGTCGCGACGCCGACGATTTCGTCCTGCTTCTCGAGCTTTCCGACGATGTTGCACGCCGGGCCTGAGGGCGACGCCGGCACGGCGAGCTGGTACTCGCCCTTGAGCACGACGCCGGTAAAGCTGACGCGCTGCGGGCGGGCGTCGGGGCCGCTTGCCGATATGACGCCGGCGGACGCCGTGATCTTGTCGCCCAGCATATCGACCTGCCACATATTGGTCAGGCCTTTGGGAGCGCCATCGACAATCTTCCAGGTTTCAGCGGAGGCCGTCGTCACCGCGGCGCCCAGAAACACAACGACGAATGCAATGCGTTTCATATCTCATCTCCTGTTTGCGATCATTTCGACAGACGCACGGCCGTGATCAGCGCTCCGATGCGGGCGAAGGCCGCAGTCAGATCGCCGGCTGTCGTCGCGTCGAAGTAATTCTGCGACTGCGACGCGCAATTGCGCAGAATGTTCTTGATCGTCGTATCCGTGACCGAGAAGGCCACGGTGTAGACGGTGATGTTGTCAGCCTTGATATTCGTGCAGGTTTCGCTCGTCAGGCTGTTGGTGACGCTCGTGTCGCCGCCCCAGTGATAGGGGTAGTACGGCGCAAGCGTATTCTGGCCGTCGGTCATGACGATCATGTGCTTCTGCACGTTCGGCCCGGAAGCGGCGCCGTCCTTGAAGGGCATGCGCGGCGACAGTGCGCGCCAACCCCACAACAGACCGTCGGGAATATAGGTTTCGCCGCTGGCGCTCAGCCCGTTGATGGCCGTCGCCAAAGCGGTCGGGCTGTTCGTCAGGCGCGTCAGTTCGGCCGAGCACCACGTGTCGCGGAAGGCCGGCACCTTGTTGACCGAGTCCACGGCGTCATGCACGTCCAGCGGATAATTGCGCGAGCCCACACAGCCATACCAGCGCGCCGTATAGGTCCACGGACGGGAATAAGGCACACCGACGCCCAGATTGACCGTGGCGTACGCCGTGTAGGAGCAATCGTAGGGCGCGCCGTCGTTATAGCAGGTCTGATTGACGGTATAAGGATTGGAATAGGTGGCGTTGGGGTAGTCGATGCCGGTGTCGACGCCGCTCGACGTCAAGTCCTCGCTGTCGCTGAGCCAGGACGCACCGCGATAGGTCGTGCCAATATTCACATATTGCGCAAACGGCACGACGCTGACCTTCACGCGGTTCGTCGCGTCCGGAATGTTGAACAGCGTCGTCACGAGATTGGCCGCCGCGATTTTGAGCGTGTCCATCTTCGTGCCCGACATCGAGCCTGTCGTGTCGAGCACAAGCGCGACTTCAAGCTTGCCCGAGCCGCGTTTGGCCTGCGAAGTCACCGTGACCGGCACGGTCGCCTTCTTCAAGATCGCGCCGAAATAGGTCGGGACGTTGGCAGTCGCGACCGTCGTAACCGTGCCGTCGGCGTCGATGGTCGTGCGGACCGTCGGCGCCAGTTGGGTTTGCGCCTTGAATGTCGAAGCCACCGTTCTTTCGACAAGCTGTTTGGTCTTGTTCGAATTGGTCTGCAAGCACGTGTCGTTACTGCTGTCCTGTCCCTGCGAACTGCAGTTCGACGTGTTGCTTGTGTCCGTGACGCCGGCGATGACGCCCGCGTCCGCCGCCGCCTGCAATTTCGACTGAACGCGCAGGCCGTTGGCGTATTCCACTGCGGCGCCGGTGGCGACCAGCATTGTGGTGAGCCCGGCGGCGAACAGCACGATCACGCTGCCCGACTTATTCTCCCGATAGGTCCGGAGAACGCGGCGCAGTTTCGATTGTGGTTTGAAAAGTCGTGACACGGCTTTCGACCCTTGGTGATCCATCAGGCCGATTGGTCGCCGGAAAGCTTTGCGGAAGACTTAATCCATTGCCAGAAAGGAGGTCTTCCCCCCATTCCCGCGCAGAACGCCAAACAAAATGCCGCGTCATGGTTGAGCAAATCCTATCAAATGCGCCCAACCATGATGAATCGGCGGTTAATTTCCCTTACCGCGCGCCGGCTTTAAGTAGTTTATATGTCATCGAATCCGTCAATGCCTGAAACGAGGCGTCGATGACATTCGACGACACGCCGACGGTCGACCAGCGCTCGCCCGTCGAATCGCCGAATTCGATCAACACGCGCGTCACCGCGTCGGTGCCGCCCTGGAAAACGCGCACGCGATAATCGCGCAGCTCCAGATCCTCGATGAACTTCTGATACTTGCCAAGATCCTTGCGCAAGGCGAGATCGAGCGCGTTGACGGGGCCGTTGCCTTCGGCTGCCGAGATCATCGTATCGCCGTCGACCGTGACCTTGACGATCGCCTCCGACACCGTGACGAGTTCGCCCATCGCGTTGTGGCGACGCTCGACATCGACGCGGAAACGCTCGACCTCGAAATATTCCGGCACGTCGCCGAGCGCGCGACGCGCCAGCAGTTCGAACGAAGCGTCGGCGCCTTCGTAGGCGTAGCCCAGCGCCTCCTTCTGCTTGACCTCGTCGAGCAGGCGATTGAGGCGCGGATCGTTCTTGTTCACATCGACGCCGATGCGCTCCAGCTCCGCGAGGATGTTCGACTTTCCGGCCTGATCGGACACCAGAAGCTTGCGCTTGTTGCCGACGCTTTCCGGCGTCACATGCTCGTAGGTGCGCGGGTCTTTCATCACGGCGGAGGCGTGAATGCCCGCTTTCGTCGCGAAAGCCGAGGCGCCGACGTAAGGCGCGTGGCGATTGGGCGAGCGGTTGAGCAATTCGTCGAGCGTATGCGACGCCTTGGTCAGACCTTTCAGCTTTTCGAGCGTGACGCCGATGTCGAATTTCGCATTGTATTCGTCTTTCAACAGCAGCGTCGGGATGATCGAGACGAGATTGGCGTTGCCGCAGCGCTCGCCGAGGCCGTTGAGCGAGCCCTGAATCTGGCGCACGCCGGCGCGCACGGCGGCAAGCGAATTGGCCACCGCATGTTCGGTGTCGTTATGCGCGTGAATGCCGAGATGCGCGCCGGGCACCTGTTTCGTCACATCGGCGACGATGCGCTCGATCTCGTTCGGCAGCGTGCCGCCGTTGGTGTCGCAGAGCACGATCCAGCGCGCGCCGGCGTCGTAAGCCGCGCGCGCGCATTGCAGCGCATAGTCGCGATTGGCCTTGTAGCCATCGAAGAAATGCTCGCAATCGACCATGACCTCACGGCCGCGCGCGGCGGCGGTCTTGACGGAATCGGCGATGCCTTCGACGTTTTCGTCGAGCGTGCAGCCGAGCGCGACATGCACCTGATAATCCCAGCTCTTGGCGACATAGACGATGGCGTCGGCGGACGAGTCGAGCAGCGCGGCGACGCCGGGATCGTTGGCGGCGGAGCGCCCCGCCCGCTTGGTCATGCCGAAGGCGCAGAATTTGGCGTGCTTCGTCTGCTTTTGCTCGAAGAACTGCGTATCCAGCGGATTGGCGCCGGGATAACCGCCCTCGACATAATCGAGGCCGAGATCGTCGAGCAGCCGGGCAATCTGCTTCTTGTCGTCGAGCGAGAAATCGACGCCTGTCGTCTGCGCGCCGTCGCGCAAAGTCGTGTCGAAGAGATAGAGACGTTCGCGGCTCATGCGGATTTTCCCGTGGACGAAAGCTGCTTCTTCATTGTCGTATTGCCGAGCCATTGGCCGGCGATTTCCTGCGTGTTGCGCATCTGCGCCTCGTAGCCGCGCTGCGCGAAGAACGGCCGCGCCGTATCGCTCGCCTCGGCGACGAGCTGGGCCGCGCCGCGCGCGGCGGCGAGTTTTTCCAGCGCGTCGATCAGCGTCGTCGCGACGCGGCGACGCGCGCAATCGGGCGCGACATAAAGCATGTCGATCTCGTCGCGGCCGCGCAGCGTGGCGAAGCCCGCGAGCTCGTTCTCAAGCGTAGCGACAAGCGTCAGGCCGCCGCTGAGGCGCGCGGCGAAATCCTCGTCGTCGGCGCGCGCGGCCCAGGCCTCGACCTGATCCTCGTCGTAATCGTCGATGGCCAATTGCTCGACCGCCTCGCGAAAGATCGCGACAAGCGCCGGCAGATCGGCGGGCAGCATCGGGCGCAGGGCGGGCGTCGATTTCGTCATGTCATCGCCCTCCGATCAGGCCGTAATAATGCAGCGCGAACAGCACGACGAGCGCCAGCACGACCAGCTTGACGGCGATATAGGCCAGCCAATGCGCCGGAAACGGCAGCGACTTGCGCCAGTCGGTCTTTTCGGGATCGGTCATGGCTGGCGCCTCCCCGCCAAAATCCCCCTCATGCTGAGGAGGCGCGAAGCGCCGTCTCGAAGCATGAGCCGAAGGGCGCCCTGGACAAAGCGCGCGGCCAACCGCCCCTTCGAGACGGGCGCGTTCCGCGCCCTCCTCAGGGTGAGGG
>ERZ1645187.1756-NODE-1756-length-19631-cov-6.548376_pt1 | contig 19631 bp, 17 predicted proteins | sample MGYA00575352_ERZ1645187 | MGnify/ENA primary metagenome ERZ1645187 (study PRJEB40837, sample SAMN11349314) | freshwater sediment metagenome | isolation source: river sediment | host: Sediment | place: India: Wazaribad , New Delhi | collected 2017-02-21 ... | reverse complement strand
TAGATGGTGATCCCCTCCCCCGGCGTCAGGATGCCGACGATGCGATCGCCCGGCACGGCGCCGCCGTTGGGTGCGAAGGTCACCGGCAATTCGCCGGACAGACCGCGAATCGGCAGCGGCTGGGCCGGGTTGTCCTGCCCCGGCACCTTGAACTTGAGATTGTCGGCATTGCGCAGCTCGAACCAGCCCTTGCCGCTGTCCGGCGTCGAGGTTTTCAGCTGCTCTTCCTTGAAATCGGGGTAGACGGCCCGCACCACGTCGGACGAGACCATCTCGCCGCGGCCCACCGCGGCCATCACATCCTCCACCGACTGGCGGGCGAGGCGCGGCAGCGCCGCCACCAGCTTGTCGCGCGCATAGGCGCGGCCCGAGCGGGTGAAGGCCCGCTCGACAATCTTCTGCCCCAACCCGGCAAACTGCTTGCGCACCGCCTCGCGCGTTGCCCGGCGGATGGCGGCGCGCGCCTTGCCGGTGATGACGAGGCTCTCCCACGCCGGGGGCGGCACATGGTTCTCGGCGCGGATGATCTCCACCTCGTCGCCGTTGTTGAGTTCCGACACGATCGGCGCGACATTGCCGTTGATACGGCAGCCGACGGCGGAATTGCCGATCTTGGTGTGCACCGCATAGGCGAAATCGATCGGCGTGGCGCCGCGCGGCAGGGCGATCAGCCGCCCCTTGGGCGTGAAGCAGAACACCTGATCGTGGAACAGTTCCAGCTTGGTGTGTTCCAGAAACTCCTCGGGGCTGTCGCCCTCGTTGAGCATGTCGATGGTCTTGCGCAGCCACTTGAAAGCGTTGGATTCGGACGGGTCCGCCCCCGGCCGGCCATCCTTGTACACCGCATGCGCGGCCACGCCCTGCTCGGCCACATCATCCATGTCGCGGGTGCGGATCTGCAGTTCGACACGCTGGTGGCGCGGGCCGACAACCGTGGTGTGCAGCGAGGCGTAATCGTTCTGCTTCGGGGTCGAGATATAATCCTTGAACCGCCCGGGCACGACCGGCCAGGAGGTGTGCGCCACGCCGAGCGCGCGATAACAATCCTCGATATCCTCGACAATGATGCGGAAGCCGAAGATATCCGACAGCTGCTCGAAGGCGACCGCCTTGCGCTCCATCTTCTTCCAGATCGAATAGGGCTGCTTCTGCCGGCCCTTGACCGTCGCCTCGATCCGCTCGGCGCTCAATTTGCCGGTCAGCGCCCCCTCGATCACACTGATCAGTTCGCCCGAGCGCTCCTTCAGGTCTTCCAGCCGCTTGGTGACCATCGCATGCGCATCGGGCATCAGGGTGCGGAACGACAGCTCCTCCAGTTCCTCGCGCATCTGCTGGATACCCATGCGGCCGGCGAGCGGGGCATAGATATCCAGCGTCTCCTCGGCAATGCGGGCGCGCTTTTCCGGCGGCACATAATGCAGCGTGCGCATATTGTGCAGTCGGTCCGCCAGCTTGACCAGAAGCACGCGCACATCGTCCGAAATCGCCAGCAGCAGCTTGCGCAGGTTCTCCGCCTGCGCCGCGCGCTTGGAAACGAGATCGAGCTTCTTGATCTTGGTCAGCCCCTCCACCAGCGCGCCGATCTCGGTGCCGAACAGCCGGTCGATCTCCTCGCGCGTCGCGTCGGTATCCTCGATCGTATCGTGCAGCATCGCCGCCACGATGGTGGCGTCGTCCAGCTTCAGTTCGGTGAGAATCGCCGCCACTTCCAGCGGATGCGCGAAATAAGGATCGCCCGAGGCGCGCTTCTGGTTGCCGTGCGCGCGCATGGCATAGACGTAGGCCTTGTTCAGCAAGTCCTCGTCGGCATTCGGATTGTAACGACGAACCCGCTCAACGAGTTCGTATTGACGCATCATGAGAGTGATTTTCCGCTCGGACCATCCCAAGCGACGGGACCGACCCTTAAAAATGTAACGGGCGCGTCCCGCAATGCAAGCGGTCGCGCCCGAAATTCAACGCCTGTGGCAGGCCTGCTCAGTCCTCGTCGTCGCTCTCGGACGGGGGGACAAGACCATCGAGACCGCGCAGCAGTTCCTCTTCCGACATCCGGTCGAACGAGACATCCGCATCGTCCGTGCCGCTGGAGGCGACCACCGGCTGGGCCGAGGGGCTGGCGATGCGCGGCACCGCTTCCGGCTCCGGTTCGTCCACCTCGACGAACTTCTGCATCGAGTGAATGAACTCTTCCTTCAGATCACCCGGCGAGAGGTGTTCGTCGGCGATCTCGCGCAGGGCGATGACCGGGTTCTTGTCGTTGTCGCGCTTGACCAGCGGCTGCTGGCCGCTGGCGAGCAGGCGTGCGCGGTGGCCGGCGAGCAACACCAGCTCGAACCGGTTTTCGATCTTGTCGATGCAATCCTCGACGGTAACGCGAGCCATCTCGACGCGCTCCTTCAAAAGCAGTCCGCAATGGGAAGAGCGTTGGCCTTAACCGATTTGGGCAATAAGCGCAACCGCAACGACTGTGCACCCGCGCAATCCCACATCATGGGAATTCCCGGATTGCACTTGACATTTCACCTGTTCCGATCAAGGTGCGCCTTCGCATGCTCATATTGGAGCATGAATTGACTGGCCGCCCCGATACTTGGCAGCCCAATTCCTAGAAGGACCGTCGATGACTTCTCCGGATCGTATCGCGCTGTTCATAGACGGCGCGAACCTCTACGCAGCGGCGCGCGCACTTGGTTTCGATATTGACTATCGCAAGCTGCTCGAGGAGTTCCGCTCGCGTGGGTATCTCGTGCGCGCCTTCTATTATACTGCGATTGTAGAGGATCAGGAGTATTCCTCGTTGCGGCCGCTGGTCGATTGGCTCGACTACAACGGTTACATGGTCGTCACCAAGCCGGCCAAGGAATTCACCGATTCGACCGGCCGCCGGAAGGTGAAGGGCAACATGGACATCGAGCTGGCCGTCGATGCGATGGAGCTGGCGCCGCATATCACCCACATGGTTCTGTTCTCGGGCGATGGCGATTTCCGCAGCCTGGTCGAGGCGATCCAGCGCAAGGGCGTCAAGGTCTCGGTGGTCTCCACCGTTTCCACCCAGCCGCCGATGATGTCGGACGAACTGCGCCGCCAGGCCGATGTGTTCATCGATCTGGCCGACCTTCAGGCCAAGATCGGCCGTGCCCCGTCCGAGCGCACGGTGCGTGAGCCGCGCGATTTCTCCGCCGGCGGCCCGGCGCGCGATCCCTCGCGGGCGATGCCGGCATTCCTCAACCGCCCGGCCACCACCAAGACGCCTGAAGAGCAGGGCTGACGCCGGGGCGCAAAGCCCCGCCCCTGCGGTTTCCGATGCCCGCTCCGGCGGGCATTGCTGTTTCTGTCGCTGCCATTGACAGGGCGGGGTCCGCGCGCCACTCCATGCGGCATGATACAGCGCCCTGCCCCGTCCGAACCTCAGCGCGATTGCCCGCTCTGCCCCCGCCTTGTTGCCTTTCGCCAGAGCGCCCGCGCCCGTCATGCGGACTGGCACAACGCACCGGTGCCGAATTTCGGCCCGCTCGATGCGCCGGTGCTGATTGTCGGCCTCGCCCCCGGTCTGCAAGGGGCCAACCGCACCGGTCGTCCCTTCACCGGCGACTGGGCGGGCGATCTGCTCTATGAAACGCTGATCGATCTCGGTTTTGCCACCGGCACCTATGAGGAACGGCCGGACGATACCCTGCGCCTCACCCGCGCGCGCATCGTCAATGCGGTGCGCTGCGTGCCGCCGGAGAACAAGCCGACCCCGGCGGAAATCACCACCTGCCGCGCCTTTCTCATCGCCTCGCTGGCGGAAATGCCGGAATTGAAAGCGGTTGTCGCGCTGGGGCGCATCGCGCATGAGAGCTTCCTGCGCACGGTGGGGCGGCCGCTGGCGGCGCATCCCTTCGCCCATGGCGCCCGGCATGCTCTCGGCCCGTTCACGCTGTTCGACAGCTATCACTGCTCGCGCTACAACACCAACACCGGGCGGCTGACGCCGGCGATGTTCCGCGCGGTCTTCCAGGCCGTCGACGAGGCCATCCGCTGATCCCGTGTTGCGCCGATCAGCCGCGATCGCGCAGCAGACGGCCCTTTTCCCGGTCCCAATCGCGCTTTTTCTCGGTCTCGCGCTTGTCGTGCAGCTTCTTTCCCTTGGCGAGCGCGATTTCCACCTTCGCCCGGCCCTTGTCGTTGAAGAACATCTTGAGCGGCACCACCGTCATGCCCTCACGGCTGATGGCGCTGATGATCCGGTCGATCTCGCGCCGGTGCAGCAGCAGTTTGCGCGGGCGCTTGGTCTCGTGGTTGAAGCGGTTGGCCTGAAGATACTCGGGAATATAGGCGTTGATCAGAAAGACCTGATCGCCCTCGACCGAGGCATAGCTGTCGCCGATTGTCGATTTGCCGGCGCGGAGCGATTTCACTTCCGTTCCGGTCAGGGCGATGCCCGCCTCGTAGACCTGCCCGATCTCGAAGTTGTAGCGCGCCTTGCGGTTGTCGGCGACGATCTTGTAGCGGGTGGCCGGCTGGTTCATGGCTGAGAGATAAGACGGAACGGGGCGGATTGCCACCCGTCATCGGCGGAAGGGCGCACAGCCCGCCCCGCCGGCGACAGATGCTGGCCTCAGTTCAAGATCCCCGCGTGGCGCATCGCATCCTCGACCGCCTTCTTCACTCCGGCGGAGCACGGCACCATCGGCAGGCGAACATCCGCCGTCACCGGGCGGATCAGCGACAGCGCATATTTGATCGGCGACGGGTTGGTTTCGAGGAAAATGGCGGTGTGCAGCGGCATCAGCCGATCCTGCAACTCCAGCGCGGTCTTGTAGTCGCCGCGGAGGCAGGCATTCTGGAAATCGGCGCAGAGGCGCGGGGCGACATTCGACGACACCGAGATGCAGCCATGCCCGCCGTGGGCGTTGAAGCCCAGCGCCGTGCCATCCTCGCCCGAAAGCTGGTTCAGCCCCGGCATCGCCGCGCGCTGGAGCGAGACACGGTCGAGCTTGGCGGTCGCGTCCTTCACCCCGGTGATGTTCGCCAGCTCATAGAGCCGCGCCATCGTTTCCACCGACATGTCGATGACCGAGCGACCGGGGATGTTGTAGATCAGGATCGGAATGCCGACAGCATCATTGATCGCCTTGAAGTGCTGATACAGCCCCTCCTGCGTCGGCTTGTTGTAATAGGGCGTGACGACGAGCAGGCCATCCGCCCCCACCTTCTCGGCGTGGCGGGCAAAATCGATCGCCTCTTCGGTCGAGTTCGAGCCCGCGCCGGCGATCACCGGCACGCGACCGTTCGATTCCTTCACGCACCATTCCACCAGCTGCTTGTGCTCGGCGTGGCTCAGCGTCGGGCTTTCGCCGGTGGTGCCCACCGGCACGAGGCCGTGGGTGCCGTTGTCGATCTGCCAGTTGACGTGCTCGCGGTTGGCTTTCTCATCCAGCTTGCCATCCCGGAACAGGGTGACGAGCGCAGTGTTGGAGCCGGAGAAATGCTTGGTCATCGTGGCGTTACCCTCATGCCCGGCCGTTTCCGCGTGGCCGGTTGTTCAACGGACAGGCCTTTCTCATAACCGCATGCCCCTCGGCTGGAAAGAGCGGATGTGACGCCCGCGCCGCCCGCGGCCCCATTTGTGCCGCACGGGCGACATGCTTAACGGAAATGAAATGCCCCTGGCGTCGAATGGTCCTCTCCTGCGACCCCTCTCGTGAAGGGAGCCCCCATGGTGCAGCGTTCAAGCCTCCTCCGCGCGATGCAGCATGCCGCTGCCGGGCTGGCCCTCTCCTTCTCCGCCGCTTCCGCGCAGGACGCTCCGGTTGATATTCCCGCCGCACTGGCCGACGCCGGGCGCGCGCAGGCGCAGGCAGACGCCGCGCTGGCCGAGGCCCGCACCCTCCTGACCGATGGCGACGATGCGCTGGTCACCGGCTCCCTCCCTTCATCGCTGCCGCGCCTGCTGGCGCGGGCGGTGCCGGCGGCGCAGCCCCTGCCCCCTGCGCCGGACGAGTCGCCGCCGGGCCACACCCCGCTGCGCCCACAGGTGATGGCCGTGCCGGCGGGCGACCTTGCCCTCATCCGGCAGGTGCTGGAGCACTACCGCAAGGGACGGTTCGCGGAGGGCGACATCCTCGCCCAGATGACGGAGGATGCGGCCAGCCGCCTCGCACTGGAGTGGGCCTTCCTGCGCCTTGGCCGGCAGGCGGCGGGATTTGAGCGAATTGCCCGGTTTTCGGCGGTGAATTCGGCATTTCCGATGGGCGACTGGCTGCGTTCCCGCGCCGAGGAAGCGCTGTTCGTCGAGCGGTTCGGGCCCTCCCGGGTTCTGGCGTTCTTCGCCGGCCGCCCCCCGCGCACCGGCGCCGGCAAGGTGGCGCTGGCCCGCGCCCATGCAGCGGGCGGCCAGCCGGGCGAGGCGGGCCGCCTGGTGCGCGATGCCTACCGCAACGACCGGACATCGGTGAGCCTGCGCTCGGTGATCGACAAGGACTTCCCCGGCGTCATCACCCCGGCGGACCGGCGCCACCTCGCCGAGCGGCTGGCCTATGACGGGGCGATGGGCGAGGCGCGACAGGTGGCGCAGACCGCCGGGCCGGCCATCATCCAGCTGGTGCAGGTGCTCGCAGCCAGCCTCAACGAGACGGGTGGTGTCGATACCCTGTTGAAAACACTCGATCCTTCGCTTCAGAAGGAACCTGCCGTCATCCTCGCCCGGACACAGGCGCTGCGCCGCGCCGGCAAGATTGCCGAGGCCGGGCAGATGCTTCTTTCCGCGCCCGACGATGCGGACAGGATCATCGACGGCGATGAATGGTGGACCGAGCGGCGGATGCTCGCGCGCAAGCTGCTCGATACCGGCGATGCTGCCGGCGCCTATCGCATCGCCGCCCTGCACCATGCGGACAGCCCGGCCCTGCGTGTCGATGCCGAGGTGCATGCCGGCTGGATCGCGCTGCGCTTTCTGGGCGAGCCGGTCACCGCACTGAGGCATTTCACCAATGCGCGGGCCGCCGCACTGACTCCCGCCTCGCAGGCGCGGGCGGACTACTGGCGCGGGCGGGCGCTGGAGGCGGCGGGCGAGGCCTCCGCCTCTTGGGCATACCTTGCCGCCGCAGGGCATGGCCACACCTATCATGGCCAGTTGGCGTCCGCCCAAACCACTGTTTTTTCATCTCAATCTGAGCAATTTACGCTGGATGACGCGGCACTGGAACGGGCCACGCGGCAGCCGGCGCTGCGCGCCATCCGGGCGCTGATGGAGGCTGAGGCGCGCGATCTGGCCCAGCCGCTGATCGTCGATGCCGCGCGCACTACCGCCACAGTTGAAGACACCGTGGCGCTGGGCGATCTTGTGGCACGCCATGGGCTGGCCAAGCTGACGGTCATCGTCGGCAAGCTGGCACAGCAGCGCGGCCAGAAGGCGGAGGATCTGGCGTTTCCGGTGTTCGGAATCCCGGGGTTTCCCGCCGTCGAAGGCAGCGCGCCGGCGGATCTCGTCTATTCCATCGCCCGGCAAGAGAGCGAATTTGATCCCGCTGCCGTCTCCCACGCCGGCGCGCGCGGGCTGATGCAGCTGATGCCCGCCACAGCGCAGCGCACGGCCAATCGCTTCAAAATCCCGCTTGTGATCAACGACCTGACGAAGGATGCCGCGCTCAATGCACGGATCGGCGCGGCCCATCTCGGCGAGCTTCTGGCCGAGTACAAGGGCAGCTACATCCTCAGCTTCGCCGCCTACAACGCCGGTGGACGGCGCGTGAAGGAGTGGATGACCGCCTATGGAGACCCGCGCGATCCGGCCATCGACCCGGTGGACTGGATCGAACGCATCCCGATCACCGAAACGCGGCACTATGTGCAGAAAATCCTCGAAAACCTGCAGGTTTACCGCATGCGCCTGAACGGCGCGGCGCAAAGCACGATCATCGCCGATCACTATCGCGGGGCGCGCACCGTGGCGCAAGCGCCGCGCATCGCGGTCATCGTTCCGCCTGTCCCGCCGCCCGTCCTGCCCTGAGGCGGTTCGGCGCTTGATCGGCGCGCCGCTCCTTTCTAACGTCGTGCCGGCAAGGGAGACGGCAATGGGCCAATGGCAGGAGTTTTTCACCACCAGTCAGGACGGCATACCGCTGTTTGCGCGGCGCATCGGCCCTGCGGTCGGCGGGCGCACGCCGGTTGTCTGCCTGCCCGGTATCGCCCGCACCACTGCGGATTTCGAGGAGATTGCCGCTGCGCTGAGCGCCGAGGGGCCGCGCGCGGTCTGGGCGTTCGATTATCGCGGGCGCGGCCGCTCCGGCTATGATCCCACCTGGCAGAACTACGATCTGAGGATCGAACTGGGCGATGTGACCGACCAGATGACCGCCCATGGCATCGGCGAGGCGATCTTCCTCGGCACCTCGCGTGGCGGCATCCTGACCATGCTGATCGGCATGACGCGCCCGGCGGCGCTCAGGGGCGCCATCCTCAACGATGTCGGCCCGGTGATCGACGGCAAGGGCTTGGCGCGCATCCGCAGCTATGTCGGCAAGCTGCCGCAGCCTCAGTCCTACGGCGAGGCCGGCGCAATCCTCAAACGGGTTTCCAGTTCGCAGTTTCCACACCTCGACGAGGCGGGATGGCAGAAGCTGGCGCGGCGGACGTGGCGCGAGGAGAATGGCAAACTGGTGCCGGTCTATGATGCCAACCTGTTGAAAACGCTGGAACTGATCAACCTCGAAGCGCCGCTGCCGGAACTCTGGCCGCAGTTCGAGGCCCTTGGCCATGTTCCGGTGCTCGTCCTGCGCGGCGAACACTCCGACATTCTCGCCCGCGAGACGGCGGAGGCGATGTGCACGCGCCATCCGGCCTGCACGCTGTGGCAGGTGCCCGGCGAAGGGCACGCGCCGCTGCTGGAAGATGCCCCGACCATCGAGCGGCTGAAAGCCTTCGTCGCGGCGATCGACGCCGCCTGAAACGCGATCCACCCTGAAAACACCCGGCGTAGCCGCCGGGTGCTTCCTCCTGTCGGGCTCAGGTTTTCGGCTTGGGCCTGGCGTTGGTGATCGCTGCAAGATCGGCCACATTGTCCGATCCCTTGTCGCCACCGTCCTTGCTGGTCGCCACCTCGCCGCGTGCGACGCGCCTGGAGAACTCCGTCTCCTGCCCGGTCGCCAGCACATTGGCCTGCGAGACCCAATCTTCCCGCTCGATGCGGCCGGGGAAGGCGAGATAGCTGCCCACCCATTCGATCTCATCGGCCACCCAGGCGGCGATCTGATCGAAATGCCAGATGCCGAGGGCGTGCAGCCGGCCCTCGTTCTGCTTGCCGATACCACGGATGCGCTTCAGATCATCCGCCTTGCCGCCACGCGGGGCCATCAGCCCCTGCGGTCGCTTGCCCGGCGTGCCGGGCGGCACATCGACGTGCGGCTGTTCCGGTGCTGGCGCTGGTGCAGCCGGCGGAACCGAGGCAACAGGAGCGGGCGCGACCGCAGCCGGCGCGACGGGCGCCGGTGCCGGCTTCGCGGCCACCGGGGCGGCAACGACCGGGGCTGCTGCGACAGGCACCGCAACCGACACCGGCGTGGCAGCGCGGCCCTGAAGCCACTGTTTGATGAGGCACGACAGACAGCAGCCGATAAAGTAACTCGCAAACAGCAAGAGCGCGCTGTCGAGCATGAAGCCGAGCCGATCCGGCACCAGCCGCAACACGGCGACGATGCAGCCGACGACGAACGCCGTCAGCCCCCACGGCACCCAGCCCGTCCACCAGCGCGTCTCAGGCTGGCGGGCACAGGTGATCCAGCCGATGATCAGGCCGAGAACAAGCGCGACAAGCAGCCAGACCCAAAGTTGTGAAATCAGATACATCATTGGTGCGGCTCCCGTTACTTCGCCACATTGAAGTGAATGCGGCGGTTCTTGGCCTTGTTCTCGGGCGTATCATTGGGCGCCACGGGCTGGCTCTTGCCGTAGCCCTTGGCGGTCAACCGCCCTTTCGGGACGCCAAGCTGCTCCAGCGCACCGGCAACAGCCAGAGCGCGGCGGTTGGACAGATCGAGATTGCTCGCTTCGTCCCCGTCTCCATCGGTATGGCCCTGAATTTCCACCGACAGGGTGGGACACGCGGCCACAGCCTCTGACAGATGCTTCAGCACCTTCTCGGACTGGGCCGAGATGCGGGCGCTGGCCACCGCGAAGTGGATCTGCTCATCCTTGAGAATGACGTTGAACCGATCCTGACACTGATCGGCCACCGTCTTCGGTGGCACGGACACGGGCGGTGTATCAACCCGGACCTGCGGGAAGGGCGGCACCGGCGCCTGCGGCATCGGCGGCGGGGCGACAACAACCGGCGCGGGGTCCACCTTCGGCGCCGGCGGGATCACCGCATCCACCTTCGGCAGGTCCGGCGGCAGGATCGTCACCGGCGGCGGCGCCTTGACGGAGACTGCAACATCCGAGCTGAACCCGGCAGGCAAGCCTGTGCCGCCAAGCGCGGACTGGAGCGAGCCCGGAAGCGCCTTGTCCATCGTCTCGCCGATGATTTTCAGGGCCTTGTCGGTCAAAGTCGCAGTGCCGACATCGAGCCGCGCCAGCTGCGCCAGCGCGTTCGACACCGCGACGGCGAACCCATCCGGCGCGCCGAGCGCGGTCTTCATCTGGTCAACCAGCCGCAATGCGGGGAAGGCCTTTTTCGCACTGTCGAGGATTGGCGCACGAACAGCCTCGCTCGGGATGAAACCGCCGAGGGTCAGGCTGTCGGCCGTGCGGATCGCCGACCAGCTGTAGGGCGAGGCCGTCGGCCCCTTCAGGTCCAGCGCGGCGAGCTTCATCCCGCCCGGCAGAGCCGATTTCAACGCGGCAGTCACCGCCTCGTAAACCGGGACATCCGGCGCGAGGCCGGTCAGCGACAGGGCCTCATCCCTGAGAGTGGCGACGCCCGAGGTCAGCTTGCCGAGTTGCCCGAGCAGGAAACCGGTGGCTTGCCCGAAATTGACCGAAGCGGGCAGCCCTTCGGCCACCTTGAGTTCATCCTTGACCTCGCCGGCACCGGCAATGGCCTTGGCAGCAGCCACGGCAGGGGCACGCGCGCCCTCGGCCGGGATATAGCCGCTGAGCACAATGCCACCGGCATTCTTGAGCGCGGACCATGTGAAGGGCGAGACTTTCGGCACCGTCACCACAGGGACCGGCGGCGGAGCGGAAATCTCCTGCGCGGCGAGCTTGACGCCGGCCGGCAACGCGCCGGTCAACGCCCCGACGACCGCATCCTTGACAGCGGCGGTGGCAGCAGCCCCCCTCACCGTCAAGCCGTCATTGCTGAGGCTGGCCGTGCCGGAGGTCAGCTGGCCGAGATTGCGCAGCATGAAATCGACCGTCTTGCCGTAGTCGATGCCCGAGGGAACGCCGCCGGCGACCCGCAGCGAATCGGTGACGCGGCCGATGCCGGGGGTCTTGCCAGCCGCATCGATCAGCGCACCCCGCAGGGATTCGGCCGGGATATAGCCCGTGAGATTGACCGTATCGCCCGACTTGGCGGCGGACACCGTGAAGGGCGCCACATCGGGCGCCGCAATCTCGGCCCTGGCGAGCGTCGCGCCACCCGGCAGGGCTTTCAGCGCGGCCATCACCCGATCAAAACCGGCAAAATCCGCGGCCTGGCCAACCAGCGCGAACGCACTGTCCGACAGGCTCGCGGTGCCTTTGACCAACTGCCCGAGCTGGGCGAGGCCAAAGCCGAACGCCGGCGCATAGGCGGCAGGCGCGCCGCGCGCATGTTTCAGCTGATCGACGACATCGGCATTGGGGAACGAGGCCTTGGCCGCCTTGACCATATCGGCGCGAACCGCATCCGTCGGCACAAAGCCGGTCAGCGTGATCCTGTTGCCCTCCCGCGTCGCCGTGGCCACATAAGGCTTCGGCTCGGGCTGGACGGTCGTCGTATCCTTGACCAGACGCACGCCCCAGGCGCGTTCCGCCGCAGTGATCGCCAGCTTCTGCGATTCAGGATCGGGCGCCTCGCCCTTGATCACCGCATCGCGGCCCGACAGGCTGGATGATGCCCATCCCAGACCGGACCGCTTGAACTCATCGGCGGAAACGCGGGCCAGATCGCCCTCGACCGGCCCTGCGGTCATCGCGTTCATCAACGCAAATATCAAGGCGAGCGGCAGAAGCCCCCACCACCATTTTCCCGGCTGGCACATTCTCAACCCCCGACCGACAGACCGAATGCACGGTCACGCTCACGTCTTTGCTTTGCATCCGGGCAAACCCGGGCGCCCCCGAGGATGAGTTAACCCTTTCTTTACAAGCCTGACAAGGCCGGCGCTCAATAATTCACACTTTGAGTAAAAGGACAGACAAAAAGAAACCCCGGGTCTTTCGACCCGGGGTTTCCAGAGAACAATCTCAGAAGAGATTAGAACTCGCGCTGGAAGCGGATCCGCAGGTTCAGGCTGTCATACTTGCCCTTCGCCGCGACGCCGGCAACCGCGTTGCCCGTACCGTTCGGATCGATGACGTTGTAGGTCAGCTCGGTACCGATCGTGAAGTTACGAACCGGGATCCAGTTGATACGACCACCGATGTTGTAGGCCTTGTAGTCCCAAGCCGACGAGGACGGATAGTCAACCGCGCCGTAAGCACCGAACAGCGCCATCTGGATCGACGGCGTGAAGTTGTGGACGAACGCAGCCGTGACCGACCAGGACGAAGCCTTCTTGGTGTTGCCAAGCGCGTCGATGTAGCCGTCAGCGTTGTTGATCGTGCCACGGACGCGACCGAACAGAGCGTCGTTGGTGTAGCGCGAGACGCCAGCGTAGTCCAGAGCGCCCTGGCTGTAAGCAGCCTGCAGCCACAGAGCGTCGCCAGCCGCGATCATCGGCAGGTTGACCTTGAGACCACCCTGAACGGCCCAGCCGTAAGCGGTGTCGACGTAGTCGCCGGTCGGCGTGCGGTTCATCAGGTTCATCTGATGCACGGCGCCCGACAGCTGAGCCGAACCCCAAGCCTGGTCAACACGCAGGTTGCCGACGAGGTCGGGCATGCGCTGGCCAGCGTAGGTGATCGAGCCAGCGTTGGTGACGTTGCGCTGGAGGTTGTTCTCAACCGAGATCGACGCCGACAGACCACCACCAAAGGTGAAGGTGTAGGCGAAGAGGTTCACGTTATCACGATCCGACGAGATCGTGCGGCCCCAGTTCGGGCCGTCCAGGGCGTACGCGTCGAAGAACGACACGGCGCGACCGGCGGTGAAGAAGCCGGCGGTGCCGGTGTAGAACTGGATGAACGCCTTGTTCAGGATGCTACCTTCAGTGGTGAAGCCCTGAGCGCCGGCGAGACCATGATAACGACCGGTGTCAGCATACTGCTCCATACGGACGTAGGTGCGCAGCAGGCCGAAAGCAGTGGTCTGACGCGTATCAACGTTGATACGGCCATGCGCACGGAACGACGAAGCGTCGTCAGCGCGGGTCCAGGTCGTCGCAGCCTGATACTCGGCGCGGACGCGGCCGGAGATCTGCATGCAGACATCCGAACCCGGGATATAGAAGAAGCCGGCGCCATGAGCGGAGCAGACCTTAACGTACTCGACGGGAGCCGGCTTCTTAACGCCGAGATCCGCAGCCGAGGCACCCGAAACGGCGATGAGACCAGCCGCCGAACCGAGAAGAAGGCTCTTGAAGAGCTTCATTGTTGACCTCCAAAATCAATATCGAGACCCAAGGGAAGAAGCTTGACCAGAACCGGAAACCGGGAAGCGCTGCTTTCTTATCCCCTTTGCGGCTACCGCTACCGGATCATTCCGCTAACGGTAGTTCGCGCCGGGGAGCCCCCGTCGCTTCGTCAACATACCCAGCAACGATTGCGGTTCAACCTTTCAATCGCCACAGAGCGGCCGCGAACTGGCCTTTTCAGAGGCATGTTGCACAAACACCACGCTTGCGCCGGCCGCGGGGGGTAAAGTCTTGAAAAACCGTTAATTTATAGACGCCAGACCGGGGAAAGCCGCCGGAAATCAGGCCTCAAGCCCGTGCCGGGCCAGCAAAGCGGCGACTTCCGCCGCTGTCGGGGCGGCCTCGGCCGCGCCCTTGCGCGTCACAGCCAGCGCGCCGGCGGCGCGCGCCCAGCCCAGCGCGACGCCGAAAGGACGCGGCGACGCCAGTGCCACGGCCAATCCGGCGTTGAAACTGTCGCCCGCCGCCACCGTATCCTCGACAATCACGGGAATCGGCCCCTGTTCGCCCTCGGAATCAGCCGTAGCGAAGGCCAGCCCGTTGCCGCCGCATTTGACGATGACGGCAGGAAAGCCCTGCGCGCGCAGGGCGCGGGCGGCGACCAGCGCCTCGCCGCGAGTCGTCACCGGCAGGCCGGTGAGCCGCGCGGCCTCGGTCTCGTTCGGCGTCAGATAGTCGACCAGCCCGGTGAAGGCAGCGATTCCCTCATCGGGCACCGGCGCGGGGTCAAAAATCACCGGAACGCCCGCCTGCCGGGCGATTCGCGCCGCAGCCAGCGAGACCGCCAGTGGCACCTCGCATTGCAGCAGCACCGCGCCGGCGCCGCGAATCGTCTCCGCCACCGCCTCGACATCGCCCGCGGCCAGCGTGGCGTTCGCCCCGGCCACGATGGTGATGGCGTTCTGTCCGGCGGAATCGACGCCGATGGTGGCAATTCCTGTGCCGGTCGATGCGCTCCGCGAGACGAATCGGGTGCAAAGCTCGAATCGCTCCAGCTGCTTGCGGGCGAAGGCACCGAAATCATCCGCCCCGGTGCGGGCGAGAAACGCCACATCGCCGCCCAGTCGCGCGGCGGCCACCGCCTGATTGGCCCCCTTGCCGCCCAGCGTCATGGCAAAGCTGTCGCCGTGCACCGTCTCGCCCGGCTTGGGCAGACGGGGCGCGCGCACCACGATATCGACGTTGATCGATCCGACGACCGCGATCTTCGGCGCGGCGGTCATGCCGCCGGGCCTGTCCCCTGCCCTGCCTCATGCTCCCGCTTCAGCCGCGCATAGCGTGCAAAGCCGACCGGCAGCACGGCCAGATAGGCCAGGGTGAGCACCGAAACGGTGGGGAACGGATGATTGATCAGCAGCAGCACCACCGCGATGACCACCGCGATCAGCGGAATCACCTTCTCGCGCGGGATCGGCCCGCTCTTGCCCTTGCCCGACAGGGTCGGCAGGCGGGACACCATCAAAGCCGCCACCAGAACGGTGAAAATCGCCACCAGCGCGGCATGGCCGGCAAACTTCGGCAGGCCGGTGAGGAAGAGATTGATCGGCAGCAGCGCCAGCATCGCCCCCGCAGGAGCGGGTACGCCGGTGAAGAAGCCCTTGGTCCACTCCGGCTTGGTCGTATCCTCGATGCTGACATTGAACCGCGCGAGGCGCAGCGCCGCCGCAAATGCCAGCGCGACCGCCGCGATCCAGCCGATGGTGGAGAGTTCGTTCAGGCTCCAGAAATAGAGCACCAGCGCCGGCGCACAGCCGAAGGACAGGAAATCGGCCAGCGAATCAAGCTCCGCGCCGAAGTGCGAGGCGCCCTTGAGCAGCCGGGCGATGCGCCCGTCCAGCCCGTCCAGCAGGGCGGCGGCGGCAATCGCCATCACCGAATGCTCAAGCCGCCCCTCCACCGCAAAACGGATGGCGGTGAGGCCGGCGGCCAGCACCAGCAGCGTGATCATGTTGGGAATCAGCACCCGCACCGGGATGCCCCCGACGCGCTTGGTGACGGGGGACGGTGATGACGGCTCGGATGCAGGACTGGACATGGCCTGAGTTAAGCACAAAGCGCGGGCGAGGTTAAGCCACCCGGAAGGTGCGCGAGGGCTCGGCGCTCTTCATATCGGCCAGAACCGTCTCGCCGCCGATGGCGCGCTGGCCGACACCGACCAGCGGCTTGGCCCCCTCGGGCAGATAAACGTCGGCGCGCGAGCCGAAGCGGATGAGGCCGAAGCGCTCGCCCGGAGCAATCTCCTCGCCCTGCTTGACGAAGCAGACGATGCGGCGGGCGATCAGCCCGGCGATCTGCACCACGCCGAACTTGCCGTGCGCGTTCTCGATCACCAGCGCGTTGCGCTCGTTGTCCTCGCTCGCCTTGTCGAGATCGGCATTGAGGAACAGGCCCGGGGTGTAGGCGATGCGGGTGATGCGCCCGCCGATCGGCGCGCGGTTGATGTGCACATCGAACACCGAGAGGAAAATCGTCACGCGCGGCAGCGGCTTGTCGCCCAGCTGCAATTCCGGCGGGGGCACGAAGAAGCCGACCATATCCACCCGCCCGTCCGCCGGCGAGATCACCAGCCCGTCGCGCGTCGGCGTCAGGCGCGGAGGATCGCGGAAGAAATAGGCGACAAAGCCGGCGAGCAGCCAGAACACCCAGCCCAGCGGCGACCAGATCCAGCCGGCCAGCAGCGCGAGCACCACCGCGATCGCGATGAAAATATACCCTTCCGGGTGGATGGGGACGATCATCTTGCGGATGGAGGACGTAACGGACATGGGCAAACCTCGTGGCTCTTGGCCGCCACCCCTAAAGAAAACGGCGCCGAAAGCCAAGCGCAACTGCGCGGGGCGCCTGCCCGCTCAGTCCGCCTTGATGCCCTGCTCGGCCACGATGACGGCATAGCGCTTGCGATCCTCGGCTATGGTGCGGGCAAACCGCACCGGATCGGTCGCCATCGGCGTCGCGCCCTGCGACAGGAACTTGTCCTTCACATCGGGCTGATCCACCGCCCAGCGGACATCCGCCGCGATCTTCTCGACGATATCGGCCGGTGTGCCGGCAGGCGCGAGAAAGCCGAGCCACGAATTGGCGGCATAACCGGGATAGGTTTCGGCGATTGTCGGCACATCCGGCAGTGCGGGCGAGCGCGTCGCGCTGGTCACCACCAGCCCGCGGAGCTTGCCGTTGCGGATGTGCCCCGCCGCTTCCAGAATCGTGCCGAACAGGAAGGTGACGCGCCCGCCCATCAGATCCTGCGCGGCGGGGCCGCCGCCCTTGTAGGGCACATGCAGCATCTTCGCGCCGGAGACTTTCTCCAGCAGGGCCGAGGCAAGATGGGGCGAGCCGCCCGCGCCGGAGGAAGCATAGGTGACCGCATCGGGCCTGGCCTTGGCCATCGCCACCAGATCGGCCAGCGTCTTCACCGGCAGATCGGGGTGGATCATCATCACCAGCGGCAATTCGTTCACCTGCGCGATGGGGGCGAAGGCGGTCTCTGCATCATAGGGCAGCTTGGGGTAGATCAGCGGATTGATCGCCTGCGTGCCGATGTTGCCGCCCAGCAGGGTATAGCCGTCCGGCCGCGCGCGGGCGACGAAATCCGCGCCGATCTGCCCGGCGGCGCCCGCCTTGTTCTCGACCACCACCGCCTGGCCCCAGCGCTCGGACAGTTTCTGCGCCACCAGCCGGGCGCCGACATCCGTGCCGCCGCCGGGCGGAAACGGCACCACCAGCGTCACCGGGCGGGAGGGAAACGCCCCCTGCCCCCACGACGGGGCGACCGCCAGCCCGGCGCCGAGCCCGGCAAGAACGATGCGGCGTGACAGACTGGCCATGAATTTCCGCTCCCCGGATGTTGTTGTCATGTCATCATACAATGACATCCGGAGCTTGCCAATCCTCCCGCGCGGGGGAGCGGGAGACGCGCGGCGGATCGGAAAATGCGTGCCCGCGCAGCGCATGCCGCAGCGTCAGGCGATCACAACATCGGGAGTTTTGTGACAGGGCGGCGTGCGCGGGCCGCAGCACGCCAACAGGCACTAGACTTTCGTCGTAATATTGTGGCCATATTCACAGGTGAAGGTTCGGTCACACCGAATCTGGAAAGGAGGCGCGAGATGGACGTCAATATCGTTTTCGAATGCATTGGCTACGGCGCATCCCGTGCGGTGGCGAGCGAGAATTTCGCTCACCGCGCGTCTCAGGTGCCGGCGCGATATATTCTGGAGACCGCGCGCGATCCGGTGGCCTACTGCATTGAAGCCTATGCCGTCGACTATCCCGAGGCTGCCGCGCTGCTCGACCGGTCGTCGCGCGCGTTCATCCTGCGGCGGCTGGAGCGCGAGGCGGGCCTGACCCGGCACTGAGCCGGCATCGCCCCCTTCCCCATCGCGGTGACCCGGCGGCCACCGCGCAGGCAGATGTTTTTTCAGCGCGCCTGTTGCAGCACCTTCTGGCATTCCGGCGCCATCTTCTCCCGCTTCGTGATCAGGCAGGCCTTCATCCCTTCGGGGTTGCGCATGTGCTCGGCGCAATGGGTGATCATGTCCTTCTGGCAGGCCTGCACGGCCTGCGCATCCTGCGCGCGCGTCTGCGCGGCGAAGCTGAACGCCATGCCAAGCCCAAAGATCACAGCAACCAACGGCTTCATCGGTGTTTTCCCTCACCGGGCGGCCTTTCCGCCCGTTCCGGCCAAGGGGTATAGCAGCGACGCGTTAAGGCCCGGCTCCGCGGTTGTTTCAAATGCGAACCATCCCGCGCCTGCCGGCCGGCCCGGTCAATCGCGCTGGATGCGGTGGCGCTGGGAGCGCTGGTAGACGCCACGCTCGTCAACAAACAGGATATCGAGCGAGAGGGTGCCGGGCTTGTCGTTGATGGCGAGGCGCGTTTCCAGCGGCGTGTTCCTCACCGCGCAGTTCTGCCCTGTCTTCTCGATCGCGACGGTCACATAAAGGTGCCGGTCGGTCGGCTGGTCGGTGGTCTTGTTGGGCAGGCCGGGCCGCGCGGAAACGATCTTCCAGCACTCCTCCTGCGCCAGATAGATCACCCGGACATCGACCTTGCCATGCCCGTCGGCCACGACAATCGTGCCGGGATAGGCGAGATCGTCCTCGGTGATGACCTTGTGTCCGGCGCTGACCGGGGCGGCGAGAAACATGAAGCCCGCCATCGCGGCGGAGAAAACGTGGCGCACGGCGGCCTCCGAAAGTGTGATTGCCCGGATGAGGACCATACCGCCCCCGGCCCGCGCGCCCTTGACTTCGGTCAGGCGGCGCCGTGCCGGGTTATTCGAGCCGGACGCGGACGCTGGCGCCCTCTGCGCTTTTCACGCGCTTCAGCGTCTCTTCCGCCTCGCTCGCCTCGCGCTGGCGGTTCCACATCGCGGCATAGACGCCGCCGGCGGCCATCAGATCGTGGTGGCGGCCCCGCTCGACGATCACCCCGCCATCGAGCACGATGATCTCGTCGGCATTGACGACGGTGGAGAGCCGGTGGGCGATGACCAGCGTGGTGCGCCCCTGGCTGACATGATCGAGCGCGCCCTGAATCTCGCGTTCGGTGAAGGTATCGAGGGCCGAGGTCGCCTCGTCGAGCATCATGATCGGCGGCGCCTTCAGGATCGTCCGGGCGATCGCGACGCGCTGCTTCTCGCCGCCCGAGAGCTTCAGCCCGCGCTCGCCCACCTGCGCGGCATATCCCTCCGGCAGGGCGCGGATGAACCCGTCGATCTGGGCGAGGCGCGCGGCCTCCTCGATCTCGGACGGCGACGCACCGGCGCGGCCATAGCCGATGTTGTAGAGGATGGTGTCGTTGAACAGCACCGTATCCTGCGGCACCATGCCGATGGCGGCGCGCAGCGAGGCCTGCGTCACCTGCCGGATATCCTGCCAGTCGATGGTGATCGCGCCGGCATTGACCTCATAGACACGGACGCTCAGGCGC